>Ga0172381_10001694_pt1 | contig 25245 bp, 34 predicted proteins | sample Leawel6488metaG_FD_119754 | JGI IMG/M metagenome (GOLD analysis project Ga0172381, IMG submission 119754) | Leachate microbial communities from a municipal landfill in Southern Ontario, Canada - Leachate well 64-88 metaG | ecosystem: Engineered > Solid waste > Landfill > Unclassified | place... | reverse complement strand
ACATTAAATTGTAATAGTTATGGTTTATTATCATTAGTTCCAAACACTGCAAAACATGATTTAGGATGGGATTATAAAAATTTAGAAGAATTATTTGATATTGACAAAAATTTAAAATATGGTATTAAATATTTATGTAAACAAACCAAGAGATATAATGGCAGTATTAAAAGAGGTATAGCGGCTTTTAATGCAGGTGGAGTATATTATATCAAACATAGTGATGGTAAACATTATATTAATCAAAAATATGTAAATATTGTGTATCATGATGCTTATAATTATGGAGATATAAAATATAAAAAAAATTAAATTTAAAAAATATCTCATCTACCATGATGTAGAAGGAGATACAATATCGTTAAGTGCGATATCCGAAAGGATCTGAATGGTTTATTTATTAAAAATCATTCGGATCCTTTTTTGTTTATATACATTATAAACTTAGTTATATTTTTGTATTTTATATGGAGATAACATTATAATCTTATATTATCTTTATATAAATAGGAGAATTGTTTAAAAATATTATGTGTAAACATTGCGAAAATAATAAATATATAGAAAATAATATTAAAAATATGCTGATATTGGGTAAATCCGAAGAAGAAATTATAAATAAAATTGTAGCAGAAGTAAGGAAAGATATATCTTTGCCTGTTCTGCAAGATTTATTATCACAAAATTATAATAAAGTAAAGTGGATATTAAGTGATAGTGATTATTCGCAATATGATACTTGTTACCCTTTAAGTGGGCAGGAATGGGATTTGCAGGATTTCATTAATGAAACACAACATGATGCCCCGATATTTAGCCACAGCCACGTACAATGCCTTTGCCACCTCGAAGTGTGGCATAGCGATGGAGTAAATATGGTCAAAGTTAATTGGCAGGGAATAATACAATGATTAAGGGATATATAGGCAAAGATAAGACAAAAAATTATAAACCATTGTTATTTCAAGAAATTTATACTTTTTTTAAAGATGCTCCTAAAAAAGCATTAAAAATATTTTATAATCATTTAAGAAATAAAGAATATAGAGAAGCAATTAATTTACTTAAACAATTTTTGAAATTAGATATATCGGAAGATATAATAAAACAATTTTTGGAAGAAGAACAAGTACAAACACAAGGGGAACAAATAGATGTATCCAGTAAAAAAAAATTCCCAAATAACGGATTTATTCCTCGCGAATTACCTTATGGTGCAAATATGAAGAAGAGTAAAAATAAAAAATATTGGAAATATACTAGACCTGCAGAGAATATATCTCCAACCGGATTTGATTCAAATAAACAAAATATACCTGATTTATTTAGTCCTATTGCCAATAAAAATTTTAATAAATTATTTATTATATCTTGTGATGAATGCGAAGAAGAAAACTATCATGTGAAATGGGCAATAGACGAATTAAAATATGCCAAATTATTAGATAACGATGATGACCCTGAATTGGAAAAAGAATTTATCGAATATAATAAAATGGTTGCAGAATCGGTTATATCTGCATTAAAAGAATTTTCTAAAGCAGGTCATTCGGGTTTTTCATCGAGCATGGCAATAGAATTATTAAATAAATTATTGAAATATCAAAATTTAACTCCGTTGACAGATAACCCTGAAGAATGGATGGACATAGCAGATATGATGGGTGGTAATATTATGTATCAAAGTAAACGTAATCCTGTTTGTTTTACAGAAAATATGAAACAATATTATAATGTTGATGATCCTGATGGCAAGGAAAAATTATATGATTTAATAACATATGAAAATGGAAAAAATATAAAGTCATCAAACGAATATGAATTAATTGCAAGTACACCAACGCTTGAAAAAATTAAAAAATTAATTAGTGAATATTGGTTTGGAGCAACAATAACATTAACATTTGATGAACAGAATAATTTTTGGAATGTTGCAAATGCCAAAGGCGATAAACCTGAATATAAAGTTATAGAAAAAAATGGACGATATCAATTTGTATTAATAAAAAATTTAAAGGAGAAATAAAAAATGGCAAAAACATTAATTAGTACAATCACGGTTGAAATATTTAACGTTTCGGGAATCCGCACCGATTACCCGCCCGAAACACGAACATTAACTATATCTGAAAAGAACAATGATGATTATGTTATTGATCCTGAAACAGTAGATCAAGCAATAAATATTGTTAGTACCAATTGTGAATATTTGGCAATATTTACTAATATCCCCATAAGTATTAAAATCAATGGGTCTGCTACTGCTTTAAATATAGGAATAACAAATATTGGGGGGCATTTTGTTCAGGTAGGCACTGCTATAAATACATTAACTGTATCAAATGCCTCTACAACAGATAGTGCCAATATTACAGTAATAGTAGGGAATACGATATAAAAAGGAAATAAGGTGGAATAAAAATGGAAGATAGATTTAGTGCAAAAACAACAAATCCAGACACAGGATTTACAAAAAAAGAAATGAAATTTATTCATATTGCAAGAGAAGTTATGCCTCCCCCTGTTTTAAAAGAATTTTTAACAAAAGATATAACTTTATTAAGATTTATTGAAGAAGTAATACAGGATATAAATTACGTGCCTCCTTTGTCAAATTACGATATAAATAATATTCCCGAATTTTTTGATACTATCGTAATTTTAGGAGTACAATTTTATTCTAATTTATGGTTAAAACAAAAGTGGGCTCTTCAAGATTTAAACGTTAGCGATGGAGGGTTCCAAATAAATTTCGGCCGTGTAGAAAAGTTATCAACTGTAGAAAAATCATTTTTAGATTTATATACCGAAAAAACAAAAAATGTTAAACGCAATCAATTACACGCATTAGTATTGGGAAGTCCCAGAATGAGTTCCCAATTGGGCAATTTTGTTCGTATGACGCTTAGATGATATTTTTTTAAAATTATATAAAAACAAAAGGTAAAATATGATAGACAACAATAATATACTTTCTTCCAAAATTAAGATAAAATTTATGGATATTAAAAGGCATTTTGTTTCAAAAGTTAATGTTATAGAAGAAGCAGAAAAATTAACTTTATTGGGAATGGAAAGAAAAAACAAAATATATTTAATTAATGGTATAAATATACTCGGACAATTTATATCAAATAATAATGTAAAAGAAGTGATTAATATAATTGAAAATGAAATAAAAGGAGAGTAAATATATATGGCTGATCCCGAAGCAAAATTATTTAATATACAAATTGATTTAAACTATATAACTGATCCTAATGCCATAATAACGTACTCTCAAAATTACGGTGGAACTTATACCGGAAGTTTTGCATATGTTAAATTAGATTGGGATGCACAGACTGATAGTAGGTTATTAGGGTACAACGTATATTATTCTGTATATCCATTGTTGAAATATAAAAAGAACACCACTATAATACCAAAGGGTACTGAGCATTATGAATTTTCATTGCCTATATATCCTCAGAATATACCTTTTTATTTTTGGGTATCAATGATTATTCAGACGGGAGTAGATATCGATGATAATCCTATAACAGAAGAAATAATATTAAATGATGATGAAGAAGGATACACAACATATACATGGTCTCAAACAGATACATTTGATGACAACAATATAGACACTAATAGTCAATTTTTTGATACGGATAATATATTTGATGATTTTGAAACTATATTAAGAAGAATAAAAGATGATAGGAAGATGGCATTACAAATGTTAGGTATAAAATGTGATGTGTATATGCGTAAATGGGGAACACAAGCACCTTTTAATATTCCTTGCTCTTGCGTAGAAGATAAAGATGATCCTGATTTTATGGGAGGAACAAGATGTCCATTATGCTTTGGTACAGGAGTATTAGGTGGATTTTATGAAAAAATAGAAACATATATGAGGTTTCCTGCTCAACCTGCTAAAGATTTTAAAGGATATATACGTGGTGTAAATGTTGAACAAACTTTTGATAGTTGGACGGTAACTCCTCCATTTTTTAGAAGTGGAGATTTGGTTGTTCGTAAAATAGATGGGCAGAGATGGTTAATTGATAATGTTCAATTGACAACATTTAGAGGAGCGGCAATTACTCAATTATTTACATTAAAATTAATATCCCAAACAGATATTAAGATGTTGGTAAGTAACACAAATATAAATAATGCATTAGCAACATTAACAGATCCACGTTATCAAACACCCGGTAGATCCGATTTTTAGAAATAAATTATAAATAGGAGATAATAAAAATATATGAATATCGAAAAATTAATTAAAGTTAATCAAGATAATATAAAGGAAACAGAAGATAAAATATCTGATATTGACAAACAAATAAAAAATATTGAAATTGAAATAAGAAGTATTAAACAAGATACAGATATCGCTATTAAGAAAATAGAAAAAGAAGCAGATAAGAAGATTAAACAATTAAATTATAAAAAACTAAATTTTCTTTACGATAAAGAATTATTAATTAAAAGATTAATGGATACACAACAAAAAATAGAAGATTTAAAAGGGCAAATATAAAAATGAAACAAGAAGAAAATTATAAAATAAGAAATTTGTCTAAAAAAACAGCATTTAAAAGAAAAGTTCCTTTAGATGGTGGACAAATATCTTATGGTTTAGGATGCGTATCTATTAATGAAAAATTTATATATAAACAAGGGGTTATGAGTATTAGTACAGAAAAACCTAAATATAAAATAAATTGGTCAAATAATAACGATGATGGATATGATTATTAAATAGGAGGATGATATGGATATAACCGAAGCAAAATTACAAGGGAATAAATATTTAACAAAAGAAGGAAATATAAGCCATTTCGATATACAAGAAATGTCTTGCCATTGTGGATGTAAAGAATATCGTATGGGGCAAAATATTATAGATTGTTTAGAAAAATATAGAATAAAATTGGACATACCCGTAATAATATCAAGAGGAGTAAGTTGCGAAAAACATAATAAAAAAATAGGCGGTGCTTCTAAAAGTGAACATTTACCTATTTCGCAAGCATCTGATATAAACGTATTAACAATGAATGAAGAAGATATGTTTAATAATGGGTTAGATATTTTTAGGCGAATGGGGTTATATTGTGTAAGAGGTAATCTTCATGTAGACACTAAAGATGAAACATTATATTGGTTTAGAAAAATGAAAAAAACAATATCAGATAATAAGGAAATATGGGTTGCAGACAAATATGAATATTATACTAACCCCTTAAAATGTTTGGAAGATTATAGAAATTTTAAGGTAGAAATAATATCTAATGGGTATGTAATTTAAATATAAAATAAATTTTTAAAATATAAAATAAATTTAAATTAAGGAGAAATTTTATGACTCCGACAGCAATTATTGATGTATTGTCATCTGCAAAAACAAAGGAATTAGAAAAAAGTAAGAACAATGAAAACGAAAAAATATTAGATAGGATAAATGAATTGGAAAAACAACTAAAAAATGTTAAGGGAACAAAATGTGAGGTATGGAGTAGGGTAGTTGGATATTTTAGACCAACATCGGCATATAATCCTGGGAAACAAGAAGAGTTTAAAGAAAGAGAAAACTTTATAATATAACAAATTGAGGTATTTATGAAGAACGGTATTAATCCTGAATTAAATTTAGAAGAAAAGAAAATAAAATTACAAAAAATGAAGATAGAGAATTTAAATTTAATGGGAGATGTAATAAAAAAGTTTATTGAAGATTTTGGTAAATTAATTATGATTATAGGAGTAATTTTAACAATGTTATCTAATTTAGGATTAATAACATATAAGGCAATGAAATCCGATACAGACATTAAAACAATATTAGATGTACCATCTATACAATTAAACGAAATAATATACACTAATAATGCTGATAATATTTTGCCGTTACCCACTATGGTGAATAGATCTATGAAACACAGAGATCATCCTGATTATCTAATGAGAAAAATAAAAAAAGAAATATTTAGTATAAACAATATAATATTATTAATATTTACTATAGTATTTGGGATTCCTTTATTAAAAAAGAAGAAAAATGAAAAGGAGATGAAAACCGATGCCGGCACCAACATCAATACAAATAAAAAATAATTTAAAAACAGCATTGCTATCAAATGGATATTGGTATAAAACATATGATGCGGATGGCAATTTAATAGAAGATAAAACTAAACTAATGCCAGAAATGGAAAAAATTTGTGACAGTTTGTCTATAGGTATATCTCTTACATGGAGTGAATGGCAAGCCACATCTATTATATCGGGCTCAGCAACAGTTACCACATCCCCTGGAATTGCCCCAGTTACAGGTACAATAATTTAATTTTGTATCATAATTTTGTTATAAAAAGTTAGTTATATTTTTGTATTTTATATAGGAAGTATTATACATTTATATATTTGGAGGAATATAATTAAATGACAATAAATACAGGATTGTTAATGACCGAAGAGAAACATTTTGTATATCTTTATGTCAATTATATAAAAAATGCTTTTGTAAAAGCGTTAAGAACAGCGTTTGCACATGAGGCAACACCTGCTAAATATAGATATAACTCAGATATGCAACTTTCGCAAGTAGATATAAGGTCCGATTTCCCAAATAGATTGGTTAAGGTTCCAATTATAAATATGGAAATAGATGCAGGAAACGCAGATGTAACTTATTTAGGGGATGAATTTACAGGAATGGCAACTGTAGAAAATGATGATATAGAAGGATATAAATTTGGAGGTATATTAACTTTAAAACCAAATATTAATATTCTTGGTGGGTCTTTAAGGGATACAGAACATTTATCAGATATAGTAACAGTATATGTAAGATATTTGTTTAGGAATAAATTCGCAGAAAAGAATATAGCATATACTAAATGTGGAGTTGGCAAAATAGTGGAAGAAGGGCAATATTTTAAAAATTCAATATCAACAGAAACAACAAGTGAATTTACACATATATTAGATAAAAATTTATATGAAACAATAAATGATGTTTCTTTTGAACTTGGGACTTATCTTTAAAATAGGAGATATATAAAAAATGTATAAAATAACTTCAAAAATAATGGGAACAATTAGAATATGTAACAAAGATATTTCTTATGGTGGATTTATAATAGTAAATACATTGACACAAGAAATAATTAACAATCAACAGAATAGAATAATTAAGGTTAAACAAATAATGGAAAAAGAAAAAAATGAAATAGAAGAAACAAAAAGAGAAAAGAAAAATAAAAAACAAGATAAAAATATTGACGGAGGTAATTAATTATGGTAATGTCATTAAGTCGTTCTTATGTTGAACCTGGAATATTTATTAAGGTACAAAATGTTCCTGCTCCAAATGTAGTAGGGGGGCAATTTATACCAATTTTTGTAGGTACAGGAAGAAAAGAATATGATGTATCTGCCAATATAGTAAGATCTGCGTTAGATACTAAGGATTTGATAACAGAAGATTATACTGTTATAGATATACTTTCTATAAATGATTCCTTTGGCAATACATATACTAAAACTACAGATTATAAATTAACTTTATTTTCTGGTGGATACTATGTGGATTGGAATAACCCTACAACTTTAACAGGTTCTATTGATGGACCATTTAATGTAAACAGTAAAACATTACAAATAAATATTGATGGTACTGCACAAACTATTACATTTGGTACCGCAGACCCTCTTGAAATTACAGATGTTATAAGTGAAATAAATGACGCTTTTAGACCTGCAATACCTGCTTCAAACGATGCAGGAAAGTTAAAATTAACAGGAAATACTCTTGTAATGATTGTTAATGGTACTGCTATGGATGATTTAGGGTTTGTAAAAGGCGTAAATGATAAATCTGAAAGCAAAAGACCTGATGATGGAGTAACATATATAACAATATACAAAAGATTAAAAGTAAAAGCGACTGAATATGAACCACATTTATTTTCAAGATTAGAAGATTTATATGCTGAACATGGAGCATATTCTGCTTCAAATACTATTGATATTGGTGATACTGCAGGAACAGTAACATCTTCTGCAACAAATACTCTTATGGATACTGTTGCTGATTATACAGGTGTATCAATAGGGGATTATGTAAAAATTACAGGTGGAACAGGCAAAGGGCAAATAAGGGTTATAACTGCTGTAAATTCAGCAACATTTACATTGACTATTGGAGATACATGGGATGATACATTGGACGGAACATCAACATATACTATTTATGATGGCCCTCCTGTATCAGAAATATCTATAGGAGCAACTATTGCACAAACAATGGGTGCGGTAAATTTTATAACATCTCAAAGTTATGATGATATAGTTGATGACAACAATATAAGATTAGCAATAAATAATACTAAAGAATTAGTTAATGGATCACAGGGTTGGTGTTTGGTATATCTTAAAGGTGTGGATGAAAATGATTCTATAGTATCTTTTATTAAACAGTATCTTGCGGACATGAATAATCCTTTAACTAAGCAGGAAAGAATGGCGTTACTTGGAGTAAAAGCAACAACTACAGATTATACAAAAGTAGTTACTTTAACATCAGGTACATTAGATAGAAGAATAGGTATTGTAGCAAATCCATTTGCAACTATAACTGGTATAGGACAATTAGATGGCAGTTATATAGCAGCTGCAATATCGGGAATAATTACTAATCCAAATTATGACCCAGGAGAACCAATATCAGGTAAAGCATTGTCTGTTTTTGATAGTGTAGAAGACCCTTATTTAAGACACGAAAAAAGAATAATGGGTGGAGCAGGAGCAATAATTATAGAAAAGCAAGGAGTAGATAATAAAATTGTTCATTATTTATCTACTAAAGTAGATGATATTATTGATTCTGAATTAAAAGTTATTAAACAAGAAGACGATTTGAAAAAAACATTAAGATCGACATTGCAGTCTGCATTAGTTAATATAAGAAAAGTGGGAACTGGCAAAAATGTTATATCTATTGCGGATAGTTTGGTAAATTTAATATTATCTGCAAAAGTAGATTTAACATCAATTGGTGCATATAAAAATTTAGAAATAAGATTCAATCCAAATGAAGCAAGGGAATTGCAGATATCATTTTTATACGCCCCCACGCTAGATACAAATTGGGTCACCATAACTTTTGGGGCAACAGTGTCCTAAGTGAGAAAAAATGAAAAGAAAATTTAAAAATCCAGAACAAGCAAAGTTGAATATGATTGCAGGGCAAAAACGTAGAAAAGAAAAATACGGATATCCTGTTCCATATATCAGAACAAAAGAAATAAGAGAAAATATATCAAAAATTCTTAAAGGAAGAAAATTACCAGAAGTACAAAAAGAAAAAATTAGAATAAATACTAAAATTGCTTTAAATAAAATTGAGACAAAAGAAAAAATGTCAAAATCTCATACAGGAATGAAACAAACACAAAATACAAAAAATAAAAAAAGTAAATCTTTAAAAAAATTTTATGAAACTCACGAATCTAAACATGTGGGACATAAACATACTGCTGAAACTATAAAAAAAATGAGAGTAGCACGAGAAAATGCTATGAGAGAGAATAGACATTTTAAGGGGTATTTTAGAAATGATTTAAACAAATATTTTAGAAGTAAATTAGAGGCAAATTATGCAAGATTTATGAAATGGATGGATATAAAATACGAGTATGAAACAGAAAAGTGTGTATTTAAATTAAAAAATGGTGAAACCTATATATGCGATTTTTATTTGCCTGAAATTGAACAATATATTGAAACAAAAGGATATGATTGGAAAAATAAAAGTAAAAATAAATACGAAAATTTTAAATTAGAATATCCTCAAATAAAATGGAATATACTTTATCAAAATAATGATGAATGGAAACGAATAACTAAAGATTATTCGAATTTAATACCAAATTGGGAGTATTAAAATAATATGGCGACAAATTTTGATAACTTTTCATCAAGAAGCAAGTTTAAAAGTAATCAAATAGAGAGATTAAGATATACACAACAATTTGTTGGCAATGGTATTATTACAGATTTTACATTACCTTACGAATGTTTTTATGAAACAGCTATGGCAATTTCAGATAGTTCTGAAATAGAAGTTTTTGAGAACGGATTAAAGTTAGACAGATTTGGTGTAAGTTCTGAATATGGAATGATTACGGATGGAAGTGGATATAATAAGGTTATACATTTTTCAACTGCCCCCTTATCAGGACATTTAATAACGGCAGAATATAGAAGATTCAATAATAAAACATAAAATAATTTAGGAGGAAATAAACAATGGCTGTAAAAAAAGATTTTACAATACCGTATACAAGTGTGAGATTAAAACCATTTATATCGGTTAAAATGGCGACTTATGATGGCACAAAAAATTTTACTGACGCAGAAATATTAACTATTCCATTAATTGAAATGGGAAGGATAACAAAGTTTACTTGCAAAAATGATAGAAAAGGTGGAGGATATTATAGAACGTTTAAAAGAAATTCTCCTGGAACTATTGATGAAACTTATCCTGGTCTTCCTGAATATGGAATAACCCTTGAAACTGTTGTATTTTATAAAGACACATTTTTTGAATTATTAGGATGGGGAGCAGGGGATTTAGGATATCAAGATAAACCTGTAATAATACAATTGGGTCAAGGAGCACCTGGAACTCTACCTGAACGTACATGGACATATAAAAGTTGTTGGGCTGAAAATAATCCATTAGATTTTGAAGCGAATCCAAGTAATATGTTAATGACGCAGTCTATATCATTTAGTACATCAGGATTAATAGAAGGACAGTCTGCTTAATTAATATAATATAAAAATATTATAGATTGTTTTTTAATTAATAAATTGAATTAGTTTGATTTATGAATTGATATTTTTCTAAAGGAAGAATACACAAAAATGTCTGTCAAAAAAACTCACACAATACCTTTTACCAAAGGAAGAACTTCACAATCTGTGGATTTTTCAGGGTATATATATCCACAATTTATGTTTATACCTAAGAAAAATGATAATACTGCTATACAACAATTAGGGCAAGCATTATTAAGTGATTTATTGGCAAAACAAAATATAAATACTTTTGCAGGAGTAACAAGATTTGATAAAAATTATACTAAAGATGTATATCAAAGAAAACAATTGGGAAATTATGAATATTGGCAGAGCATACCTGGGACGATAGGTATAAATTTAAATTTAGATAAGGTTGTATTTTATAAAAATGAAAAAAATATATTAGATGAAATATTACAAATAAATTATGATGGAGCAATAAAACAAACTGCTCCCTTAATGATAATAGAAAATATGGGGTCTCCTGATGGAGATATAAAAACTATTATTCATCTTGATTGTTGGGTAAAAAGCAGTAAAATTAATTACCCTCTTAGTGGAGATAACGTATTAGTAGTTAATGGTATGAATGTATCGGTAACAAAAACATTTATGCCTATTGATGTTGCCACTCAAATAACAGATACTTTATTAAATAAATTTGGATTATCTTTAAATAATTTAAATTATACATTCAATCAACCAAATGTATTATAAGATAGGAGGCAAGAATGGAAAAGGATAAAAATATAAAAGATAATTACGATACTTATATTTGCCCTATAATGTCTAAGGGCAATGAAATGGTAAAATGTAAATTAAATAAATGTATGGCATGGGGTACTTACCCATTAAAAAAAGGATATACTACTATGTTTTATAATTATTGTCATTTATGCAAAAATATAGATGCAATTAAATTAATATATGAAGAGCATGGAGAAGATATGATTCCTGAACCCAAATTTAAAATATATGAAAAAGGAGATGAATAGGAATGGAAATTAAAAAGAAAATAGAAGCAGGTCCATTGGAACAAATCGAAAAAATAAATGAAAAAGGATTTAAAGTGTATTTGGGAGTTTCAAGTTTAGACACCATAATATTTTCTCCCAAGGGTGAAGAATTAGGGTGTATATTAGCATTAGAAATAATACGTGATTGTAATAATAAAGATTTGTTACAGAAAGTAAAATTAACGGGATTATTAAAATTAATTACCGAACAAGAAAAAGACGAATTAATAGAATTAAATAAAATAAATAAAAAGGAGATGAATGGATAATGGATAATAAAAATGAAACAAAAAATGATTTAGAAGTAAAAGAACAAGGTAAAGAATTAAATTTATCAGAAATAAGAAGATTAATATGTGGAGAAATGGAGTATACAGTAAAAGTAAATGAAAACGTTAATATATGCATGAAAGAATTAACTCAGAAGAAATTAAATGAAATAGACAAAGAAATACAAAAAAGAGGTATCCCTCAACATATACAATATACTGATGAAGAAATAGAAAAAATAAAAAAAGGTGAATTACCTGCAGAATTTGAAAGTAAGGAATATAGAAATACCTTAAATATATTAAAAATTACTTGGGCGTTTCAATATATGACTGTTAATGGTCAAAAAGCAGTTATAAAAGATGATAACAATATTATTGTTGCTGATGAAGACAGAAAGAGAGAATATATAGAAAAATTATTATGGGGATTGGGAGAAGGTGTATATAAAGCATTATCGTTGCAATATGATGCCCTTATATCTCAAAAATTTATTGACGTAAAAAAAAATTAATTGAAGACGGTTTAAGTAGGGGATTATGGGCAATATGTAAGAAATTTAGAACATTGCCATGTAATGAGGATTTTAAAAATCTCACATTATTTCAAAGAGATTGGATTATAGAAAATATGATAACAGATAATAAATTAGAAAATAAAGCAATGAAAAAAGCAATGGGAGAAGAGGGTGGGGCAGATTTATCAGATGAAACCACTATGGAAGATTTGGTAGAAATGATGCAACAAGATATAGAACATAAAGAAAAAAACAAGGAAACAAAAGGTTAATAAATTATGGCAGACGAAGCAACGGATTTAAAAAAGGCACAAGACGAAGCTGCAAGAGCGAGAGCATTAATATCAGGTATCTTCAAGGATTTAAAGGTTGAAGATATTATGAAAATATCGTCTGCTTTTAAGACCATGGGAGATAGAATACTTAAAGGTGGGGAAGAAATAGAAAAAGTATCGGAAGAAATGGATGCTATATCGAGGAAAGCATTAGGAGTAAAAAGCAGAGAAGAAATAAAGTATGCCGTTAGTTCTATAGAAGCACTAGAAACAGCAATGGGAAAAAATATATCTGCTGTTACAAAAGCAAATATAAATAAAATGAAATTTGAATTAGAAATAAATGCCGCTAAAAATGCCCAATTAGAAATGCAACAAAAGAATTTTATGGGTTCTATTGGAGCGGCTATGAAAGCACAACAAGTAAAAATATTACAAGGTATGGAAGCAGTATTTGGCACACAAATAGCGAGTTCTCTTATGAAATTTGCGGGTCCTATAGGTTTAGGTATAGCAATATTTGCAGGCATTACTATGGCATTACAAGCGTTATTTAATACTGCACAAACAGGGTTTAAATCATTTGGTACATCTTGGGCATCTGCAGGAGGTATGGTAGGTAAATCAGTAGCAGATTATACTTATATGACAGCAGAAATTTCAAAGGGATTTAATGATTTTAAACAAGTCGGGTATACAACTAAACAAGCATCTGATCTTGTAAAAAAATCTATGACAGAAATGTCTTGGGCATTAGGTATGACTTCTATACAAGCAGAAAATTTTAACGGGACATTAATTGATAGGACTGTGATAGCTGCCAACAGAACAAGAGAATTAGTATTGGAAATGGGCAGGATGTCAACAGTAATGTTTGGTAGTACCGAAAATACTAACAAATTTGTATCAATAGCGAATTTATATAATATGAGAACATTAGAATCAATAAAAGTATTTGGAACAGGTATGGGCCAAATGGCAGGTAAATTACGTTTGGATGCAGGATTGATGATGGATAGTATAAGTAATATGGGGAAAACTATGATGGGAACAGGAGTAAATGGTATAGATAGATTAACACAAACCTTTATACCCTTAATAAAACAAATATCTGATTTTGGAAAAGCGGGTAAATTAAGTGTATATGAAACACAAGAATTATTAAAAGGAGTAGAAACATTATCTAAGGGGGTAGATACATTTACATATATGGCAGCCGCAGGTATGGGTAATTTGGAAAGTGCTTATGAAGGAGCATTAGGTGTTGATCCTGCTTCGAGAGCAAAAACTATAATAGATAGATTTTCAAATCTTACTCCTGCAATGGCTTCAATAGCAGTAAAACAAATGGGATTATTTGGAGAAATGCCCGAAGCAATGAGAGTAAAAATGGTAGACGCATTTAGAAAAATGACTCCTGAACAAATAAAGGGCAAAACTCCCATAGATATAGCGAGAGAAGCATTGGGAGTTAAACCCGGAGAAGAAGATGTCCAAACCAAAATTGCTTCTGGAATATTAGCAGGGCAAAGTATTCAAGAACAAATGTTAGACACACTTATAAAATTATTAAGGGTAGCAACTACAGGGGTTTTAGGATTTATGGCAGGAAATAAACATAGAGAAGCAAGAGAAGAAATAAAAAGGTTAACAGAAGATAAACAAGCAGTAACAAGAACAGGCAGTTCACAATATAGTGTGAATGTTCAATCTGCGATGGGGCCGCAATAAATGATACAAAAAAATAAATTTATATATTTGAGATATATAATCAAACAAACTAATCAAGAATATAAACCTCTCAAAAAACCTAAACAACCTTTATTCGATGATAAAAAATATATAATCCCTGGTGGAACTAGTTTATATCAAGCAGATTTAAGAATATATCAACAAGATTTATCGCAATATAAAGAAGATAAAAAAAATCAAAATAAAGTAGTTAATAATGATAAAATTGCAGATAATATAGAGGATATAAGTAAGGCAATAAAATTATATGCAGAAAGTATTAAATTTGGTATATCTATGGGAACGGGGAGTGTATTGGGGTTGTCTCAGGCAGATTTGGTAAATTGGTATATGAAACCAATAACAATAAATATTACAGGAACGTCCATAGTATCATCAAATCTTATGATAGATTCCGACAATATGATTATAAATATATATAATAAATTTAAAACATATTTATCGGAAAATACATTTAACTATTATCAAAAACCTCAATTTATATTATATATAGAAAATGGGTTACCTGGATTAAATGATTTTGTGGGAGTTATAAAAGATTTTTCGTTTGATGAAAGTGCCAATTTTCCTGACAAGTTTAGTTATTCCATATCTTTTGAGGGTAAACCAAACGATCAAAACAAAACACAAAAAGCATCTGAGGCAGTTCAAAATGATTTAAATTCTATAAATACTTCAAGAATATTTTCCGCTACACAAACAGCAATGGATATTTTAAATAATATTAAAATCTAAAAAAGGAGAAGATATATAAACATGTCTTCCCAATCATCATTTCAGGTAAGATTATTTAAATTAGAGGCAATAACAGGGGCAAATGACGAAATCAATAAGTTATTAAGATATGATTTTAAGGATGTTATTGATTATAAGGGTAATCCCGTATCAACTTCTAATGAATATTGGAGAAATTTATTATATAATGCTACAAAAAAAGAATATATAAGTAACGAAGATTATTTGGGATTTTATGAAAACAAAATAAATAACTTGTTAAAAAAAATAAACGAGGCAGAATATTCTTTTGAGGGTGGAGATCAGGGTATAGATATAACACAATATTTTTTAGGATTTACATTGGTGTTAAGATTAAATAATTTAACAGATGCTGTCTCTCTTGAATTTAAAGAAAATGATATAAATATCGAAGATAATAATCTTATTGAAATAAGAGAAAATAACGAAGTAATATTTTTGGGGTTTGTTACCAAAAAAGAAAATACATTAGATTATGAAGGGTTTTATACCCAAAAAGTAACTTTGTTAAATATAGGTAAAATGTATTCAATATCTAAAATAACATACAATCCTTCATTGGCACAATATGCTATAAAGGGTACAGTTTTAAAAACTCCTGACATAAGTGTGTATAATGATATATTTAACAATAAGAACGTATTTGATATAATAAAGTATTTAATGGAATTTTTCTTTTTGTGTAAATCACGTGACGGTCAAAACGTTAATGGCAACACACAAATGGACATAGAATATATATTAGATAATGATAGAATAAACAATATGATAGATTTTAATATAATATTTTCTTTAATGAAATGTTTACAATTATATTCAATAAATATATTAGGGCAAGATTTTATAATGTGCTCTGTAAAAAACGGCAAACATAAGGCATATAACGAGGGAGTTCAAAAACGATTTGCAGTATATAAACCTCAAATAAAATCTGCTAATCAAGTATTAACGGATGTAATAAATAATGCTTTATATGACATGTACATTGATTACAATGGAACTTTAAGAGTAAGACCTCCATTATATAATTATTTTCCATTAGGATTAGAAAAAGATTTTGATGGTTATGATAAAGCATTTTTGCCGAATAAAGATAATAAGGATAAATCATATTTTTTAAAAGGTAATGATTTTGTAATAACAAGAGATAAGATATTAAATTATGGATATAGTGAAGATAATACAAAATTAGAAGTATGGACAGATGCATTATATACATGGTCTTTTTATGGAGCAATAGATGAAAGCACAGATAAACCTCAATTTTTCATGGATATACCAGCTTTTGTAAAATATGGATTTAGAAATGAAGAAACTAAAAATAATCACAATACAATGAGCAATAAAATGGCAAGAACATTGGCAATGTATTATAACCATCAAGTAAACAATAGTTCGAGAACATTGACTATTTCTTTAAAAACTGATTTGGATCTTTCACGTTTAAAATTTTATATAGGAAGATTATATTATATAGATATTCCTGATATTAATAACAATGAAACGGTAATGGAAGATGCAATAAATACTTCTAAAATTTCTACGAGCAATAAGGGTGTTATGGGATATTTAATAGGAATAGACAAATCTTATAAATATGGAGAATATATAACATATAACCTTAGTTTTAATTTTGTAAGGAATATTGAAATAGTTGATTTAACAAAATATAGTGGTCAAGAATTAGATCGCTTATTGATAGACATATATAATATTGTTCATCCATATGGATTAGTTGAAAAAATGCAATTAGATGAACATAAAAATATATCTGTACAATCATATGAAAGTTTAAAAAATCAAGAACTACAACAAATGACAAATGATTTACAAAATAGTGGATTGTATAAAGCAATACCTGTTTTTAAAACATTACCTACCATTATGGATATTATAGAATTAACTTATTATGATAAAGATACAAGAGACGGGATAAAAAATCAACAAAATAATTTATCTGATAAACCTAATGAACTAAGCGATGATGTAAAAATAATTGATGGCATGTTACAATATAGAAGTTTTAAAGTTAAAATGCAGAGATTTTTTAGTTATAATTTTGGAAATGACAGTATAAATTATAATGACCCAAAATATAGAGCATCAATGTTTACTTCGTCTGTTATAGATGATTTGGGTATGGCAGAATATGTAATTTCACTAGAAAATATATATAATATTTTTTATAATTCTGTAAAAATATCAGGTGTACAAAATGTTAGCATAGATTATAACTCTAATAAAATATCTAATATATTGCCTAATACTGTTTCAAATTATCAAAGCGAAGTATCTTACGGAAATATTGATAAATTCGATAATTTCGAATTATTAAATGCTTCGTCTGGTCAGAATTATGCTAAAAATAGTGATAATAGTATGGTTTCATATTTTGGCACAAGATTTCCTCAATTATTACCTAATTGTGGTGTAAATTTACAAGGTATAAGTCAGAAACTATTTAACAGAATAATGGAGGCAGAAGCAGATATATGGGATAAATGGGGGCAGGATATGTGCAGTAGTTTATTTTATAATTCAAATAATCCGTGGGCAAATACTCCCGCTAATTTACCTGATACTTTTTATCCTATAGACGAAGGATTATTAGCACAAATACAAGTAGGAAATGTTAGTATGGTAGAAGATAAAGTTATAGATAATAACAGTTTTAGTAGAGTTCATATTGGTTTATATAATAAAAAAAATATTGTCTCTACTTTATTTGATAAATTGAAACGTTCCACAGATAAATTGCCTATTAGTGATATATTAAATAACAATAATACTATTGATGAAAAAGTTTATATAGATTTTAAATTAACAGGCAAACATTATGAAGATGCCATTACAGCAAATGCAAATAAAGATTTGTTAATAAATAATTTAATTTTTAGTCCTGCGTTTTTATTTAATATGATAACTATTTTAGAAAATAATACATTATTAGCAATACCTGATGAAGATGATTTAATAAATTTAAATAAAATAGGAATATCAGAAGTTCCAGATGAAATTAAATCTCATAAAGATGGCAGAGCAATAGATTTCTTTTTACCTGCTCGAAGTGAAGATGGTAATGGTAAAACTTCATTGTTTAATTCCGAAGGGGATATAGAAACAATAGAAGTAATGCCTTTTATATATCCTGGATTATTAGGAAATTATTATTTAAAAGACACTATATACGAAGAATTTGAAGATATATTAAAAAGATATTTCGATAAAATAGTAGTTTCTAAACAAAAAATAAATTTTGATATTAATAAATTAAAAGGCATAAAATCAACAGGAGTAAAGAAACCATACGCAGTATATATTTATCATATAGAAGTGGATGATAAATATTGGTTAAATCCAACATCAGAATTTATTAAAGTGGGAAACCAAAATAGTCAATTTCTAACTAAGAGAACATAATTAAAAGGAAGATATATATGCAAAGATTTCAAATAGGGGAAGTAATAGGATTATTAGAGAGCACCAATGAAGTTCAAATAAGAGACATGTATAATAAAGTTGTTATTACTATTCCATTAAACAATATATCAGCAATACAATATATGCCATTAATAGGGGATATAGTATTATATATTAATTACTCTGACAAAATATACAATATTGTAAAAATATGGAATATAGAAATAAATAATTTAATTAGACAAGAGGATTCTCCGTTACAATCAGGAGAACTGCAATTAATGGGGGTATTGGGGCAATATATATATTTAAATAAAAAGGGTACTATAAAATTTGTGGATTCTACTATGCTTAATGAGTTTGAACTGTCAGTAAATGGGTTGATAGCAAAATTAAAGAAATTTCAAATAGATACTTATGATGGCATTAATATCACTATTGATAAGGATATAGTTATTTCAAGAGGAGATCCTAATGAAGAAGAAAAAACATTTGTAGCAACTATTAATGATGATGGGGTAAATATAAAAAATAAAAATGCAGAAATAAATATTGACAATAATAACAAAATAACGATTGACGGAGAAAATATAACTCTTGGGAATGAATTAATAGGTAGAGCAATAAAAAGTGCGAGTGGAGTTGAAGGATACCATAGTATATGCCCCATTGCAGGATTTCCAATCCCTTCATGTAGTAAAGTTTATGTTAAATAAAGTTGACACTATAATTATACGTGAGATAATGTATATATATAAAATATAAAGGAAAATAAATGCCATCCAAATATTTACAAGACTTAGATTTAACAGGAAATTATTCAGAGTTAGAGGGAACGCCTTCTTCGTCTAATCAAAGTGTTATAGACTCATATAAACAATTGATAGATACTACACAATTGGATAGTAACGGAAATCCTAAAGCATGGACGATAGATAAGAAACTAAATGTATCTAATCTACTTACTCAAATAGAAACTATAGCACGGCAGAATAGAGGTGAATCTCAAAAACAATATACTCAATTGGGAGAAAGTGAAAATATATTAAAAAAAGAAATAAAAGAATTGAATGAAAACGATACCATATTAGACGATCTTCAAAAAGAAAAAATAGATAGTGGTATACAAAATATATGTAATTCTGAATATGCAGAATTTCACGAACAAATAACAGAGTTAAATTATAAATTAACAATAATTGCTCAACAAAAGCAAGAAATAAAAGACATATTGTTAAAATATGACAATGATATAATAGCAATACAGAACTATAAAAAAGCAATATCTTAGGATATATAACACATAGTTATATTTTTATATTTTATATAGGAGAAGAGAGGATATGACATGACAATACAAATTGAAGAATTGTTGCCCGAAAACGAGATGAAAAAGATAGAAAATTATATTAATAGTGGCGATTATGCCAAGGTTAATATAGCATATACCAAAATAGATAAATTTATTAGGGAATATTTAATATATATTAAGGATACATATAATATAAGAAAATTGGATGAAGCAATAAAATACCTCCAAATTAAATATGATGAACTTATTGAACATAATACAAATAATATAGTGCTTAAAAATATTATAAATAAATTTATTGAATATAAAGAAATGAGAGAAAAAATTAAAAATATAGAAAATGATACTACTGAAAAACAAAGATTAATTAAATCCTTAGATATAAGAGGATTATGGAATATAAGTAAGGAGAATGTGAAACAAAATGGCAAGTGATTTTAAATTAATACAAAGTAAGTCAGGTGAATTTTTTGGGGATTTTAATGACCTTGTTATAGAAAATTATGATATAAAATTAATTGATGGCAGACAAAAAATACAGCAACAAATTGTGAAATATATATTAACTGAAAAGGGCTCGACCCCACTTTTCCCTGAATTTGGCACTAATGTAATCCGTTCTTTAAACAATAAAACTACCACATTAAATATAAATGATATACGAAATGACATATTGTTCGGTATAAAATATACCAAGGATCAAAACACTTTGAATGGAGATGAATTAAACATAGATACTTTAATAAATATGAATCTTGAAATAGTAAATTCGAGGCAACTGGATATTACCATTGATTTAAAATTGACTGATGGTTCAACATTACAAGTGGTAGAATCCGCAATGGGCAATTAATTAACTATAATTACATATAATTATATATAAGGAGATGTAAACAATAATATGAGTATAGCACAAGTATATTTGGAGTTAAAAAATAAATTACTATCAATAAGAAATGACGTAGCCGTAAATACTGGTGGAGTTGTAAGTGATACTTTTTTAACCCCTACTTCTTTTGTAATAAACAAGCAACGTGTTGAATTAAGTTATACCAAAGCATTACAAACTTTATTTACTATAGAATTATTATTAAATGATGAAGATGCTCTGCAAGAAATAGCAACAGAGGAATTAAAGAGCACAGATGACGTTCTTGATGATATTAGTAATTTTATAAATAAAATCGGTGCAAATTATGGGTTAACGAGATATCCTGCAACGCCCGCTACAGGTATAGTTTATATGGGAAGGAATGAATTATTAACATCTAACATAACTATACCATCAGGGAATGTTGTTAAGACATTAGATAATAAAGAATATACTGTATCTGATACAGTAATTATGGTACCTCCAGGTTCGGGATACTATGATATTGATACACACCGTTATATTATTGCTGTAAACATAGAAGCAAATGAAGCAGGAACAATAGGTAATACTTCTTCCGGAACAATTGTTAGATTTGTAAATAGTGTTTCAGGGTTAAATTATATTACAAATAAAGATGGAATTACTTCGGGTCAGGATGAAGAAAGTGATGCAGATTTTATATTAAGAATAAAAAATAAATTATCCGGCAATACTTTTGGATCTTTAAATGGATATAAAAGTTTAATTATGGATAATTTTAGAACAATAAAAGATGTAGAGGTAATACCTGCAGGGGATAGTTTAATGCTTAGAGATAATGGTAGTGGAGGCATGGTGGATATTTATGTGTTAACTGATGACGCTTCAACTTCTGTTACTTCTTCATTTTGGTCTACCAACACTATTGATGATGGTACGGGAGATAGAGGGGTATTTTTACCTTTTGAACCAGTGGATGAAAGTATAACCCCTACTGTTCCTGCTACTGGATTTTTATATAAAGATACAGGAGAATTGGTCGGAAGTTATGCAGAAAAATCCATAATATATTTTACTTCTGCTCCATCGGGAACATTTAGTGTTACTTATAATCGTTTTTCAATTATTAAACAAATTCAAGATTTTATTAAAACTTCTACATACGCTATACTTGGTAATACCATAAATAAAATAAATGCTATCGAAGATATAGCATTAGTTAAAATGGCAATAAAAAAATCAGTTAATGTATCCGCGACTATAAATATATTGCCTGGATTTGATAATGCAACTATAATATTAAATTGTCAAAACAATATAAACGATTTTGTTACAGATTTAGGATTAGGGGATAATTTGGCACAGTCTGATATAGTGGGCATATTGGAAAATACTGAAGGGGTAGATAGTGTAAATTTGCCTCTAAATATTTTTAATTTTGTGGGAGAAACATCGGCAGAAGTGGATGATTTAATAGTAGCAAAAAATGAATATATTAGGTTGGAAACTGGATCTCCGCAAATAATAGTATAAGGAAAAGGACAACATAAACAATGGGAAAATTTATATGGAATGGGAAAAATAAAATTTTTGAGGATATTACCTCACTTTTACCTACTTCCACAGTTTATTACAAAGAAAGTAACATTATACCTTATACTACTGCTATTACTCAAACAGGCCATGGATTATTAGCATATGTAGAACATTTTGATATTTCTATATATCCCGTAGGCACAGATGTAGACATTTATATTAATGATAAAAAATATATAACGGTAGAAATATTACCTACATCATCAATATATCTTATATTAAATCCTCCATATGGTAATTTTAAATTAAAAACTGTAATAAATAATATTACTTATAAAGAAGAACAATATATAGCAACAAATATATTTACTTTTTTTATGATATTGTCACAGATGTTTACTATTGATTACAGAACATTGTTTAATATATTCGGAAATATTTACGACAAGTATATCCAAAATGATATGTTATTTCCAAAGATAGGGTGGTTTTATGATTTTGGATTGCCATCAGGATGGACATATGAAGAATATAGAAAAATATTAACTGGGTATGATGTTAATGGGGTGCTTTCTTATGAGCCTATTAATAAAATATTTTTAAATGCTCTGACTGAATATAGTGTTAATGAATTATGTAGAAGTTTTACAAGAACATATCCCGAAATTATAAGTGAACGTGACAATAATGGATGGATAATAATTGATGATACATTGCCGTCTTCTACTTCTGTTTATTGGAAAGGATCGGGATTAGATAATTATTATTTGTGTGATGGAATAACAGGCAACAGGGACATAAGCTCTGTTGATTTAGATACTTTAACATTAAATATGACAATTAAAGGTAACACCATAAATGTTATATTTACTCCTACTGCAAATTCATCAGATATTATAAATCAAATTAATGCTGTGATATCCATATCTCCATTAAGTTCTACTGTAGTTGCTGAAGCAAGAACATATCCCCCTTATGATCCTAAAGAATATATACATTTTAATAACACCTTAGAAACAGGAGAAGGATTATTTGAAGAAGGTGATTTTGTAATTAATTCAGGAACAGCATTAACTTTATTAGGACTTGAAATAGGGGAATGGGGCATTGAACAGGATGGAATAGATACCGATAAAATAATAACTTTATATGATGACCAATATCATTATAATAAAATAAAAATTATAGTTAAGCAATCTTCATATTTGATTACCGAGAATATTACCAAAGGACCAAATTTAGTTACTGGTGATGAAATGGATAAAATTAAACATAAATATGTAATAGAAACATCTACTATTGGCGCTTCTCACGACTTTCCTGCAACCATAACTGTGGATGCTGTTACCTATAATATTACAACAGATTATATTCTATATACTACTGATGATATAAATTATTATATTAAATGGGTAACTGCAACTCCTCCAGACGCTAATGAACCATATACTATAAATTATTATTATATTATGAAAGAGGAGATCGAACCATTATTAAATAAAGTAATACCTCCGTATCTACTGGTGGAATATGAATATCAAGAATAATAACAATAGTTATATTTTCGTATTTTATTATACGAAAGGAAAGGTGTAAATATGAGTGTTGGCCGTGCTCCAGAAAATTTGCGTATAATTCGTGAAAATTCGGTAAATTACATTATTTGGGACCCTGTAATTAAAGACATCAATAATGCCGATGTTAATATTACGGGATATTATGTTTTCAAAACATTTAATCCAAATGAAACAGCATTTACACAATTAGCATTAGTATCTACTCAAAATCCATATTCGGAAACTGATGTAATGTATATAGATTATTCTAGTTCGGAAGATTCGTTATATAAAGTTTGTAGCTGGGATGGGACAACATTAGGTAATTGTTCTACGTCATTCGGTGTGGCAGGAGATGGGACAGGAGAAGAACCTATGATACCTCGTCCTGCAATTTTTGACTCGCCACTCGACCTTGATCTTTGGGATCTCGGACTATGGGGCACGTAATATAAAATAACAGGAGAATAGTGATAATATTATGAAAAAGAAAAATAATGATAAAGTTAAAGTTAATAAAGATATATCGTCTGAACCTGCACAAATACAAGTTGCAAGATTATTTTATAGAATGATAGATATTATTTCAAATGACATTATAAAAGATGATAATGTTTGTGAGGAAATTAAATCTACTATATTCCCAAGTACCATGGTAAATTTTGATGATTTGCCATATAAAGAACAAGAAAGTTATATAATATCTGCAAATGCAGGATGGTGTGCAGGGATGTCTGTATTAAAAACATTATTAGATTTAAATGAAAATAATAAAAATAAAGAAGGAGATAAATAAATCATGGCAGGATTAAAGGTAAATTTTGTTCCACTTACTCCAATTTCGAGTTCGGACGTAAATAATAACTTTGTAGTTATAAGAGATTGGGATATAAAAAATGATGATTTAAGTGCACAAATTACGGGCATTCAACTTTTGTTCACAACCACCTATAAATTCTATAGTAACAGTTTATGTGTTTATTTAGATGGGATAAGACAACTTTTGGGAACTGATTATACTGTCACGGGCAACGACAATTTTACATTTACTGCAGGAAACGAGCCTTTATCGGGGCAGGATCTTGTTGTTGATTATAGACGTAGTGATTT
>Ga0172381_10001692_pt1 | contig 25268 bp, 34 predicted proteins | sample Leawel6488metaG_FD_119754 | JGI IMG/M metagenome (GOLD analysis project Ga0172381, IMG submission 119754) | Leachate microbial communities from a municipal landfill in Southern Ontario, Canada - Leachate well 64-88 metaG | ecosystem: Engineered > Solid waste > Landfill > Unclassified | place... | reverse complement strand
TTGAGACAGATATTCAAAAGAGAGGTAATAAAACTTATGATTTTGTATTTAAAAAAGCTAATTCTTTAGATATTAAAATTAATAATAAGATTGCTACATTTAAAGAGATTGAAGATTTAGGAGTTAGTCAAGCTGCTGGTGTATTAGCATATTATTCTAAATCTAATAACTCAATTACTTTAGGTGAGAACTTTCCTAAATTATATGAATTAGATAAGACAAGAATTCTTGCTCATGAATCTTTACATGGAATTATTACCAATAGATTAAATACATTAGATGAGTTTTCTAAAAAGAGATTTGAAAATGAAATAAGTGACTTTATAAATAAAGTTAAAGATAATAAATATTTAAAGGATTTTCCAATTGTTGATAAGGTATTGAAAGCAATTGAAAAAGGAGGGTACCAAGAAATCATTACCTATGCTATGACACATTCTCAATTTGCATCAGCATTGAATTCTGTAATAATTGGGGAAAAAGGAATGGACAAAGATATGACATTTTGGGAAAAATTAAAAGAACTCATCCTATCAGTTATATCTGATGATTATACTTTATTTGATGAATTAACTGATTTATTAGATGCTCATATTGAGATTAATAATATTAAACAATCTGGAATATATTCTTTAGATTATAAACATAATTTTACTCCATTAGAGAATGAAATAGTTCAAAAAGATTTAGATAGGAGATTACTTAATTCTGTTACTGAGAAACCTGGAACTATACATCAACAATTTACATTAGATGAAGTAACTCATTCTAAAGTAATGAGTGATGTTGAGAAGAAGATGAAAAGTTTCTTAACTTCAGCAGGAATGAATTATGAGAATACCAAGATTATAAAAGATTCTGATGGTAATATAATTAATGCTGTAGCTAAAGCTGACATATTCAATAAGATAGTTCAAGTTATAGAAGATAAGAGGGATATTACAACTTTACCTGAAGAGAGTTCACACGTATTTGTAGCAATGATTAGAGATACTGATATGTACAATTCAATGATGGACAAAATTATCAGATTTGATACATATAACGATATTAAAACTCAATATGGTGGAATATATACATCTGAATTGGAATTCAGAGAGGAAGCAATTGGTAAATTAATAGCTCAATATATTGTTGATGAAGCAATTAAAGAAAATGCTTTAAATCAAGATTTATTCTCTAAATGGTTGAATAAAGTATGGAATTGGATTAAAACTAAATTAGGTTTAATTAAATCTGAAGATTTAAATCCTTTTATTCAATCAGCTAAACAAATTCTACAAGGTAATACTAAAGGATTAACTTCATTAGATAAAGTAATAGAAATGTCTGGACCTGAATTACAAGGTTTAGTTTATTACGAAATGTCTTCTGAAGATATTAATAAAAGAAATGAATTAATAGGTAAGTTTGATTTAGAGAAGAATAATAAAGGATTTGTTAAATTCGATATTAAGAGTTATTCTTATATTAATCAGAATACAGGTAAAAAGATTAAACATACTGCTAATGAGTACGAACAGAAATATTATAAACAAAGTAATATTGATGCTAAGAATGATTACAAATCTACTTTATTAGCAACTAAATCAATGTATATCCATAATATTTCAGCTAATATTATGGACAGACTTGATAGTGGTGATAAGATTGAGAATTCTGAAGATATTAGATTAGAAGTTATATCATCAGTTTCTGAGTATCTTAAAGATAATGAACAAATTAATAAAATTTATAACTCTCCAGAGAATAAAAAAGGATTCTTTAAAATTAGTGAGGAACAATTTAAAGAAGTTGTAAATGGAGTTAAATTTATTTATAATCAGATTCAAGAGAATTCAAATAGGATTAAGAAATATACTGAGGGTGCTGAAGGTGATCCTAAAATATATACAAGATTAAATCTTTATTTAGAGAAAGAAGATTTATCTAATACAGTTGATGTATTAGTAGTTTATCCTAATGGAGCTACTGGAATATATGATTATAAAGGAATTCAATTTTACGAAGATGTTACTGGAGTTAAAGGTTTGGCAGATTATAAGATAGATGCTTATGAAGCTAAAATGACTGTAGTTAAGAGAATGCTTCAAGAAGAATATGGTGTAGAAGAATTTGCTGAGAGTAGGGTTTTACCTATTAATATCAAATTAAATTTTGAAAGTAAATATCACAATACACACCCTTCTATTGGATTTGCTAAGATTGAAATGGTTGCTAATAAAGAAAAAGAGTATTTGCAACAACTTCCATTAGCAAATGAATTAGTTACTGAAGATAAACCTTTGAGTGAAGCTTTAGAAGATATTATTAAGTTGAAAAATAGATTAAAGACTGAATCTGCTAATAATCCTGGTAAAGAGGAATTAAAAACTATGGTAGATAAGATTGATAGGTCTATTAAAGAAATACAACTTAATAGAAACGCAATATTTGTTTATAATGAAGTAGCTAGATTGGTTAAACAACTTCGTAAAAAAGAAGTAGAACCATCCAATAGTCCAAATTATACATACGCTGATTTCAATAATTATCTTATGTATGCGAAGATTTTTGAAGAGTTTGGACAAAAGATATTAGACCAAGGTGGAAGTACTCTCATAAATGATAAAAATAAGGAAAAATTAGCTACTATTAGTACAATGGTAGCAGATATTAGATCTATTACTTTACAAAAGATTACTGAAACTTTAAATAAGACTCAAAAGAAATCTATAACCTCTGATTTAGTTGAGACTTCAAATATTTTAGGTATATTTAAGACACTTCAAGAATATGATGGTGAGACTTATAAAAGAATGGCCAAATTAGTTGAAGTTAATGAGGATAATATTAGAAGAGAATTCAATAGAATCCATAAGATTATGGAAGATAAAGAGAATAATCTTCGTAAGTGGGCTAAATCTAAAGGTATAAGTATATATGATGCTTATAAAAGCATATATGATTTTGATAAGGGTTCTTTAATTAAGAAATTTAAGAAAGAATATTTTGAAGAATTACATACTGCTAGAAAGAATAAAGATTTAAATTGGATAAAGAATAACCTTGAGACTACTGAGAATAGAAAGAAACAATATGAAGAAAATTTAGTAGCACTAGAAAAAAAATTACTTAAAGATTATCCAGAGGAATTAGATGAAAAGGGTAAATTAACTGAGGCTGGAGAATATCACGAAAGAGAACGTACTAAAAGATTAAATACTTTTAGAAGTAAATTTGATGTTTGGGATAGTAAATTCAGTAGTTCAGCTTGGGTATATGAAAAGAACCCATATCTTCAATTAAAAGATAATTCAGATTATTATTCAGAAGGTTGGAAAACTTTAAATCAACAAGGTAATGAAGCATTATTAGACTTTTATAACCAATATGTTGAGTTAAATCAATATTTTAATGAATTATATGATGGTAAAATAGATAAGTATTTTGTAGCTAATATAAGACAAGATACTTTAGATAGAGTATTTGAGGTTGGTATTGGTGCAGCTAAGAATATATTTAGAGAGATGAAACATTCTCTTGAAGTTGTACAATATGATATTTCAGATAGAGAAATTGATCCATCTACAGGTAAACCTTTACCTATTATACCATTACTTCATTATGCTCCTTTATGGGATGTTGCAACTGATGAAGAAATAGAGGGTATTAAAAAAGAATTAACTAATGAAGGTTTAGATTCAGAATCTATAGATTATGAGACCGAATTGAAAAAAAGGGTTAATAAGCTTGAATACCAAAAAGGTTTAAAAACTAAAAGTTTTGATTTAACTAAATCATTATTATTATTTGCTCAATCTGTATTAACCAATAAGTTTTATAACGATACAGTTGACGAGATTAAATCTGTACAACATTTGATGCATAGTGAGAACATTAACACTATTAAAACTGGTGTTACAGGTAAAACTTTAAGAACTAAAGATAATGGTAAACTAGTTAAGATAAAAGGTGTTGGTACAAATGACATGGATTTATTTGACTCTTATGTCAATATGTACTGGTACGGATTAGAAACTCAAAGTAAAGATGTTACTTTTAAAGGTAAACCAATATTGAATGATAATGGTAATATAGTATCCCAAGGTAAAGTTTATTCAGGTACTAAAACTTATCAGATGTTATCCAAATGGACAACTATGAAATCTTTACCTTTTAATATTGCTGCTGCAATCGGTAATGCTGTGGGTTTATATAGTAACTATAAAATAGTTGCTGCTGAAGGAATATTATTTACAAATACTCAATCCATAAAAGCTAGAGATTTAATTATTAAAAAAGATAAGAAGTCTTTATTTGCTATTAATTTCTTTGAACCAAGTACAAGAAATTTATCTTTACATAAAGCTAATGATTTATCTGGTTCTAAAGTTAATAAATGGTTATCAATGGATAGATTCATGACAATATGGTCAGTTCCAGATGATAAAGCAGATGAAACATTCTTAATTGCAATTATGATGAATCATGGTTTCGATGAGAATGGTAATATTCAAAGAATATCTAAATTACCTAAAGGAAGTAAATCTTTATATGATTTAGCTGAAATTAAAGATGATAAATTCCATTTACCTGGAATTACAGATAATCAAGAAAACTTTTTAAATTTCAAAAAGAAAGTTAGAAAAGCTTCAAGAATGATTAAAGGAACAACTTCTAATGAAAATAAAGACCTTATTGGAAAAAATATCCTTATTAAAGCAATGATGAAGTTTAGGAATTGGATTCCTGGATTAGCTCAAGCTAGATTCAAAAACCTTAAATATGATGAAGATTTAGAGGAATTTGATGTAGGAAGGTATAAAGTATTCATGGGAGAATTTCTACGTAGCAAAAGTGTATGGCAAATATTCAATAATTTTAAAAATTTAGCTGTTGAAGTATTTTTAGATGCTCCAATAGTAAGTAGGTTAAAAGGAGATTATTCTTACTATAAATCTGGTAATGTTAATAAACATGCTACTAAATTAGCCTTTGAAGACTTTTTAAGTAAAGAAGAAAATGCTCATTTAAGAGGTAAAGTTACTTTAGAACAATTTGAAGAATTTAGAGCTTCTAAATTAGCTGGTATGGCTAAAGAGATAAGTATTATACTCACTTTATTTGCTATAACTTCGTTAGCTAAAGCAATGATACCAGATGATGATGAAGAATGGATTACAAGAGCTATTGCTAAGAATGCATTCAAATCATCTAATAGAGGATTACTTGAATTAACATTTTGGACCAACCCAGGTTCCATTAAAGAACTTATAAATAGTCCATTTGCAGACTTTAGTACAATAGATGGAGTATATAAATGGGCACAAAATACACTTGATGTAACAAGAGATTTAGGTGCTGAAACACTTGGTTTAGGAGATCCTAAATACCATGCTATATTGAATAAAGCTGAAAAAGATAAAACTCCAGCTATGATGAGAACATTTGGATTAATGCCATTAGGAGGACAGATAGTTAGTTTCTTAGATATATTTGATCAAGACGTAAAATAAAAGGGGATTTCTCCCCTTTTTAATCTTTATAACTAAACCAAGTTTCTAAGAATTTATTTAACTCTGGAGATGTTTCTTTAATAAGATGTAAATTATCTCTGATATCATCATTCATATAGTAGCAAACATACCCCTTTTCCGTTCTCAAATCATACCCCTGTCCAGAAGTTTTATTACCTAAAGGTTTACTACCACTATAACGGAGCCAATAATGTACTCCATTATTTTTAGTAGGATAATGAAAAGTTTGTTCTAATTCATCTATTATTTTAATAGGAATATTCTCAAATCCATCCTTACCATCATGTCTATCTACATCTAATATGACATATCCTTTAGATGGAGATGCACAAAGTCTATATCCTTCTGGTACTGGGCCTTCAAAGTAACTATCTTCTTTGAGCATTGTCCAATGCATCAAGGGTCTTTTAGAATCAGCCTTACAAAGAAATGTTCTCATAATTAAAACACATAAGTTTTCTTAGCAGTAGGCGTCTTCCAATATTCACCATAATTATTCTCTTCAGCATATTTGAAAACTCTTTCTAATTCTGATTCTGAACTGCTACTTGTATATGCACTTATCTGCATTAAATCGTTTAATTGATCCCAACTTAATCCTAAATAACAAGCATATCCAGCAAGTATTACACAATTACCATTCAAATCACTACCACTTCCTGTGAAGTCAAGTTTATTATCATTAATAAACTTTTCTATTAAATTTACTTTCTTCTTTCCCATAATTATAAATCTGAATAAGGATTCTCTTCCAAATAGGTTTTTAAATCTTGTTCACTAGCAAATCCCATTTTCTCATAGGATTCTTTATTAGCTACCATATCCCAAATCTCTCTAGGAGATAGTTTATTATCTACCTCACCGTTGTCATTTGGACATTGAAGCATATTCAATAAATCATCTATTGTATATTCCATTATAATTCATGTATTTTAAGTTTTAACAATTCAGTTTGTTCCTCTGTAATTTCATGGGTATCTAACCATTTATTACAAATCATTTTAATTACTTTAAGATTCTCTTTATTAACTTTTAACTTCTCACTATAATTAGCTGAGTTAAATATATCTTGAAGTTTCAATATTTCATCAATAAGTGCAATATATTTCAATGCTACTACATCAGTGTTGTAACCCCTTCTGTGATACTTAAATACCCTCTCTAATTGACGAAGTAATTTATTTACTTCCCACATTTCTGGGTCATAAAATGTTGTATTCCATTTATTCCAAGATGCTATTTTAGTAGATGCGCTATCTCCAGATAAATCTAAATATTGCTTAGTTTCTAAATCAAATCCTTTACTGATAATATCCATATCAAAACTTGAGAGAATTCCAAATATATTATTGTAAGATTTCTTTAGAATCACATTAACAGGAATGCATGTATTGAAATAAAATTTAAGTGTTAGTAATCCTACTTTGTGATAATTGTCGTATGCATGATCAATATATCTGTTAAATTTCCATAATTCCAGGGGTTCAAGTATCTGAAACTTAGGGCTATGATACATTGCAAATATTAGTTTGTTAAATGATTTCTCATCATAAACAAAAATATCTACATCTTGTCCTTCAAAATATCCCAACATACAACTTCCAGTAATTACTCCTCTAACAGGTTGTTCTTTTAACCATTCAATAGCTAATTTTATATTTTCTTCCATTATATTATTTTTATAGTGCCTACAATTTCCACAATCCATGAATTCACCTTCGCAAAGTTCATAACAGAATATTGTTTTATTTTCCATTTTATTTAAATAAAAAACCCAGATATTAGAGTATCTGGGTTTTAATTAACATGATAAAATTATACTACAATAAGTCAATTACAGAAGTTACTGATGCAACTATCTCTTTAATAGTGTAGATTTTGTTCAATTTAACAGGTTGATCTGGTTGGCTAAAGTATAGACCAAAGTCTTCCAGTTCCGCAATACTATTGAATTTATTTAAGAAATTGTTAACTTTTTCAGTTTTCTCAACATCTTCTTGATATCCAATAAATGCTAAAGCTTCTTCTTTTAATTTCTCAGTAGTAGATCTTTTAGGAGCTGTTGGAGCAGTAATATAAGCTCTAGTCTTATTACCATTCAATAAATTCCAAACTTCATCCTTAAGAGCTGACATTGAATCTGCATCTTTACCTTTGAAATCTTTACCTTTAGCTTTTTCAGCTAACACTACTACAAACTCAGCTTGTTTTTGAGCATATACAAATTCACTATTTGTTACTGGTTCTTCTTTAGAATTTACTAAATAACCTGATCCTATTAATTTTAATTCACCTTGTTTAATAAATTGTTTCATTTTTACTTTATTTTAATTAATTAATTATTTTTATTCAAATATCTTACCCAATCTTTAACTATCTCAGTTTCTATTGGGCTAAACCAATCTGCATATCCAGGAGTTAAATAGTCACTAGTTGTATGGAATGCAATCAACTTGTCTATTTTCCACTTACATAATTTCTTACCATCTTTAGCACTTATCACCTTAGTATCCTCACACCAACTATCACATACAGAATGATTATCTCCAAATATAATACATGTTTTATAATGTTTTACATCAGAAGTTATAAGTCTCCTATATTCTTTACATTCCTGATTACCATTATATTTCTCATATAATTCATCCATATTTATATTATGTATCTCTTCATATGGAATAAATATTGTACTATGAGCAGTTATAATAATATCACAATAGAATGTTTCAGCCATCCATTTAGCTAATATTGCCGTAGATGTAGCTATTGCTTTAGGAATAGATGATGACCAATCCATATTAAGTAAATTCCTATCTGGAGAAGTTAAATCTAGTCCCCCATACATTCCTTCTAATTTCTTATTATACATATTACTGTTAAACACAGCAAAGTTATGTATATTTGTAGAAATAGCATTTTCAATATTTTCTACAAACCATGTTGGGAACACATTTAAATCTTTTATCTTTTGAATATCAACATAAGCCACTCCATCTTCAATATACTCTTCAAATACTGAACTATTTACATCAAAGGAATCGATATTTAAATCATTATTAGAATCAAATAATTCAATTACATCATCTGTTACATATTCCATATAAACAGTATCTTCCCAATCAAAATCTTTAATATTTGTAAATCCTGCTTCTATTAATAACATCTTAAAATTAAAAGGTAATCCTGTTTTTAAAGCTTTTTGATATATAATTTCATATTCCAGTAACCTTATAATTTTATTTTTTATTCTCTCATCACCATAGAAAAAAGGTACTCCTATAGGTAATTCATTAATCTCTTTTCTATCTGTTATAAAATATAACGTAGGTAATTTAAACTTTTTACTTTGTAATATTTCCATACAATTACTTTTTCATTTTTTTAGTTTTATTAATTCTAACCAAGAAATATTTTCATTTTCTTCTAAATATTTATTTTTATTTAATTTGACTCTACCTTTAATTGGATTTTGAATTAACGTATTTAACATAGGAATGATGTCGTCATAAGGGGTAGGTATTCCTTTAATGATCATTTCTATAGCTTTATCTAAATCAGCAGAAGTGTCGTAATTATATCCTGTAAAATCCTCATTTTTAATTAAATTACATAATTTGCTTGATACTTCTTTTGGCATAAAGAATTTCTTACTTAAGAAGTTTTTCCAAGAAGCATCATCAAATACAATGTCATATTGTAGAAATCTTCTATGAATTTGAGGAGTTAATACAGGTTTACCTTGAGGATTAGCTGCTGCAACTATCATAATATCTGGTAGTTTTTTACCACTAATCATAATCCTACTTTCTAAGAATGTTAAAAACGCACTTAAGGTTAAAGGATTAGCATTATATGTTTCATCGATAAATAAAATATCTCCATCTTTTAATTCTAATAAGAAATCAAAATCATAATATTTCATAATATCTTTTTCTTTGTCTACTAATGCCATACCGGATACTTCAAAAGGCATCCTTTGAGAAAGCACAAATGGTGGTTTATACACACCTTTTTCTTCCATAAATTCTTGTATAACATAAGTTTTACCGAGTCCCGTGTTTGACATAAATAAAGGTACAGTTGTTCTTCTTATAACTGGATCATTATATATCCCTTCTAAAATTCCTTTTATTTCTCCTACTTTATATTTTTTTATGTGTGACATATTAGTATTTTCATTAATTTTAATTCCTGTTACTTTAGCAATTTCTTCTGGAGTAGCTTGTCTAACATTAGATTCATAAATTTCTCCTCCATGTAGACCTGTTTGTAATACAAACCCACCCCAGCGGACACCACTAACTCTATAAATTTCACCAACTTTTAACTTACAACCAGATGTTTTGTTCTCAACTACATTAAACCAGTCTCCAATCTTATATTCCATTATTCATGTTTACAATATGCATTTAAATACATAACAATCGTATCCCAAGATATTCCAATATTAGCATCATGTTCTATAATCATTAATTCTAAAGTATATCGAAATTTACTTCTATCATAAATATTTTCTTTATTATAGAAGCCTTCTAAATCAGAAGCTTGAGTTTCAAAATCTTCTACAGTCCAAGTAACAGATGTTTTATACAGATATTCTAACTTAGATTTAATCTTTTTAAGTTTCTTTTTAAATCTCACAATATGCCATGTTTCAATTAACTTTTCATCAATTGTGGAAACATTTTTTGCAAATTTAATTAACTTATCAATATTATTTAGAATTTTTCTCATAAATTTAGTGATTTAGTTATTTCATCTCTTTCTTGCTTATATAACAAAATATACTCTTTTAAATCTACAGTTATATCTTTATTAGATAATTCTTCATTGATAATTCTAGTTATAGCAAATTCTAAATTATAACCATATCCGATATCTTTTCTTGAAACATATACTTCCTTAGTATCTTTTTTGATACTTTCACAATCTTTATATAAATCAAAATGATTACCATCTTGAATCAAGATATAATTTTTATACTTTATTTCCATCTTCTTTTCCTTTAATTATTTTACATTGATCATGAGGAATATAATCTTGACCATAGTCAGTATAAACTCCATATTCTAATATATCATTACTTGAAAATCCATCATCAGTACTAATATACATTACTTTAGATTGAAATGTTTTACCCATATATTGTTCGTAAATAGTTCCAATCCAACCTGGATCATTAGAAAATGTCCATTCTATTATATCACCAACTTTAGCTAATTCTTCCATTATTAATAATTTTAAAATAAATTAACATTTCTCTCACTTTCTCTATTAAAGAAGGTATATCTGAATCATTTTCTATTACGTAGTCAAAAGTGTAGTCGTCTAATGCTGTTTCACTAACATGTGGTTCTATACCTTTAGTATGAAAATCCCATTCTGCTTTATCTATCCATTTATTTTTTGGATTTCTATTAATTCTAATAACAATTCCTTGTCTGTCCTTGATAGCTTTAGCTTCATTAGGAAATCTAACATCTGTTATAATCCAATTAGGCAATAAACTTTTTTCATGATCATAGTTATATGGAATCCCTTCAAGAGATTCTAATAAATCATCTGCTAATTTATAATCTTTCATCAAAGCATTAACCCAAACATCAGGATGTATAACATCTCTCATTGCATCTGTACTTACTTTTTGAAGAAGTTCTCTTACTGTGTAACAGTATCCCCCTATTTTTCCTGTATCAACAGACACTTTATTTTTATCTTTAATTTGCCACTCTACTCCTAAATAACTACTTTTAACTTCTTCTTTCTCAAAGTCTTTGACAGGTATTCCAGTAAGAATAGAACATATTTGTTTAACAGCATATGCAAATTTCTTTATTTGGTATTCTGAGCATCCCCAACCGATTCCAGATATATCACCCCAACCTTGAACTGTATTTTTTTCTAACCAATATTCACAAGATTGAAATTCATTTAAATCTTTTTTTTGTATATCACGTTTACTTAACCATGTAAAATATTGTATTATCTTACCAACTGTATCTTTTCCTGAGCCAGCACGTCCTGAAATTGAGATTAAATTTATCATAATAACTTTCCAGCTAAATTTAAATACAATAATGCATCATTAACTTCTTTCTTAGGAGTTAATTTATATTTATCCTCTAATTCTACAATTAAGTTATTTAAAGCTGTTAAATCAGGTGAAATATATGGTATTTTCTCTTTAACTTCTATTTCTTCAACAACTTTTTTCTTAACTGGAGTATCACATACTGTCCAATTAGCACTTCCACTTATATTATCCATATTTTAAATTTAAAAGGGGAAATATTATCCCCTTTATTATTAAACAGTTGCTGTTAATTTAGCTAAATTATATTCGTGTTTTGCTAAACAATCATTTTCAAATTGTAAATTTGATTTAGTTTCAGATAATGCTAAATCAGCTTTATCCAATTTCTTTTCAGCCACTTTACAATTATCTACGTATGTTTCATAATTTCTAGCAATTGAGTTTTCTACATTATCTAACTCTTTTTTAGCTTTAATAACTTCTCTTTCAGCTCTCTTAATAGCATTTTCAGCAGAAGGAATACGGGATGTTTTATAGTGACTTATTTGTTCATTACAACCTATAATTGTATCTTCTAAACTATCAATTGATTGTTCAACATATAAATCTTCAATAGATTTACCCATATTTTCTTTCAATTTTGCTATAATAGCATACTCTTTTACTTCTTCTTTTACTTTTGCCATAATTACTTAATTTTTAATTGTTTAATTTTATTAATTTTAATTTCAACCTTACCTTTAATTCCTAAAGGTTTAGGTTTTCTTTCTAAAGGTACTAATAATTTAAATCCATTGGATTTAGATGATTTCAAATCTTTATCAGATGTTCCATATATTAATGCATCCAAATGATTTTTTGGAAAGTGAAAACCTGACCAATCTTTATTGACTGTTTCTGAAACATTTGTTCTAATACTATCATAATATTCTTTACCATTCCAAACATGAGATAGGAATTGTTGGAAGGTTATCTCTACCTCCCTCCACCACCCCTCTAACAGCGCTCCCTCCTCACAAATATATTTGCCAGGACAGTCGGTATCAGAATATTTAATAATATGTTTTCTCCAATAATTTAATATATCTTTTGATGAATCATTTAATTCACAATACCAATATTTAGGTAAAATAAAAGAATCTTTAACCTTATCCACATGTCCGTCAGGTAAATACTGTTGAATTTCTGATAAATCTGTTAATTCTACTAAGGAGTAATTTAATGTTTTAGCAAAACTACCTTTCTCAACATACTTTCTATTACAATATTCACCAATATAACTAATATTAGATTCTTTTTTTAGTTTTAGGAACCATTTATCATTGATATCAATGTGATCTGCTTTTAATGAATCCCATTTTCCAACTTCAAATTTCATTTCTTTACTTTTTAATGCTGTCTCTTTATCTACAAATTTACCTTTTTTTATGCAGTAATTTAACCAGTCTTTTTCTTCTTGAGTTGCTATTCTACTAGGATGGTTATTTATATCAAGTATAGCTGCACATTTATTATAAAAATTTAAAGTTTTAGCATGTAAAGCTGTATTATTGCATTTATAATCATTAGAGTCTACTTTATCATGTATCCAACCTCTTGTATAATAAATCTCACCTTCAACTAAATCACTAACTTTTAAAGTATCTTGTACTATTTCAGCCCATTTTTTATCTTTATCATCCCAAATAAGTCCTCCGCTATAGCCAAAGGCATTTCTAGCAAATCTTACCTCTATACCTTCTTTTATACCTGCAAAATTCCAATGATCATGCCATTCTGGAATAGATGATATTTCTACTACATTTCCACTTTCTCTACATACTTTAGTCCCAATAGGATAGAGTTTTCTAGCCTCAGCTAATAAATCTTCTTTACTAGGTTCTTTAAGTACATATTTCTTGAATTGTTCAAAAGTTATTTCCTCTCCAAAATATTTCTCATATTTACCATTATGTTCTTTACCTTGTTTACTAAACCTATTAGATATTCCAACAATATAACCTTCCTCTAATATATCAGATAAATGGGGCCATCTCCATTTACTCAAAATATGTTTATTTTCTTTAGTAACAGTAACATACCATTGTTCTGGTAAAACAAATTCTCCAGTAATTTCAATAACTTCTTCTTCTGTAGCCAATCTTACTATATCAGATACATTATTATGAATCTTATCTTGATCTTCAAATCTGTTTCCACTGTTATGGATGTTAACAATTTTACAAACTTTTAAATCTTTTCTAATAACCCAGTCGCCTACTTTAAATTTTATGTTTTTATTCACATACATTCTCTCAAACTCTTCAAATGTTAGTTCTGGTAATTCAATATAGTTATTGAAATAAGGTAAATTATCTATTTCATGTGTTAATTCATTATCCTCAAGATATAACTGTTTTGAATTTGTACAAATAACTTGAGTACTTGTATTGTTCCATTTATACCCATTCTTAAATAATGTTTCTTGTACAATCTTACTCTTTTCTGGCGTAAGATCTTTCATTTTAAACTCTTTTATTATCAAATTTGCCATCTTTCCTCATTTATTTTAGGTTTCTCAGCATAATCAATATTATCCGGCATCTTACATCCAAAATATTCTTCTAATTCATTTCTTCTTAATTCACCTTTATTAAGTATTTGCGATATTGGTGAATCAGGTTTATTTTGATTATGGAAATTTAGAATTACAGATTTAGATTTATCACTAATATGTGAAAATTTACCATTTAATATTAATTTAATATCATCCATTATTATTTCATCAATTATTTTAAATACAAAACAGTCAAATCTATTATCATTAACATCCTTTAAATATTGAATACAATTATCTTGCTTTTGAAGAATATCTATAAATTTAGCATAATACGTTATTGGTGAATATCTATATATTAAATACAAATATTCTCCATCATTATGTTTGAAATTATAATGTTGATAATAACAATTAATGAAATTATGTTCCATTAATAAATAATCTTTCTTAATATTCAATAAAGGTAAGAAATAAGCAGAACTAACATTACTTTCAAACTCATTTATTCTAAGTCTACTTTTATCTTCTTTATAAATAAAATTAGCTTTATAATAAGTGTCTTGAGAATTTGTTTTAAAATGAATTTTATCCCCAATATTGATTGAATAGTTTGTAAAATTAATTGTTTTAAAATGATATTTATCTAATCGTATTGTACTCACTGGTGTTTTAGGTAACAGTAGTATTGTTTTCGCACTTAATACTTCCACACTAAAAAGCTGTGGTTTCTTCTGAATTTGTAATTCCTCCATACATTCTAGTTTTAAATTCCGGAATTTCGAAAGAAATTCCAAATTCAGTTAATTCATCTGAGTTTCTAAATAAATAGGTTTGTTTAAAAGATTTATTAAATTCATCAATTCCTTTATTTAATCCATATCCATCTATAACTCTCTTTATTCCATCCTGTTTAGGTATTCCTTCAATATAAGCCTTTAAAACAGCAAATTTATATTGAGATACGCTAAACTTTTTTAAATAGCTCTCAGCAGTTCCTTCACCACATCCTTCTAAATAATTTAACTTGTTGTTATGTCCTTTTATAAGAACTTGTCTCCATAAGTTAAATTCAGCTTGTTCTGGAGTAATTATTTCAAATCCATCTTCAATTCTATAATCTTTCTTACGAAATATTCCATAGTTAAAGAATTTAGCGGCTTCTTGTCTCAAATCCCCATCTATTGCAGCAATAGTAATATCATATTCATCTTTATATTGATTATGTGTAATTAAACACATATCATCTGATTCCAATTCAGGATGATTAAAAGCTTCCCATTTAGTTCTAGCATATTCAAGTAAGTCATATTTGAATTTAACATACTGTTTCTTAACTTCTCTATCAGCTTTAAATGTATCAAACATCTTCTTTCTATATGAAGTAGAACCATCACCAAATATAATATATTTATCTGCTTTAGTTACATTTAATATACTATCAATATAATAATCCAATGTATCTCTGTATTTTGAGAAATCATCTGTAGAAGATTCTTTAACGGATACATTATAACATGCTGAATAGATTAAGGATGAACCATCAATTGTTGTAAGTTTATCCATTTGAATCTGGTTTATACGTATAAGTATGTGTTGTTAATCCGCCATATTCATTTTTTAAATCGTATTTATCTTTGAATTTACGAATTAAATTAGAGAATTGCGTACTTGTAATTTGAATGTTATCACAATAATGTTTTACTGATTTAATATGAAATTTACTTGTAACTGGCTTACCTTCTAAAAATAACTTTTCTATTTCTTGTTTAGTCATATATTATTCACTCCTCCATTCTTCAGTTTTACCGTGTTTTAAACTAAGTTTCTTCTCCCAATACATATCAGAACCAAAATACCAAGTTAATTCACAATTTAATATTGTAATTTCTAAACTAGGAATTCTCTCAACTCTAATAGCTTCATATTTCCATTTCCAACTTAATCCATAAAATCTAATTTGAAATGGAGTAAATTGAAAAAACCACCATTTATATAGTGGTTTTTGAAAACTAAATATAAATCTTATTTTCATTAACAATATCCTCCACAATGATCACATGTCCAAGATCCATCTTTCCAAGTAAAATCTGGAGTATATTCAATTCCATTTTCCTCAGCAGATTGCATACAATCTTCACACCATTCTGCTTCAATCCAAGGTTCATCCTCAGTATCTTCTATTTCATCTAATTCTTCATTCATACTTTAAAGTTTTTAATTAATTTATATGCTTCTTCAATATAATAATTATAATCAATATTATAATCTATCATATCTTTCATTATAAATTTGTTAAATAAGGTAATATTCCTACCTACACAGACATCATCGTAATGTAACCACTCTTTGAAAATATCTACAAATAAACTTCCATGTTCAATTACATAAATATTTTTGCCATCTGAATAAGTATGAATTATTTTATAAGGAAATATTTTATCAGATAAGATGTATGAATTAACATTAGTTTTACCTTTCTTTAACAAACTCTCTAATTCAGTCTCACTCTTAGCTTTAACTTTGAATAATTTATTATTACTCTTAGAAATGTAATATCTAATGGATTGTTGAATATATTCTTCTTTAAAAGAAGTTCCATTTATTTCAAATAAACAATTCTTAAATTGAGAACCTGTTTTATTAGCAATACAGAAATCATAAATATCCGTATGGTTCATAATAGTTTCTTCTAAAGAAATATTATGGATTAATCTTTGTACTACAGCATAAGCTATAATTGGAGCATTAAAACTTCCAGTAACATCAAATTCACCATATTTTTCAATATAACCAGTATATTCATAAGAACCTTTTAACTTAACTCCATCTTCTTTTAGGATAACGTAATTATTTACATCTCGGATATAACACTTTTTATAGTCTGTATATTCCAATTGCATTAGCGTATTCTTCTCCCATTCTAAGCATATTTTATTAAACTTTGTAACTTGTTCATTATCAATTTCTATCGTAATACCATCAGTATTTGCATAAAAAGTATGAATATCATTTAAATACAATTCTTCTATGAGCATTAATAGAAATAATTGTCCATTTAGAGTTGTTTTCAATAAAGCTAATTCATCATACATCCATGACGTTTTATCTCCATAGCCCGATTATGTTATCGTAAAGGCTTTTTATCCTCTACTTCTTATAGTTCTCACTTTCCTATAAGTCCAGCATACGTTTTCATCTTCAACATTACTTGTTAAGATGCACCTGACTCGTGGATATATTATATTCTAAAATAACGAAGGAACTTGACTAGATTCCTTCTCGATAAACTAATTTCTTTTCTAGCAAAGAAAGTTTGACTGTCTCCAGTTAACAAGCTGATTTATTTCTTGTGGGAAGCTAGGTAATCACACCTGCTTAACCCCCAACATGATCTCTTTTACATTGTAGATCATAAATGTCCTATGTATATACTGTAATAGAAATCCCAGGTTCGTCAATGTCTTAATTATTTTAGTTTCAATATCTATGCGTTGCCCCTGACTAAATTGTTATATTTAGCCTTCGGTTCAAGTTGGCATCTCAGCGTCCTTGCTTAATTCAGGTGTAATAATCTGAGAAATTTCTTCCTCAGACGGCATTATAATCTTTATAAATGCAAATCCTTTATATAAAGTACTATCTTTTATGGATTTATTAATCCAAAAAGCACTTAAATAATCAACATTTTTTCCTTTTCTTGGTTTAGAAAATCTTCCTTTTATATATTCTGAAAATATATTTGGAGAAGTTTGAGATATTTCTTCTATATCTTTAGAAGATCTAAATATACCTAAATTTTTTCCAGAAAAACTAATAACTTTTATATTAGGTAATTCAGTTCTTTTCTGTTCTGAATATTTTTTTCTACCTTCTAAATAAGCTTTCGTTATAGTATGCTTAACTTTAAAATGTGATGTATTATCATATTTTTTTCCAGTCATATAATTTCTAGCACTTATAGCTGTTCTAGTCATACCGTTGTATTCAATTGGAATATCTTCAAAAGAAATTTCTCCAGAATTATATTTATTTAAATATTCTCTTGAAATTAGATTTCTTTTTTTAATAGTTACTCCTTGTCTTTTTCTAGCTTCATCAGAAGGTATTGGAGGATTATTTATATTTGAATTCATATTATATCCAAATTGATTATCTAAAGCTTTTGTTAAATCAATAGCTCTTTTTTCCCAATGATATAAATTGTTTTCACAAATAAATAAAACTCTAAATTGAAAATTTTCTTCTTTATATTTATTCCAAGAATCTTGTAAATGTTTATTAAAATGTTGATTTTTCTTCAATAAATTATAATGGGTATTATATCTCACTATAAAATTTCTTGCAGCGGAACCAACATATACTTTATTTGTTATTATGTTTTTAATAACATAAATTCCTTTTTTAAGGATTAAAGCACTTGATTTATTGTAAATTAACATATTATTTTGTATTATTTAAAATACAAAGATAATATAAAAATACTAATTAATCAAATTTATTAGATTATATTTATACCAAAACAACGGTTAATTGGGATCTTAATTCCATTAGAAGAAACTTTATCTCCTTCAGATTTAAATTTAACACGAAGTTCAATTAAATAATTTACAAATTCAACAAATCCTTTTAAATGTTCTGGCTCAATATGATATTTTGTATATAAGAATGGATAATACGATGTCCCATCAATGTCAACTTTTCTTTTATCATTGTCAAATGTTGTTTGAAATTCATGTGTAGCATGTAATCCTCCTTGCTTAAATTCTATTACTAAATCAAATATTTTTAATGAAAAATAGAATTGTTCCATATAAGGGGATTTCTTACCTTTCTCAGGCTTTAATTCAGGATTATATTCAAGTTTCCGTAACTTATTTATGAATACATTTAATTCAGGAGTTTTAAACTTAATATTATCAAATATAACATCTGAGTATTTAATTTGAGTTCTTTTAGTTTGGGTATCTTTAAACTCCTCAATATCTCTTCCCGAAGTTCTACTATATAATATTCGAGCTAATTTCTCACCTATTTGGGATTTGTTATTATTATATAAATCCATCCCAAATTTTTCTCCCATACTAAATCTAAATTCTATTGCTGGAAGTAATCCTCTATAAGCTGATTTAGGAATAGTGAGACTTGTTTGAGTCTCTGGAATACCTAATAATAATTTCTCAGTTATAAGAACATCGTTTAATTCATATAAAAGAATTTCAGGTATTTCATAAGGTTCAATAGTTTCATTGTACTTCCTTGGTAAGTCCTGAATTAAATCATGTTTTAAATTAGCAGCAGTTTGTTTTAAAGGTTTATATATTCTATCACAACCTGAAACTCTCATTAAATCTATTGTCTTGATATAAGTCTCATCATATTTAAGCTTGTTTTTATTATCTCCAATAAGAGATTGACTTATAGAATATAATTTATCATTAGTAATAGATTTATCTCTGAGAATCTCTTTTATAATAATATCGTCATAATGATAATTGTTATATCCAATTGAATAAAACCATGTTTTAATAAATCTCTTTCTTATTTCATCTATAGTAAAGAATTTAATTTCATAATCTTTGAAACCATTTTTAATTTCTTCAATAATATCTGGATGAATCCTTGAATCATTCCAATCTAAATCTTCATATAAGAATGTTATGAATAATTTATTCTGTCCAGGAATTTTAAATATATCAGAGAAGAAATTAGGTAATATCTCAATATCATGAATTAAACTTTTAGATAAAAAATTACTCACTTTCTTCCTTTTTATCAGGTTTACTAATTCTAATATTTGTTTTATCTCCATTAAATATTACTTCATGGAAATTATGACTCTCTTTTAATAATTCACTTAAATCATCAATGATATCCAATAATGATTTTTTAGGTTTAATTTCACTCATAAGAAACTTATTTTATTGATTTCTTTCAATTCAAAACAAACTATTTCACATTCAGATAAGATGAATTCTTTAAATTTCTTTTTCCAAATGAGATTTACATACATTTTCAATCTATCAATATCTTCCCAATTAAATCCTGAAGTATTAAAATAGAGTTTGATTATACTTTCAAAACTTCTATCTAATTGAGGTATTTGACCATTCCAATATTTACCAGATTGTTTATGTCTAATCTTGAATATTTGCATTTTATATTTCCTCCTCATTAAGTCCAGCAGCTATTTTAAGTGCTTTTACTAATCTATTATGTGAAATATCAGAAGCATTTACACCTTCGTTAATTTTACTTTCATAATAACTATCTAAAGCTTTTTTATACCTTTCTTTAGCTTTTAGCATCCATTTCAATAATCATATTTAAATTACCTACAGCTACTTTAAAGTCCTCTAACTCATCAACAGAAATTTCTTCATACCAATATTCTACACTAGCAACTGGTATATTTTCTATATCATGAAAAAAATTCTTTTCATTTGGATAAAATATAAATAGTCCACTATTGGTAGGATAATAACCTAATCTGTTTGGTAATCTCTCACTAACACTAACTTTTCGTAATATCTTTTCCATTAATCAATTTTAAGTTTTGCATTTAGAATGCTATATTCATCAATATCAATCGTTAAATTATCATGAACATGAAATGAACGTACTGAATCACCATCAGTTTCTTGTGAAAATGGTGTAAATAGTATGAGTTTTGCGTTTTTAGATGATAACTCTCTTTGTTTCTGAAGTAATTCTTCTACTTGTTCTTTTGTGTAACCGTATTTAATTACCAAATCTTTTCCTTCAGAAGTTACTTTATTGATAAATTCTTTTTCAACTTCTTCAGCTAATTGACACATTGCTTCTATACAACATTGTTCATGATAATTAGTTTTATAATTAGATCTATAACCTTTATCGTATACTTCATTTAATATTTGAAGTGCTCTTTCTTTGTATTTACTCATCTCTTATTCAATTTAGATTCATATAAACAACTAGTACATTTCCAATAGAAACTACCATCAGAATTCTCTATTCTCTTCAATGTAGGCTTTCTACACTTTGGGCAACCTACAAAGGATAATGGTCTTAATAACTTTCTAATTATTCTCTTCATTGTATTCAACTAATGTTAATTTGTATTTTTTATTATCTTTAGTCATTATAATTCCTTTATCATCAATTGATTTTATTGTTGTATAAATCTCAGTGAAAGTAATATTTAATCCTTCAATAATTGCTTTTCTAGTAAGATGTCCAGCAATTCCATTTAGTTTATAACTGTTCATATTTAATTTTAAATATTGTTAATTTTTTTGTTTAAGTCTCTTATTTTTAGTATATTTGCATTATGAAAAAAGGTATAATTTATAAAGTTGTTAATCTTATAAATGATAAAATTTATATTGGATTAACCAGTCAAAAATTTTCAGAAAGAAAATCATCTCATATATATAAAGCATTTAAAAAGAAAGATAATCATATTTTTCATAATTCATTAAGAAAATACGGATTAGATGTTTTTGAATGGTCTATCATTTGGGAAGGAGATAAAGAACTTCTTTCAGAAATGGAGATATTTTATATTCAAAAATATAATTCTTATTTTAAAAATGGATTCGGATATAATATGACATTTGGTGGATCAGGTAATCCTGGATTAACAGGAAAATTATCTTCATCATATAATCATACTATATACACCTTTTACCATCAAGATGGTAGAATGGAAACATTAACTTCCAACGAAATGTGTAATAAATATAACATATCTTTATCTTTAATGAGTGGGCTATTATCTGGTAAACGTACGTATGCTAAATTTTGGAGATTAGAAAAAAGCCCTTCCGTTCAACCATTAAATTATGATGCTCAAACAGTACTTTATAATTTTTATCACCGTTCTGGAATATCTGAATTAAATATAACACGATTTGACATGTCTAAGAAATATAACCTTTCTACAAATGCATTAAAAGCTCTTGTTTCCGAAAGAAAAATAATATATATGAATTGGGTTACAAATAAAGATAACTTTGCAAAATCAAATAGATACAAATTATTTTCTTTCATACATGATGACGGAACAAAAGAAATTAATATAACCAAACCAGATATGAGAGATAAATATAATCTTAATGAATCTTCTTTATATGACCTATGTAAAGGTAAAACTAAAGTATCACATGGGTGGAAATTATTAATTTAGTATAAAATCTTCTAATATTCTATATTTCCAAGAAAACTTTTTTTCTCCAATTTTATTTTTCTTTGTGTTTCTTTTATAATAAAATTCTTCTTCAATTTTTTTAGGGATAAAACTTAATTCAAAGATTTTAGGGATTTCTACTAAATTAACAAAAATATTATATTTTTCAAATATAAAAGGTTGAGTTCTTGTAGTAAATAATCTTTTCATATTATTATTATCCCAAATATTTTTTACTTCTACACAACTTCTATTAGAATCTGAAAAAAATAAAGGCCATTTTTCAAAGTAATCACTTTTAATATCTTTATGAAATTTATTAGGACCATCCCAAGTTATCAAATAATCCATAGTGTATATGTGCTTAGAAATTAAAGTCTTATTGCTTATTTTAGTCTTAGTCTTTAATTGCTCCATAAATGGAATCTCAACTTTATCAGACAGTATAAATGGCTCAGGTTGATATTCTAAAGATTTAATAAACCCTTTCTCTTGTAATTCTTCAAAGTAAATCTTCATCCAGGTTTCCTCAGTTGACGGACCTTTAGTATTTGCCATCGTATTTATATTTAGATGATTGAGTTATTTTAGTTAATTCCTGCTTTAAATCTAATGCTGCTCTTTTAACTGCTGCAAAATATTTAGGACTTCCATATTCTAAAACACCCTCTGTTTGGGCTAAAGCAGTTTTAAATATTTTGGTAAATCTCTTTAATTCTGGTTCAACCTCTTTTAAAATATCTATATTCTTTTTCATCTATTTATTAATTATAGTTTGTATTACAGGTTCTCCAATTAATTTATTATACAACATAAACATAGCAAATACATTCTTTTCATCATTTATATCTGGTTTGTTAGTTATAATTTTAGATAAATCGAAGTGTCTACCATTTATATTAACAACCATATTCAAATGTTTAATTGCATATTCTACTATAGGATAAATTCCATCAATAGTCTCTTGTTTAGAAGAATATGTTTTAGGATGTTTAATAGCATCTTCAAATTCTTGTTCAGTCATTATTTTGGAATTTTAATCTCTCATTATTATCCATCTCAATTTCAGTTAATTCAATATTTCTAATTAATGGTATTGGATTTTCCAAATCACGAATGTATTTTATAAACTTACAATTAAATTCATTGTTTATTTTATCAAGACACCCTGTCCAATTTTCTGTCTCAATAACTTTTGTAATCTTGTTCTCTTTGGATACTTTAGTTCTATCCATTGTGTTATAATAAACACAGAAATATCTATTCATATAGTATGAGGTTAATGTTATCAAAGATTTTATTAAGGAACTTAATGGTTTCCTCCTTACCATATTTCTTATAATAATCAGAAATATCACTTGTTGTATTATCTGGAGTACATACAAAAGGAATGTTGTATAATAAAGAATGCTTTCTTGCAAATTCTAATCCTGGATTAGGATTCTTTGGGTAATCATTATTTGCAAAAAGAACTTTGTATATATATCTTGAAGATAAATCTTTCCAAACATCTTTATTGAACCATATTCCTTCTCCATTTGGTGATACTACATTTAATCCTGGCATTAATTCTTCCATTAACATTGTATCTTTAAAGGAAGATTGTATTATTAATAATTCTCCAGTTTTATCTATACATTGATAGTTTTGTACAACTTTTTTATTAACATTAGAAATCCATTTGAAATCTTTGTTTCCTTTAAACCCTAAAGGTAAATAGATTTTATACATAAAACTACCTTTGGAATTTCTATAGAATGGATATACATAACATAATTCTTTCTCAACATTATATTCTCTTCTGATTCCATCTTTATTAAAGTTAGTTATCCAAAACTTTTCTAATGGAGCAATACCTTTCTCCTCTAATTTCTTAGTTGATATCCCAAAAGATTCCCAGTATTCTTCATCCCAATAAGTCCAATTTATTTTACCTTCAAATCTTCTTCTTTTAACTTCAATTTTAACTGGCAAGGAACTTTCTTTAATCTCTTCATTATATGCTATAGGATGAGCTGTATTAGGAGATTTACTATCTTTTAATGGTAATATACTATCTAATTTAAAGTCCTCTCTAATCATGTTTAAAACGTGAAAAAAGGCATCTTTACCATTGAAGTTATATTTCTCAATTAAATAATTGTAAATATTCATTCCTATTTTATATCCAAAATCTGATATTAACAATTTTCCATTCTGTATTCTACAAATCATGGAATTATTTTTATCATCAGATCTAATATCAGATTTAAAATGCGTATTAAACTTTTTAAATCCTGGGATATAATATCTAGCTAAATCATATTCATTAAATCCTTTTTTTCTTAATTCAGTCTCTATATTATTCTTATTTAATTCTTTTTTAAGAGTTTTGAAGTTTAGATTCATATAAAGAAATATTAATTGGGTATACCAACAAATAAATTTGCTTTTATTTCCCTAGCATTCCAAATTCTTTCATCCATTATAGATTTGTTATCTATTTTAATATATTTACAAACTTCATCGAATAATCTTCTTTTTGCTTCTAGTAAACTTTCCATATATACATAATTGGCTGGTTTATTCGGATATTCTTTATCTATAAAGTTTATTTTTATCTCTAATTCTTTAAAATCTATTTGTTCAGAATAATAGTTAATAGTAGCTTCTTGAAATTTATTTATATTTAAGGAACTTTCAATTTCATCTTTAAAGAATGAAAATAATGCTCTTTTAAATCTTCTTTTAATGTTCATATTAAGAGTATTAAAAAGTGTAGAGGAAATTAACCTCTACACTTAGAGATTAATTAATTAAAATGGCAAGTCATCACTTGTATCATTCTTAGCAGCATTCAACTCGTCATTAGAATCTGGTTCTGGATCAGCTTTTTCAAGTAATTTCAAATCATACTTAGGATTAAATTCCAAAGTTTCTTTTTTACCAATTGAAGAACCTACTGAATTAATACCTTTTACTTTAATAATCCTTCCGTCTACTTCTTCAACAGATTCCATGAATTTCTCT
>Ga0172381_10001691_pt1 | contig 25269 bp, 20 predicted proteins | sample Leawel6488metaG_FD_119754 | JGI IMG/M metagenome (GOLD analysis project Ga0172381, IMG submission 119754) | Leachate microbial communities from a municipal landfill in Southern Ontario, Canada - Leachate well 64-88 metaG | ecosystem: Engineered > Solid waste > Landfill > Unclassified | place... | reverse complement strand
CAATTCAATGAGCTGGTCAATGTCTTCGATCTTCTGCGGCGGGAAATAGACTGAAATCCGCGTGCGCATCTGATTGATGTAGAATGGCACCGTAAAATTGAACTCGCGTTTTTCCTGGTCTATTAGTCCCAGTTGAATGATCTCGTCGGATTTTTCGAGTCCTTGCAGGTATCCCAGCAACCAATAATACTTATTGTCATGTCGCATGCGTTTCCAGATCGATCCATCGATTTCACGGGAGTTCTGAGCCAGAGCCGGCGCGGCGTTCCCAAACGCTATTCCTATGAGAGCGATGATCGGTAACCAATTGCGAACTATTCGCACTATTTTTTTCCTTCCTCATCGAAATGGTTAATGATCGGATAGCGCCGTCCCAGTCCGAAGGCCTTGCCGGTGATTTTCAAACCGGGCGCGGCCTGGCGCCGTTTGAATTCGGCTTGTTTAATTTTGCGAATAGTATCGTCAACCAGTTTGGCATCGAAACCCATTTTTACCAATTCAAGTGGCGTTTTCTGCTCATTGATGATGTAATCAACGAGCGGGCTGACAATTTCGTAATCGAACGGATCAACCTGTCCGGGCGCCAGTTCGGCAGTTGGTATTTTTGTAAAAATTCGGTCGGGGATAACAGACCTTCCCGCCTGTTGGTTGACATAACGGGCGACTTTGTAAACATCGGTTTTGCTCAGATCGGAAATAACGGCCAGAGCGCCGCACATATCGCCGTACATCGTGCAGTAACCGAGGGCTAGTTCGGTCTTATTACCGGTTGTCAAAACGTAAGCGTGATATTTATTCGCCAACGCCATCAGCAAATCGCCGCGAATACGCGACTGGATATTTTCTTCGGTGACATCCGTCGGCAGGTTTCCGAAAACCGGTCTCAATTCCTTAAGATAAGATTGAAAAATCGATTTGATCGGAATTTCGAGCAATTTAATTTTCAGATTTTCGGCTAATAATAGAGCGTCTTCCCGACTTTCGGCGGAAGTGTAGTTTGACGGTAAAGCCACCCCGACAACATTTTCCGCGCCGAGGGCGGAGACGGCGATCCTGGCGACCAGGGCTGAATCAATCCCGCCGCTCAATCCGATAAGGGCTGTGCGACCGCCGGTCTTGTGAAAATAATCATGCACACCCAATACCAGCGCTTGAAAAATGCTGGCTTCGCGTTGAATTTCCGGCCAGGACATTCCGGCGCCGCGTCCGGTTGCCAGATCCAGATCGAATGCGGTAAGGGTTTCTTTGAACTCTTCGCCCCAGCCGATCATTGTTCCGTGGGCATCCAGCGCAAAGGAATTGCCGTCGAATACCAGTTCATCGCGCCCGCCAATCAGATTGACCAGAATAAATGGTCGGCCTAGCTGTTTCACTTTTTGGAGAACTAATTGTCTGCGCCGGTCACGCTTGTCATATTCATATGGAGAAGCCGAAATATTGACGATCAGTTCGGCGCCGCTTTTTACCAATTGTTCGCTGACCTTAATATTATGGTTGGTGTCCCATAGGTCTTCACAGATTTCGACGCCCAATCGAGTGGCTCGTCCGCCGATTTCAATATCGATCGGCTGATTCTGACTGGCTGGCATGAAATAACGGCGTTCGTCGAAAACGTCATAATTCGGCAACAGCGATTTATATCTTTTCGCAACTAGTTGACCGGCTTTGATGACCGCGGCGGCGTTGAACAATTTGCCGTTTTCGACGTCGACAAAGCCAAGCACCACGACCATCGAACTTACGCTGGCTTCGATGATTTTATTAAGGCAGGATAAATTTCCGTCGACGAAGGGTTTGTCTAGCAATAAATCCTGAGGTGAATAGCCGGTGATTGCCAGTTCCGGAAAAATCAGCAGATCGATCTTTTGCCGTTCGGCATCCTGGATAAAGGCCTTTATCTTGGCGGTGTTGCCGTCCAGCGCGCCGAGGATCGGATTGATCTGAGCCAGACCGATTTTAATTGTTTGCCTCAAAAGGTGATCTCGAAGTTTTTATATCCGATGAAACCGGGAAGTTTATTGACAATTGCCTCGGTGACGTGACTTAGCGGCGGACCGGCTTTGAGTTCGCTGATGAAAGCATTGATCATACTTTCGTCGCCTTCGACTTCGCAATAAACATTTCCGTCCGGCAGGTTTTTGACATAGCCGGTCAGGTCGTGGCGCATAGCGGTACGGCGCACGTACCAGCGGAATCCGACTCCCTGAACCACCCCCTTGACAATAATTTCAGCGCGAGTAGTCATATCATTATTCTCTAAAAGTAAATTTAATGGCTTCCTGGGGAGAATCAAATTGCCGCAGTTCGGTGATCTCAGGCCAGGAATTCAATCCGCAAACCGGTTTATTCAACTGCAGGCAATAGGCAATTTCAGACAGAGTACCGTATTTCCCGCCGATCGCGATAGCGGCGTCGCAAGCCCGGGCGATTATGGCATTGCGGGCTACGCCGATCCCGGTTGGGAGTACGATTTTGACCCATGGATTGGCATCGTTTTTATCTGCTCCAGGCAAGATGCCAATAGTCAGTCCACCGGCTTCGACCGCGCCTTTGCAGGCGGCTTCCATTACGCCGGTGCGTCCGCCGCAGAGCAAAACCGCATCACGTTCGGCGATGGCGTGTCCGACGGCGTAGGCTATTTCATAAGTTTGTTCGTCACATTCGCGACCGCCCAAAACAGCGATGATTTTTGGTTTTGAGTTCATTAAGGTCTAAGGCGATAAATGGTGCGTGGAAATGGTATCGTTTCCCTAATATGTGGCACGCCGGCGATCCAAGTCACTAATCTTTCCAGACCGACCCCGAAGCCGCTATGCGGCACCGAGCCGTATTTCCGCAGATCGAGAAACCACTGATATTCTGCGAGCGGCATTTTTTCGCCAATCATACGCTGAAGCAGTAAATCGTAGTCGTCTTCTCTTTGTGAACCGCCGATGATCTCGCCGTAACCCTCCGGCGCAATCAGATCGTCACCGAGGACGATGTCAGGATTTTGCGGGTCGCGTTTCATGTAAAAAGCCTTAATCTCTTTCGGCCATTTTTCGATGAAGATGGGTACATCCGAGCTTTCGGTCAGCAGGGACTCATCCTGTGCGCCGAGGTCTTCCGTTTCAGTCATAGACGAACCTTTACTACGCAAATATTCCACCGCCTCCCGATGAGTCATTATTTTGAACGGCGCGTCGGCTTTTTCCAATTGCTCGACATTTCTTTCCAGAATCTCGAGTTCGGCTTTGCATTCGGTTAAAGCCTTGCGGATCACAAAGCGGATCAATCCTTCCTGAATGCGCATATTTTCTTCGTGTTCGACGAAGGCGGCCTCGGCGTCCATCATCCAGAATTCAGTGAGGTGCTTGCGGGTTTTAGATTTTTCCGCCCGGAAGACCGGACCGAAGTCGTACACCCGCCCCAGACTCATAATGCCGGTTTCCAGGTAAAGCTGACCGGATTGAGAAAGGTAAGCCTTGCCGAGATCGAAATAGGGCACTTCGAAAAGAGTCGTCGTGCCTTCGCAAGCGTTGGGCGTCAGGATCGGCGAATCGAAGCGAATGAAATTGTTTTCGTTCAGGTATTGGGTAATGGCATAATAGACGGTGTGGCGAATGCGCAGAAGCGCCCACTGTTTGCGGGAGCGGAGCCAGAGATGGCGATTGTCCATCAAAAATTCAGCGCCGTGTTCTTTGAGTGCGATAGGATAATCCTTGGCGACCTGATAGACGTGGAGTTCCTTGATAATAATCTCATAACCACCCGGGGCGCGTTTATCTTCATGAATCAAACCGCTAATCCTGATCGCCGATTCCTGGGTCAAATTATCCTTCTGGTTGAAAACCTCTTCCGTAACGTCATTGCGGGAGACAATGCCCTGGATCAGGCCGGTGCCGTCGCGCAAGAGCAGAAACCAGATTTTTCCGCTTGAGCGCAGGTTGTAAACCCAACCTCTCAGGCTAACTTCCTGACCGTTATAGCTCTGAACGTCTTTAACTAAAACCGATTGCATGCATTCCTCTTTCAAATCCTGTCAAGTTTAACATTATTTCGTCCGCGCCTGGTTAAAATTTACTCACCAGTCCGCCAGTATTGTATTCATTATATCTTCAGTGATCTGGCTAAGCGCTTCACCCAGGGCGTTTTCGCGCGTACTTGAGGTAGCCCCGGTGGGATCGTATTCACTATAGCCGATGAATTGCTTTTTGAATACCGAACGGTCGTTGACTTTATCGTACCATTCGAGTTCGATTTTAATCGTTACGCGATATTCGGTGACGGCTTCGCCGGTGCTGGCGCTTTCGGTATAAACCAGCGGTTTGTCGTCAATACTGAGGATGGTTCCGTATAAAACCGAGTGCGCGCCCTCTTCCTCGACCAGCTTCAATAGGTTTTCCTTGATGAACCCGAGGCGTATTTTATCGGTGACTATTTGCTGGATGTCAAATTCAGCCGTGCGATCCTCGAAAATCGGGATGGCGATGTTCTTGATATCCGGTGGAAGGGTGCCTTTAAAAGAATACAGCCAGCAGGCATTAATTCCTAAACAAAGAAGAATGACGGGAAAAAGGTTTACGAAAGAACTTAAATGAATTAATCGTCTCATCGTTTACTTTGATTCCTCCAGGCCGTATTCGTTGATTTTGCGATAGAGGGTGCGTTCGCTGATCCGGAGGGCATTGGCGGCCTGGCGCTTGCGGTTATTGAATTTTTTCAAGGTACGCTGGATCAATTCCTTTTCGACTTCTGCAAGGGTGACTTTGCCCAGCATTTCCGGGTTGATTAGGTCATTACTGATAATTTCAGGGCTTTCCTGTTCTTCGTATTCCTTTTCTTCAATTTGAGAATGAGGCAGACGATTCTGGATTTCCATTTCACGCCGGGTTTCATATTTAAGCGGGAGTGGATTTGAAGCCATGACATCGTGAATTTCACGCAGTTCCTGTCTCAGCATCATGATCTGCTGAAGAATCAGCTCGCGCTCAGCCTGGTCGACGCTTTTAGTGATTCGCATTGGCAGGTGCGGCGAGGAGATGGACCGACGTTCGCCCAGCAGGCGTTTTTCGATCATACTGCTGGTAATCACCTCGCCTTTTTGCAGGACGATCATGCTCTCGACGAAGTTTTTCAGTTCGCGGGTATTGCCAGGCCAGGAATATTCACGCAGAAGATGCATGGCCGTAGGAGAAAAACCCTTGAAAACAATGTCATTCCGATTGGCAAATTCGAGGGCGAATTTCTCGACCATCAACGGAATATCTTCCGGATGTTTGCGCAAGGGGGGCAGATTTAAGGTGATGGTTTTGATGCGGTAATAGAGGTCTTTGCGAAAATTTTCTCTTTCAATTTCAACAGCCAGGTCTTTATTGGTTGCGGCTAATACCCGCACATCGACGCGACGGACTTCCGAGCCGCCGACCGGCAGAAACTCACCGAGTTCCAGGACGCGCAGGAGTTTAACCTGAGTTTCGGGTGGCATTTCACCGATTTCATCGAGGAAAATCGTACCGTGATTGGCAGTCTCGAAATAGCCTTTGCGATCGTCAACCGCACCGGTGAAAGAACCCTTGATATGGCCGAAAAGCTCACTTTCCAGAATTCCGGCCGGAATCGCCCCGCAATTCACCTTAACGAAAGGCTGGTGTTTGCGCAGGCTGTGGCGGTAAATGGCGTTGGCGATAACCTCTTTACCGGTGCCGCTCTCGCCGCAAATCAGGATGGTAATGTCGGTGCGGGCGACCTGGTCAATAGTTTCGACGATTTCCTTGATCCGGTCGGATTCACCCAGAATGCCGAAACTTTGCTGTAATTTGTCAATACGTTCACTGTCCATTGTCATTCTCCCACCTTACATATCCCCAGGTGAAAATTTCTGGCGCATTAATCCTTTTTGGCCAATATCGCGGCGATAGTAGGCGCCGGCGAAAGAGATCTGCGCAACCTGTTCATAGGCTTTGGTAATCGCCTGACGCAGATCGTCGGCCAGGGCGGTGACTGCCAGAACCCGTCCGCCGCTGGTTTTAAATTGCATGTCAGTGCGGGTTGTTCCCGCCTGAAAGACGACCGTATCGGAATTTTCAGTATAATCTTCCAGACCGCTGATCACTTTACCCTTTTCATAGGCGTCGGGATAACCGGCGGAAGCCATGACTACGCAAACCGCCGTTTTTCGGGATAATTTCAGGTCGGATTGGTTAAGCCGGCCAGCCGCCGCTCCAAGCAGGAGAGTGCTCATATCCGATTCAATCAGTGGTAAAACCACCTGCGTTTCGGGATCGCCAAAGCGGGCGTTGAATTCCACGACTGACGGTTCACCGCCGTCGATCATTAAGCCGCAGTACAGCGTTCCGGTGTAAGGAATTCCTTCCTTACGCAAACCGTTTAAAGTTGGAATGATAATCTTATTTTCAATATTTTGCATGACCTCTGCGGTGCCAAGCGGCGCCGGAGCATAAGCGCCCATGCCGCCGGTATTGGGACCGGTGTCGTTATCGCCAATGCGTTTGTGATCCTGAGCCGGGGGTAGAATAACATATCGTTCGCCGTCGGTAATGACAAAAACCGAGAGTTCTTCGCCAAAAAGGAAATCCTCTAGAACCACCTTTTCGCCGGCTTCGCCGAATCGGCGCTCTTCCCAGATTGCTTGCGCGGCTTGTTGCAGGTCCTGCTGATTGCGGATGATCAAAGCCCCCTTGCCCGCCGCCAGACCATCGACTTTAATGACGAATGGAAAGGCTTTATTGTTGGTCGCTGATTCCATCGAGACGCGCGAATCGCAAATCCGGAAGGCGGCAGTCGGGATTTGATGGCGACTCATAAACTGCTTGGCGAAGACTTTACTGCTTTCGAGACGCGCGGCCGCCGCGGTCGGCCCGAAAATTTTCAAGCCATGCTCGCGAAACAGATCGACGATCCCTAGCGCAAGGGGAATTTCAGGCCCTACAACTGTCAGGTCAACAGCTTCGTTCCGGGCGAAATCCAGCAAACCGTTCAGATCATTATCCTTGAGTGGAACATTTTCTGCCAAAAGGTCAGTCCCGGCGTTGCCCGGAGCGCAGTAGATTTTAATTACCTTTGGCGACTGTGCCAGTTTCCAAACCAATGCGTGTTCGCGCCCACCGCTCCCGACGATAAGTATCTTCATTTAGTGCGCCTTATCATTTTATTCTACCAGTCTCAAACCAATCACTTTAAAGTCAGTCAAAATGGCGTATGAATCTACCGCGTTTTCATTCTCGAAACAAGAAAAAGGTGAAGGCAACCGGTTTTATTAATTTGTTGGAATCACTGGATACTTGCGTCGTCAATCAAAATAACTTTTATCTAATTGCCTAAAGATTTATATTTAAACTCGAAGATTTAAAACCGAAAGAAGAGCATAGAGTATTTCAATAATTTCCAGCAATAATTCAATAAACAGTCTGAAATTGCGTTTATCAAATTCAATTGATGAACTGCAAGCCGTGAATAACGAGCTGGAACAGTTCGGCGAAAGCCAGGATCTGGCGCCCGATCTGATGTTTAATCTGAATCTGGTATTGGAAGAAGTTCTTACCAATATCATCTTTTACGGCTATGACGATTCGGCTACTCACGTCATTGAATTGAACATTAACCTTAAAAGTGAGATAATCGAGATCGAGATCATTGACGATGGCAAACCTTTCAATCCGCTGGAGCGACCGGATCCGAATGTCAACAAATCACTCGATGAGCGGCAGATCGGCGGTCTGGGCATTTTTCTCGTTAAAAAAATCATGGATAAAGCCGAATATTTTCGCCGGGAAAACAAGAACATTTTAATTCTGCAAAAAAATATAAATACTAAATCGTAAGGAGTTATTTAAATGGAAATCGCCACTAACAGAAGTAAAGATGTCCTGATCGTCGCAGTCAGCGGGCGATTGGATACCGTCACAGCGCCGGAATTTGAAAAAAAGATTCTGGAGCTGGTCACACCCGAAAACTTGAAAATTATCCTGAACTGCGCCGATTTGAGCTATATTTCCAGTTCCGGCCTGAGGGTCATCTTGATGACTTTAAAAAAGGTCAAAGCCAACAACGGCAAATTGGTTATCTGCGGTCTGCAGGAAAGTATTAAAGAAGTATTCAATATCTGCGGTTTTACTTCACTCCTGACAATTTCCGAAAATTGCGAGAGTGCGCTAAGTTCTTTCTAATCCGAAAAAAGTACAAGCCGGATACCGATAGCCAGCGCTTCGGAATACTCCCGGGAAAATTTTCATGTTAGAAATCGAACAGCAACGTAATGCAGGACTGCTGATATTACGGATCGACGGACGAATCGATAGTCTGACGGCTCAGACGGTTCAGCAATGTCTGGAGAATTTGATCGAAGCCGGCGAGCGCCAGATCGTGGTCGATTTCAGCCGGATCAGTTACATCAGCAGTGCCGGATTGCGCGTCTTATTGCTTTTTCAGAAACAGTTGAAAAAAGTGGAAGGCGAAATCGCCCTCGCCAACCTCAGCCCGTCTGTTATGGATATATTCCGCATGAGTGGATTTAGCAGTGTTTTCCGCATTCTAAATTCACTGGAAGAAATTCCGACTCTGCAAAGCTCACCCAAAGATAACGCCGCGGTCGCGAACCTTAAAATAGAGGGCGTCAATTTCGAAAGTATCTCCACCGGCGCGAAACCCGGACGCCTGAATCTGATCGGTTCTCAGCAGAAAATGGCGCCGGCGGAATATGGACCGGCGGATATAATTTCCGTCAGAGCCGGCGATTTGCAATATGGATTAGGATTTGCGGCTCTTGGCGATGATTACGAGAGTGTCAAAAACCTTTTTGGTGAAGCGCTGATAGTAAACGGTAGTCTGTTTTATTATCCGGCTGTGAAAAGACCGGCTGTAGATTACATGCTGGTCTCGGAAGCCAATTCGAATATCGAGTATAAATTTTTCTTTGGATTTAATATCACGGGCCAATTCAGCAAGATTCTGGCTTTTGAATGCCAGGATGGATTTATCGATCTGAAAAAACTGGCGGTCGCGATCAATGAGATGAATCCGGCTAAGGCGAGCGGAGTGGTATTAATTGCGGAAAGCAAGGGTCTGCTGGGAATGTTCCTGAAGAGATCACCCATTATTGAGAATAAACCGGCGAATGGTCAGAGCATTTACAGTTCCGAAAATTTTGCGGAATGGATGGATTTTCCGGTTGAGCCCACCGATATTAACCGGGCGGTAATAGCTTGCGGCTTGGCGATTCGGGACAAAGCCGCGGTGCCGCCGGACGTCGCTCGCTTATTGCCGGATCAATCGGCAATCCACCTCCACGCGGCGGTTTTCGAAAAAGGTCCGCTGAATAAGAAAGCCGTTAATTTTGATTCTGAATTAAAACGCATTATCAACGAATCGGAGGTCAGCAAAGTGATGCATATTCTGGACGGCAGTCGTTTCGGTAGCGGATTGATCGGTTTAATTGATCTTGAGTTCTAAGCCCATCGGATCAATGAAAGGTAAAAGGAGATTAGGATAATGGAGCTCTGGATAGGTGCTCTCAATCTGGGTTTTTTGTATGCGCTGATGGCGATGGGAATTTATATAACCTTTCGTATTCATGATTTTGCCGATATTACCGTAGACGGCAGTTTTACGAGTGGCGCGGCGGTGGCGGCTGTTATCATTATTGCGGGTGGAAATCCGCTGATTGCGTTACTCGGAGCCTTTGGAGTGGGATTGCTGGCCGGCGCAACTACCGCCCTGATTCATACCAAATTGAACATCAACAGTCTCCTGGCCGGCATTTTGGTAATGACCGGGCTTTACTCGGTCAATCTGCATATTATGGGACGTAGCAACATTCCCTTGCTGTCGGAAGTTACTGTTTTTACGCAGATCGCGAAATTTAATCCCGGTTTGCCACAGGAGATTTGGAACACGATTGTGCTGACTGGATTTATTGTCATCGGCTGGTGGCTGGTCAGTCTGTTTTTTAAAACCGACCTTGGCATCGCGATGCGCGTTACCGGGAATAATCCGATGATGGCCGGAGCGGTCGGTAGGAACGTAAAAATGCTGACCTTGCTGGGCGTGGCGCTGGCTAATGGTCTGGTGGCGCTCTCCGGTGGATTGGTGGCGCAGTATCAGGGATTTGCCGATATCGGTATGGGCATCGGCACGGTCGTGATCGGTCTGGCTTCGGTGATTATCGGCGAATCGATTATAAAAAGCCGCTCGGTTTACCTGCGCTTTTTAAGCGTGATAATCGGTTCGGTGGTTTTCCGGTTTATGATCGCTTTTGCCTTGTATATCGGCATGAACCCGATCGATTTAAAATTACTGACTGCCATATTCGTCCTGCTGACCCTGATTATTTCCAAGGCGGTCGCCAAACGACCCGCCAAACGCGAATCGCCGCGTAAAATTCTGAATAGCTTGCGAAAAGCGATTTTCAATCGCTGGAGCGCCGCAGTTGTGTTTATTTTAATCTTGATCCTTGGTGGTTTTCTGCTGTTTAAATCCGGCGGTAGTCATCAAAAAATAAAAATCGGGCTGGTGCAGTTTACCGATAACGGTTTACTCGATGTGACCCGCGATAGTTTCCTGGAAGAAATGCACCGGATCGGTTATATCAATGACAAGAACTGCCGGATTTATGTTGAAAATGCACATGGCGAGATCCCGGTGCTCAACACGATAATCGATAAGTTTATCCGTGATGACGTCGGTCTGATCCTGACAATTTCGACTTCCGCCACTCAGGCCGCGATTAATAAAGTCAAAGACCGCCCAATCGTTTTTGCAACAGTCGCCAATCCTTTTATTGTCGGAGCTGGTGAAAGCGACAGTGTGCATTTAGCCAACGTGACCGGAGTTTATGGCGGGGTGCCGATGGATCGCACCCTGGCGATAGTCAATCGGTTCTTTCCTGACCGACTGAGGATTGGTTGTCTCTGGGATCCGTCGCAGGCCAATGTCGTTTTCAATGTTGATAATTTGCGGCAAGAATTGCGGAATTATCCTCAATATCACTTCGAGGGCGCCCACGCCTCAAACTCTGCGGAGGTCTACCAGGCGGCGCTATCTTTAGTCAATAAAAACATCGGGGCATTTGTTCTGCCACCCGATAATATAATTTATTCGGCCTTCGACGCTATTGTCAAAGCCGCCGATAACCGAAATATCCCAATTTTTATCAGCGACGTCGAGCGCCTGAAAGATGGCGCTCTGCTGGCGCTTGGTTACGATTACACTTCCAGCGGCATTCAGGCCGCTCAAATGGTTGCTCGCATTCTCAAAGGCACAAATCCGGCCCATATACCTTTCGAAAAATACACCAAACTGACGATCGGCGTAAACCTGAACGTTGCCCGAAAAATCGGTATTGAGGTTCCGCAAGCCGTTTTGGAACAGGCGACCCTGGTTATTGATGAAAAACCAGTCACCAGGGGCGAACCGAAGCGCCTCGCGCTATTTCAATTCAGCGATCACAGTATGATGGAGGAATGTGCCAAAGGTGTACTGGATGAATTGAAAACCAGCGGAGTCCTTGAAAAATATAACATTACTATTGAGAGGAAAAACGCTCAAAATGAATTCACGCTCGGGCAGTCGATCGCCCAGGATATTGTGCGTCGTAAATATGATTTCATCATCTCGCTGTCGACTCCGGCTTTGCAGATCATGGCCCAAGCCAATAAAAAGATCCCGCATGTTTTCGGGGCGGTGACCGATCCGTATCGCATGGGCGTGGCAGACAGTCCGGAGAAGCATCTGCCGCAATTGACCGGCGTCGCCACTTTTCAGCCGGTGGAGGAAGGTTTCAAGGTCATGCGTGAAATACTGCCGCGCGCCAAACGGGTCGGTATGGTCTGGAATCCAAGCGAAGCCTGCTCGGAAGCCTGTACAATTATCGCGCGGGAAGCCGCCCGGAAATACGGCTTTGAACTGGTCGAAGCGACAGTCACCGGCACGAGCGAGGTCATGGACGCCTTGAACTCGGTGCTGGATCGCGGTGTCGATATTTTTCTAACCAGTGGTGACAACACAGTATTAATAGCCATCGAATCGGTGGGAGAGGTCCTCAAGAAACGAAAAATCCCATATTTCGGCAACACTCCTTCGGATATTTATCGGGGTGGTTTAATTGCCGTCGGCGCTGATTACTATGATGTCGGCCGCGAAGTTGCCCGTGTAATGCAAAAAGTGATCGCCGGCGCCGATCCCAAAAATATACCTATTCAGGATTGCGTCCCGATCCAGATCGGCGTTAACCTGGCGCTGGCGGAAGAAATCGGTCTGGAATTACCAGAATCCTTTCTCAAGCGGGTTGCCCGAGTCAGGAGGTAAGCGATGATTAAGATCCATAACCTGCATAAAAAATTCAATCCGGGAACCGTCAATGAAGTCTATGCTTTGCAAGGAGTCGATCTGGATGTTCGGGATGGCGATTTCGTTACGATCATCGGTACCAACGGCAGTGGCAAATCCACCCTGTTGAATGCGGTCGCCGGGGCTTTCCTGCCGGATGAAGGTTCGATAGTAATAGATAATCGCGAGGTGACCAGGAAGCCGGATTACGCCCGCGCCGCCAGGATCGCGCGAGTCTTTCAGAATCCGTTTGCCGGTACGGCGCCCGCCATGAGCGTTGCCGAAAACCTGCATATCGCGAGTTTGCGCGGCTGTAAGAGTTATCCTAAGAAAGGCTTAAACGCCACGCGCATGCAATTCTATCGCGAAAAAGTAGCCGTACTCGAGATGCAGTTGGAAGACCGTCTGGGTGATACGATCGGAACTCTATCCGGCGGACAACGTCAGGCGCTTTCGCTCCTGATGGCGGTTATCAATCCGCCCAAGGTTCTTCTGCTTGATGAACATACCGCCGCTCTCGACCCCAAATCAGCCGCGCAGGTCATTAAACTGACCAAAATGTTTATCGAACAGGGAAAACTGACTACTCTGATGGTTACCCACAGTATGCAACAAGCGCTAGAGCTGGGCAACCGTACCATAATGATGAATAAAGGCCAGATCATCGACGACATCAGCCTGACTGAAAAGAAACAATTGACGGTCGACGAGCTTCTGAACAAATTCATGCAAATCCGCAAACAGGAGCAATTAACCCCCGAACTGTTGGCGGAATTGAAACAGATGTATGCCTGAAATCAAGATGGAAATAATAGGATATTGGATAAAATCCGGTTTGCATTGTGATCAAAAACACAGCCGGATTGAAAATATTTATGATAGGATTAGCGACTTAATAAAAAAATCTTTAATATCGCAGGGCTGAGATATCAATTAATCAGGAGGTATAAATGAGTTCAAAAAGTACTTCAACCGTTCTGGGCGTATTGCTTGCGGTGGTAATCGTGGTCCTGGTGGTCTTTCGGGTGACCGGAGTCTTTCCGCCGGTCGATAAAAAAGCCGAGTTAGTTGGCACTATCGGCGGCGTCGAGAAAGCCGAGAAATTTGTCGGTGAACAGATGACTTTTGAAGATGTCCAGTTTGAGGACCCCGAATCAGCCAAATTCGTGCAGAGTGCCGAGTTTCAGAATCTGCTGAGAGATCCCGATTTCAGACGATTGGTTCAGGATAAAGACTTTAACGATTGGTGGGAATCGAATGTCCCGAGGATGGATTTCCAGAAACTGGTGGATAGTAAAGACTTCCAGAAATTAGTTGAGAGCAAGGATTTTCAACAAGCGCTGGTCGAGAGCAAGGATTTCCAGAAATTGGTAGAGAGCAAGGATTTTCAGAGCTTACTACCAAGTAAGGACTTCCAAAAGCTGATCGACAGTAAGGATTTCCAGAAACTAGTTGAGAGTAAAGATTTCCAAGAAGTCATAATCGATAGCAAGGATTTTCAGAAACTGGTTGAGAGTAGGGATTTCCAGAATGTGGCGGCCTTAAGACAGGATTTCCAGAAATTGGTTGAGAGCAAGGATTTTCAACAAGCGCTGGTCGAGAGCAAGGATTTCCAGAAATTGGTACAGAGTAAGGATTTTCAGGTCGGTTTTACAAGTAAGGACTTCCAGTTGCTAATCGACAGTAAGGATTTCCAGAAACTAGTTGAGAGTAAAGATTTCCAAGAAGTCATAATCGATAGCAAGGATTTTCAGAAATTAGTTCAGAGTAAGGATTTTCAGAGCTTACTACCAAGTAAGGATTTCCAGAAACTGGTTGACAGTAAGGATTTCCAGAAATTGGTTGAGAGTAAGGATTTTCAGAAACTGATTGAGAGCAAGGATTTTCAGAAACTGGTGGAAAGCAAGGATTTCCAATGGCATTAACGGAGCCTTGACCTGATTTTAAAATTTAATAGTCTCTAAAACTCCGTTATAATATTTTTGAAAACCTTTAGATACTTTATGGGTTCTTATCTATATAAATTTAATGATCAACTGATTCGGGTATTACTAAATTGATACTAAAAAAAATTCCGGCTATGCACTCTCTCATTAACCGAACTGTCCTGGTGATGACTTTAATTATTTCAAGTGGCTTCAGCCAGACTCTGCAGAATCTGCGCACCGATGATCTTAACCTGATTTATTACAGCAATGCGCATCAGTATATCGTTCCGCATCTGGCGCGCTGTTATACGGCCACGATGAATTATTACCGGCAGTTCTGGGATTATGAACCGTCGGAAGCATGCAATATTTTCATCGAGGATTTCGGCGACTGGTCAAATGGCGGCGCAACCGCCGTCCCGCGCAATTACGTTTATGTTTCAATAGCACCGAATATTTATGTTTTCGATGTGGCTCCGGCCAGCGAACGCATGTCTAACCTGATGAGTCATGAGCTGGTGCATATCATCGCCATGGATCAAGCCACCCGCCGTGACCGCTTCTGGCGCAAACTTTACTGCGGCAAGGTTCAACAGACGGCGACTAATCCGCTTTCGATGCTATATGCTTATCAGACCACGCCGCGCCGGTTCTCGCCACGCTGGTATCACGAGGGCATTGCAGTCTCCATGGAAACCTGGATGGGTGGCGGCATCGGGCGCTCGTTGGGGGCTTACGATGAAATGGTTTTCCGGACACTGGTGCATGATTCGGCTTACATTTACCACATGATCGGACTGGAATCGGAAGGCACGGCGATTGATTTTCAGGTCGGCGCCAATTCCTATCTGTACGGCACGCGCTTCTTCAATTATTTAGGTAGTCAATACGGACCGGAAAAACTGATCCAATGGGTTTCGCGTAGCGAGGGCAGTCGGCGCTACTTTTCGGAGGAATTCGCCAGGCTTTACAATCGTCCGTTGGCAGAGGAATGGTCGCGCTGGATTGACTTCGAAGAAGAATGGCAAAGCCAGAATCTCAAAACTGTGCGAAAGTATCCGGAAACAACCTTTCAGCCGATCGTGACTGACAAGGTTCTGGGCAGTGTATCACGCTCATTCCGGGACTCGATCCGCGGAGTAATTTATACCGGAGTCAAATTTCCGGGACAGGTGGCGTTCATCGCGGCGATTGATCTGCAAACCGGCAAAATGCAAAAAATCTGTGATATCAAGGGCGCATCGACCTATTTTACGACAAATCTTTTATTCGATGCGGAAAACGACCGGCTTTTTTTTACAACTGACAATTACAAATATCGCGATCTGAATTACATTGATCTGAAGAATAATAAAGTCACTCGCCTGATTACCGATGTTCGCACCGGAGATCTGGCCTGGAATCCGACTGATAAAACGATCTGGGGCGTGCGCCATGAAAATGGCATTTCGACATTAGTCAGAATTTCGCCGCCTTATGATGATTATACGGCGATTTATGCTTTTCAATACGGCACCGACTTCTATGACCTGGATATTTCACCGGATGGCAAAAATCTGACCGGCGCGCTGACATTTTTAGATGGAAAACAGAAGTTAGTCTGTTTTGAAATCGCCCGGCTCTTAGATCGCCAAGCTGGATATGAGGAACTATTCGATTTTGAACTGACCAGTCCGGGTAATTTTGTATTCTCGGCGGATGGTCGTTATTTATACGGAACGGCCTATTATTCAGGCGTGTCGAATGTCTATCGCTATGATTTTCCGGCGCGCGACATGTCGATTATCTCCAATGTCACTACCGGCTTGTTTCGTCCGTTGCCGGTCAATGACGATTCGTTGATTGCTTTTCAATACACCGCCAAAGGTTTCATCCCGGGCTGGATTCCAAATCAACCTCTGGAAAACGTCGCCGCTATCAAATACCTCGGTCAGAACGTCTATAAGAAATTTCCCGTTATAAGCGCTTGGCGGGCGCCATCGCCGGCGACTGTCGAGATAAATGACCTCAAGACTTATGAGGGTGAATACAAACTCTGGCGGAACACCAAACTGAAATCCGCCTATCCGGTTGCGGAAGGTTATAAGAGCTCTACCGCGCTGGGATATTACTTTGATTTCTCCAATGACATCGGCTACAATTCGGTAAAATTCACGGCTTCCTATTCACCATTTAGCACCAGTCTTCAGGAATATGAACGCCTGCACTTCAGCCTGGCTTACCGCTATTGGAAATGGGAATTTAATTTCAAATACAATCCAGCCGATTTCTACGATCTGTTCGGACCGACTAAAACCAGCCGGCGCGGTTATTTTCTGGGGGCTAAATATAAAGATAACCTGATCTGGGACGAACCGCGCACGATGGATTATACCATCAGCGGCGGCTACTGGGGCAATCTGGAGAAAATGCCGGATTATCAGAATGTCTCAGCCAGCTTTGACCGCTATCTGTATGTTAACTTCTTGCTGAATTACGAATTTATCGAAAGATCCCAGGGCGCAGTTGACGGTGAAAAAGGTTTTGCTTTTAACCTTTTTTCCCGCAATAATTACGTCAACCGGCATCTCTTTCCCCGAATTGTGACCACACTCGATCGTGGTTTTGCCTTACCGGTCAATCATACTTCATTCTGGCTACGCAGTGCGGCGGGCATTTCGCCGGCCTTGCGCGATGAACCGTTTGCCAATTTCTACTTCGGCGGCTTTGGAAACAACTGGGTCGACCATCAGGATGAGAAACGCTACCGCGAATACTACAGTTTCGCAGGTACAGACCTGAACAGTATCGGCGGAACGAATTTTTTCAAATTGCTGGCGGAATTGAATCTGCCGCCGGCGCGCTTCCGGCATATCGGCGTGACTGCCTGTTATCCGCGCTGGCTGAGACCGGCGGTATTTGCCACCGGGATCACCACCAATCTGTTTGCACCTGATTACAGCCGCACGGTTTTCAACTGCGGTGGCCAGGTCGATATAGAAGTGGTGCTGTTTTCGTTATTCAAAACAACCTTGTCAGCCGGTTATGGCCTGGCGATTGAAAACGGGCGCAAATTATCCGACGAGTTTATGTTTTCACTTAAGATTTTATGATTACGTTAATCAACATACTTGTCAGTCTATCGCCGGTATTGATTTTTCTAATCGTACTAGTCGTCATGGATAGCTACAAACTGCTCAGAATATGGGCGGTGGCGCTGACAATCCTATGGGGTTGTATCGCGGCCGGCGTAGCCCTGATGTTCAATCGTTTTGTGTTTACTTTCGTTCCGCATCAAAGTATTTTTGTGTCAGTGGTGGTGGCTCCGATAATTGAAGAAACGATTAAGTCGGTCTATCCGCTCTGGCAATTGAAAAAGAAGAAGATCGGCTTTCTAGTAGACAGCGCAATTATCGGTTTCGCGGTCGGCACCGGTTTCGCCTTAATAGAGAATCTTTTTTTCATGCAGGCGCTTGGCGAGCGCAGTGTCTTTATCTGGCTGATCCGCGGACTGGGCACCGCTGTCATGCATGGCGGGACGACCGGCATCATGATGATCATCGTGCGTTATTTTACGGAACGGCGCGCGCGCAATCCGATTTTCATTGTCGCCGGCGGTTTGTTGACTGCAATGCTGATCCACGCCGGATTCAATTATCTGGTGCACGTTGTCAGCCCGGAAATTATCCTGATCATGCAACTGGTAATTTTGCCGACTCTGCTGGCGGTGACTTTTACCAGGAGTGAAAAGAATCTGCGTGACTGGCTGGAGGAAGGCCTGGCGGCCAATGTCGAATTGCTCGGTGATATCCGCGCCGGTCGGTTCCGCGAAACCAAGGCTGGGCAATATCTATACAGTCTGAAAGAACATCTGCCGGGCGAAACTCTGGCGGATATTTTTTGCTATTTGCAGATTTATCTGGAACTTTCGGCGCGCGCCAAGGCGCTTTTAATCCTGAAGGAACTCGGCATGCCTCCCATTCCCGATCCGGAAACCCCGGCTAAATTCACCGAGCTGAAGCAATTGGAAAAAAATATCGGAAAAACCGGACGGATAGCTATAGCACCGCTGATCCGCACCAATCCGCGCGACCTGTGGCAATTATATTTTCTCGATCAGCAACAAAACGGATAATGAGGTAATTTGTGGGTCAAGAGGGTTTGACATTTAAACAGAAAGAAAAGGCGATTCTGGTCAGCCTGCTTCTCGGAATCGGTTCGGCAATTCCGAATATTGTAGCGGCGTTGACGTCCAACTCGCTGATCATGTTGACCGGCGTCTTTCAAAGTATCAGTGAAATCCTGGCGATTTTCTTCGCCTATATCGCCATCCGCAAAGTTTCCAAAGGCACCAACCTGATCTATAATTATGGTTATGGCAAAATGGAAGGCTTCTCCAGCCTGCTAATGGCGCTGGTGATCGTGATTTCATTGATTGTGGTTCTGACCGGCGCGATCCGGGGCTTGCTGAAGCCCGAAAAATTAGCCGGCATTGGCGTCCTGATCGGCATTGTCTTTAATATGGTCGGCGTTCTGACGAATCTGTGGCAGTGGATCAAATTTAAACGTCTCGCGCGTATTGCCTTCTCGCCGATTGTCGAAGGGCAATTAAAACTTTATCGAGGAAAATTCGCCATGGATTTCGGTGAGACGCTGACTCTCTCCGCCGGTCTGTTACTTGGTAAATTTTCTTTTGCGCATTTCATCGACCCGATCGGAGCCTTGCTGTTAAGCGGAGTCCTCTTTCACTCGGCTTATACGCTCTTCTCGACTTCGATGGATAACCTGATGGATCGCACGCTGGAAGAATCGATGCAGACCGGAATTCTGAAAGTATTAGCCCAGCATTTCGACGATTACAAGGATTTGCATGATATCCGCTCGCGACGTAGTGGCGGCGACGTTTTTATCGAGCTTTACCTGGAATTCGACGATCACCTGCCGATGGAAAAGGTGATGGAACATATTAAAACGATTTCTGCCGATATTAGAGCGATTATCCGCAACTGCCAGGTCAATATCATTCCCAGCCGGGAGAAGCCGACGCTGAAATAGTTACGAGTTGCGAGTTACGAGTTTTTAGTTTGAAGTTTACAGTTTACAATTTTTCTCTTCGGAATTACACTGTTAAAAATCCTGTAAATCCTGTTTAAAAAATTAAAGCAGATTTTCGCGGGTAAGGCTTTTCTTTTGCCCGGTGAGGCGGTTGATTTCGTCACGCAGTTCGGCGGCTTTTTCGAATTCCAGGTTCTCGGCGGCGGACAGCATCTCGCGGCGGAGCAGTTCGACGATTTCGGCGGTTTCCAATTTATCGCGGTAGCGGTCGCCAGTTGTTCGATCGGATCGAATATCGAGAGGTTTAACGTCCGCCACGGTGGTGGCATGCATGACTTCCTCGACCGATTTATAAATCGTGCGCGGTTGGATATTATGAATTTTGTTATAATTGAACTGAACTTTGCGGCGACGACTAACCTCATCAATTACTTTACGCATGGATGCCGTAATTTCATCGGCGTAGAAAATCACCCTGCCGTTGATGTTGCGGGCGGCGCGACCCGAAACCTGCATCAGCGATTTTTCCGAACGCAGAAAGCCTTCCTTGTCGGCGTCGAGAATCGCGACCAGCGATACTTCCGGCAGATCGAGTCCTTCGCGCAGAAGGTTGATGCCGACCAGGACATCGAAATTTCCCAGGCGCAGGTCACGCAGAATGCCAACCCGGTCGAGGGCTTTGATTTCCGAGTGCAGGTAGCGGACTTTTAGTCCCATTCCGCGCAGATATTCGGATAAATCCTCCGACATTCTTTTCGTCAGAGTCGTGACCAGAACGCGCTCCTTGCGTTCGGTGACGACCGCGATTTCGTCGATCAGGTCGTCGATCTGATGCTTGGTCGGTTTGATGCTGATTTCCGGATCGAGCAAACCGGTCGGACGAATAATCTGTTCGACGATCACGCCGTTGCATTTTTCTAGTTCATAATCGGCGGGAGTAGCTGAGACGAACACCACCTGATTGATCATTTTCTCGAATTCCGGGAATTTCAACGGGCGGTTATCGAGCGCCGAGGGCAGTCGGAAACCGTACTCGACCAAAACCTCCTTGCGCGAACGATCGCCGTTCTACATGGCGCGCTATTGCGGCAGAGTGGCGTGCGATTCGTCGATTATCAGCAGAAAATCCTTCGGGAAAAAGTCCAGCAGGGTATAGGGTTGCTGACCGGATTTACGACCGGAAAAGTGGCGCGAATAGTTTTCGATGCCACTGCAGTAACCGACTTCCTGGATCATTTCGAGGTCGAAGCGCGTGCGCTGTTCCAGGCGCTGAGCCTCGAGTAATTTTCCGGCAGTGCGCAATTCAGCCAGACGCTCGACTAATTCCTCTTCAATGGTAACCAGAGCGCGTTTTATAGTTTCTTCGGATGAGATGAAATGCTTAGCCGGAAAAATGACGACCGCTTCCTGTTCGCTGATCACTTCGCCGGTCAGCGGATCGAATGAATAGATGTGTTCAATGTCGTCGCCGAAAAGTTCGATGCGGTAGGCGAAATCCTCATAAGCCGGACGTACCTCCACTATATCGCCGCGCGCCCGGAACTTGCCGCGTTCCAGCACCAGGTCATTTCGAGCATAATAAATATCGACCAGCCGGCTGAAAAGCTGACGGATGCCGATTTTTTCGCCTTTCTTTAGTACGACGATGAAGCGACTGTACTCTTCCGGCGAGCCGATGCCATAAATACATGACACACTGGCGACCACGATCACGTCGCGGCGACTGATCAACGAACTGGTGGCTTTCAGGCGCAACTTGTCGATTTCATCGTTGATCGAGGAGTCTTTCTCAATAAAAGTGTCAGTCACCGGGATATAGGCTTCCGGCTGGTAATAATCGTAGAACGAGATAAAATATTCGACGGCGTTTTCCGGGAAAAAGGTCTTGAACTCGCCGAATAACTGCGCGGCGAGGGTTTTATTATGCGATATTATCAGGGTTGGTTTCTGGATATTTTGGATGACCTGCGCCATAGTGAAAGTCTTGCCACTACCAGTTACGCCGAGCAGAGTCTGGAACTTATCGCCGCGTTGTAAGCCTTCGGTCAGTTCGCGGATGGCCTGCGGCTGGTCGCCGGTCGGCTGGAAATTGGTCGCTAATTTAAATTCGTTCATAGCGATGCAATTTAGAATCGGGAAAGACAAGAGGCAAAGAATATTCCGCCTGTCTGATGATCTTATTTTATCTTATAGCGTCTTTCCGTTGCGCCAGGTTTTCAAACCTGACGGATAGCATACAGTGTCAGGTGTAAACATCTGACACAACTGGTGAATGCATCAGCGTTGCGACAGATTTGAAAATGTTTGGATTTATTTGGTCGGTTTCTTGGCGGCTTTAGATTTGGCGGGTTTCTTCTCGAAGAGTTTAGTACTGAGCGAGAGTTGCACGGAGAGTCCGGTCAGGCGCGAGTACTCGGTGGGAAAGCCGTACTCGGTGGTTGCCGGATAACGCTCCGAATTTTTCGCTTCGAGGTAATAAATATACTCAATAGGCTGACCTTTGTCGAAATCATGAAAATAACCGATTTCCAAGCCAACTTTTCTGGCAATCGAAAGTCCACCCAGCACGCCGACCCGCAGGCTGTTGCCGCCGGTGATCCCGCGCGGGATGTACATTATCCGAAAGCCGGTGTAGAGAGCATTGTTCGGTTTTAAAGGTAACGAGCGCACCGAGTAATAGGTCATATCTATATTGGAATTGGGATTGAGCGAAAAGCTGAAGTTGATTACATCCGAAACGTCGCCACGCTTGAAAAGCACTCTTGAATAGTCGATGCCGGTTCCGTAAATCGGCAGACCGACCCGGAAACCGACATCACTCTTTTCGGAAACACCGCGCCGATAGACGAAAACCGGGACGACATTTTCGACGGAAAAGGTCAGACCGGTATAGCTCTCGCCCGGCTTGAGTGGAACCGGACTGATCGTCGGATGGGTGGCGCAGGCGCTCATCCAGAGTACAATCGCTAACAGTAGTAAGGGCTTGCTCATTTAAACCACCCTTAGATTAACCAAATTCCGGCATTTTGTAAAGAATTATTTACTGTTGGTTGAGATAAAGAGTTGAATCAGTATTCTCGATTACTCTGATATTGATAAGTCAAATTTATTAAAGGTGAATGCTTATTCTCCTGCTTTATAAAAGTGAGTGACAAATATTTTAGTTTTAATGATTGGTGGTTTTAATAAATTTAAGCGGATATTTTTGTAACAATATGAAGTCAGCCGCAATAGATCTCGAAAAATACTTCATACGTTTTCGCAGAAACATCATCGGGATTGACCAGCGATATGATTTTCCCGGCGGGCGTCAGGCGATTCTATATGCCGACTGGGCGGCCAGCGGGCGGTTTTACCGGCCGATCGAGGAATACATGACCAATGTAATAGGTCCATATGTTGCCAATACCCACACCGAGACGACCCTAACCGGTGCGATCATGACCGACGCTTATCATCAGGCGCATCAGATCATTAAGCGCCATGTCAATGCCGGCCCGGACGATGTTCTGCTTTTCGCAGGCTTTGGCATGACGGCTGTGATCAATAAATTTCAGCGTCTGCTCGGATTGCGTTTGCCAGATAAGTTCCGCGACAAGGTCACCATCCCGCCGCAGGAGAGAGCGCTCGTTCTGCTGACGCACATGGAGCATCATTCCAATCAGACCACCTGGGAAGAATGTTGCTGTGACACTCTGCTGATTAGTAAAAAATCGGACGGATTGCCGGATCTTGAGCATCTGCGCAATATTCTGGAACTGAATCGCGACCGCAAGACAATTATCGGCTCATTCACCGCCTGTTCGAATGTTACCGGTCTGATCACGCCGATTCATGAAATGGCGGCGATTATGCACGAATTCGGACGATCGTGTTTCGTCGATTACTCGGCCTCGGCGCCGTATGTCGAAATGAATATGCATCCCGTCCAACCGGAGCAGAAACTGGATGCCATTTTCTTTTCGCCGCATAAATTTCTGGGCGGTCCGGGTTCGTCCGGCGTGATCCTGTTCGATAAAAAATTGTACGATAATCGCGTCCCCGATCAACCGGGCGGCGGTACGGTGCTCTGGACCAATCCTTGGGGCGAGCATCACTTTTTCCCTGATATTGAAGTTCGCGAAGACGGCGGCACACCCGGTTTCCTGCAAGCCATACGCGCCGCCCTGGCAATTTTACTTAAAGAGGAAATGGGTACGCAAAATCTCCAGGCGCGGGAGCATTATTTGACTGAATTATTACTCAGCGAACTGGCTGATATTCCCGAGATAATCGTACTGGAAGCCCAAAATCACGAGCGCATCGGTTTTGTCTCGTTATACAGCCGGTCGATGCATCATAACCTGATCGCGCGCCTGCTCAACGATCGGTTCGGAATTCAGACCCGCGGCGGCTGTCTGTGCGCCGGAACCTACGGACACATTTTACTTAACATCAGCGATCGGCAATCGAAAGAAATTACCAAATATATCGATCAGGGCGACTTGAGGAATAAACCCGGCTGGGTGCGCATTTCTCTACATCCCACTATGACCGAAGTCGAAGTCCGGTACATTACTGCCGCCGTCAAAGCCATTATGCGAAATCAGGCGGAATGGAGTAAAGACTATCAGCAAAATCCAACCACCGGCGATTTCGAACTACCGGGGCAAATCAAAGCCAGCATCGACCTGAAAGCGACCTTCAAGCCATCCTGAAAAAAGTAAATAGCCACAAAGACTCAAAGACACAAAGTTTATTTTAATTAATCTTTGTATCGTTTTAGATGGCTTTTTGAGCCTTAGAGTCTTTGTGTTTAAAAAATACTTGCGCATTACTATTTGTGTAGTTATATTACTACCGTTGTAGTATAACAGAGAGGATTAAAATGGCAAAAAAGGAAAATTCACTATCAACTTTCGAGTGGCAGATCATGGAGATTCTGTGGAAACGCGGGAAAGCCACGGTGCGGGATGTCTTCGATAGTCTGAATGGCATTGAATGGGCTTACACCACGGTTCAGACCTATATGGAGCGCATGGTAACTAAGAAAATCCTCGGTAAGGAAAAGATTGGACCGGTCAATTTGTATTTTCCGCAAATCACCAAAGATCAGTCGCTGATAACCGAAACCCGGCATTTTCTCAACAAGAGTTTCGACGGTTCTTTACCAAAATTAGCGGCTTTCCTGATCAATTCCGATGATATTTCAGAGCAGGATCTGGAAAAAATTAAAGCCTTAATCGAAGAGAAGGAGAAAACATGAACAGCCTAATTCTGACATTAAATCACTTTGCATCAGGTTGGTTGTCAAACGTATCTATCATGACTGTCCAGACCGCGGTGCTTTTCCTGTTGGTGTATTTAGTCAGCCGGATTTTCCGGAAATCGCCGGCAGTTTTTCTCTACTATCTCTGGGGCATCATGTTGCTTCGGTTTGTTTTCTTCGGGACGCTCCAGGTACCGGAAGCACTCCGCACATTGTTCGAAAAGTCCCCGGCCATGAATGTCTTTCAATTGGCCTCGATTGCCATCGAGCCAAAGTTGTCAATCGCGAATCCCCGTCTTTCCATTGCCGCAATATTACTTTTAGTCTGGGCTGGCGGAATTCTGCTGTTAACTCTAAAATTATACATAAGTGAAAAACGATTTTACCGGTCGCTGGGACAATGCCGGGAAATCGATCTTGATGGAAAATTCAAACCGTTGCTGGCAATTGCCGGAGTCAATCAAAAGGTCAGAGTATTGATTGGCGCGAATGTTCCGGTGCCCTTCGTGCGGGGCATAATAAAGCCGGCTGTCTACCTGCCGTCCACGGTTATTGATTGGTGTGAGGATCGCTTCCGGAACGCGTTGATGCATGAAATCGCTCATATAAAGCGTCGGGATATCATTGCGATTGCGTTACAGAATATTCTAAATGTTTTGTACTTCTTTAATCCCGTAATTTGGTTGACGACCCTGCAATTGAATTTACAGCGTGAAAAGGCTTGTGATGACTTTG
>Ga0172381_10001690_pt1 | contig 25289 bp, 15 predicted proteins | sample Leawel6488metaG_FD_119754 | JGI IMG/M metagenome (GOLD analysis project Ga0172381, IMG submission 119754) | Leachate microbial communities from a municipal landfill in Southern Ontario, Canada - Leachate well 64-88 metaG | ecosystem: Engineered > Solid waste > Landfill > Unclassified | place... | reverse complement strand
AATTTTTGTAAATTGCCGGGTGGTTTACTCCGCCTTATGAGAGCCTGAGCCGGATGAATCGAAAGGTTCAAGTCCGGTTCTTAGGGGACAAAGGCGGGGCAACCCGCCTGCGTTACCCGACAAAATTAGATGCAAATATCACGGGAACACTGTCTTCTCTCGAATCCGCCAATAGTAAACTCGAAACCACCCAGGACCTTATTAAAAAATCGAGGGAAGAAATAAAGGCAGATATGAAGAAGCAGTTGGGAAGTAAATTGCTCTGGGGTGCCGGAGGTGTCGTTGTTGGCCTGAGTGTTTCATCAGCGATAATTCTTTTAGTATCGAAATAAGGTGAATTTTTTAAATAGAACATTCAAAAAATAATGCTTATGAAACCTATCACCCAATACCCGTTTCCAACCACGCAGTATGTGGCAGAAGAAAAAGCCAAGGTTCAGATTTATCTGCATCATACGGCAGGAAGCGCCGATCCCCTGCAAACCTATAAATGGTGGGAAAGCAACCCCGAACGAATTGCCACCTGCGTGGTAATTGGCGGAATGCCCGGTAATGACACTACCTGGAAGGATGGTGAAATCGTTCAGGGCTATTCCTCCAAATTCTGGGCATGGCATCTCGGATTAAAGGAATCGACTTTTGCCAAATTCGGACTCCCATACGTGTCGCTCGACCAGATCAGCATCGGGGTCGAAATATGCAACTGGGGCCAGTTAACTTTAAAAGAGGGGAAATTCTATAACTATGTAAACAGGGTGATTCCCAATGATCAGGTTTGTACATTGGAAGCTCCTTTCAGAGGGTTTACCTTCTATCACGCCTATACCGATGCCCAGATTGAATCGGTGCAACAGCTTTTACTACTGTGGAAGACAAAATACAACATTCCGCTCACGTACCACGAGGATATCTGGGACGTTACCCCCAGGGCATTGAAAGGCGAACCCGGCATTTTCACCCACAATTCTGTACGTTTTGACAAAAACGACATCTCCCCGCAGCCCAAGATGATGGCCATGTTGACATCACTACAATAGGTCAACCACACTATGAAGGATACTTCAGGAAACATTCCTTCACAAAAGAATAATCATCCTGCCAATAATCATTAACTGATAAAACAACCCATATGAAAAAAATCTTTTTAAGCCTTTTTATCTTTTTACCAACCTTGTGCATTATGGCCCAGGATATTCCCACCAACAAGGAATCGGGAGAATATGAATATTCCGGTATTATTGTCATTCCCGGTGCGACCAATGATAAATTATACAATGAGGCAAGAACCTGGTTATTGGTTAATCTAACCAGTGACGACAATATGGTGCAGTTAACCGATCCCGAAAAAAAAATGTTGCTTGGGTCGGGTTACCTGAGCCTCGATCCCCGTCCCGAAATGGCCAACTGTTCCGTCAATTTCAAGGTTATCCTTGAATTCAAAGATGGCAAATGCAGGTATATTGTTACAAACCTGTGGCATAAGTATTACCAGGCAGGGATGGCCGAGATAAGATCATCATTGAAGATCATCAGAACCAACAATTGGGACGGGGTACCGGTAAAACCGGCTATCCAGGAAAAGATCCGGGCGGAGATCAACACAAAAGTTACGGCATTGATAAATAACCTGGAATCATTTCTTAAAAATTCCGGAAATAAAAGTACTGATTGGTAACATCTGACATTACATGGATAACCCTTTGAAACCGAATACGCCTTATCCCGGGCAATTTTATCATAGTGGAGGTAAAACATCTTCCGAAAGCCAAGCAGGCAAAGGAGCAACCAATAACCAGAGTTCATCCTCTTCCCCCGAAGGAAGTAAAAACACCAAAGGATCCGACCCGATCCTCAGCCTTCCCAAAGGCGGAGGCGCCATCAAGGGTATCGGAGAAAAATTTCAGGCAAATCCTGTTACCGGAACCGGTTCGTTGAGCATACCTCTTCCGATCAGCCCCGGACGAGGTGAATTCACTCCTCAACTGGCTTTAAGTTACGACTCGGGCATTGGAAACGGTCCGTTCGGACTGGGCTGGTCCATCGGACTTCCCTCCATTTCGCGTAAAACGGATAAAGGTTTGCCAAAATACCAGGACAGCGGAACTCAGAATGATGATGCAGCAGGAGGCGAATCGGATGTGTTTATCCTGTCGGGTGCCGAAGATTTGGTGCCTGTACTAGATGAGGTTGGAGGAGTATGGGTGCGTAAGCAGTCGGAAGATGCCACGCAAACTTACCTGATCTATCCTTACCGGCCCAGAATTGAAGGACTATTTGCAAAAATCGAACGGTGGGAGGATAAAACCACTCATATAAGCCACTGGCGGGCTACAACGAAAGACAATGTAACCACCATCTATGGTTATTCTCAGCAATCAACAATTGTTGATCCGGAAAAACCAACCCATGTTTTTCAATGGATGATCGAGCGTACGCTCGATCATAAAGGGAACTCCATCCACTACACCTATAAGCGTGAGAATAACGAAAATGTTGCCGGTTCTATTTATGAAACACCACGGCTCGCAGCCGGAACAGCCTTTACAAATCTATACCTGAAGATGGTTCAGTATGGTACGGCCTCACCGGTAACTTCGCTCACAGATCAATACCCTGCTGATAATCATTTTACCCTGGTTTTCGATTATGGCGAACATACTGGTGAACCGCCCTCATTCACGGGATCAGCAATGTGGTCTGCACGCATGGACCCGTTTTCAAACCATCGTGGAGGCTTTGAAATAAGAACCTACCGTTTGTGTAATAGAATACTGATGTTTCACCAATTTACCGAACTTGGGAATGATCCGTGTTTGGTGAAAATGGCCAAACTGACCTATGAAAACCGGCCGGAACTGACCCTTCTAAAAAGCATTAAGGTAAGCGGGTATGACGATACCCAAACCAAAAAGAGTTATCCTTCTGTTGAATTTTCCTATACCGAAGCCATCGTCGGGGAACAAGTTTATAAAATGGATCCCACCGGTCTTCAGAATTTCACCAATGGGGGCAATGGAGAATCTTTCCAGTGGATGGACCTGCATGGCGAAGGATTAAGCGGGATTTTGATTCAGAATTCGCAGGCCTGGTATTACAAGCCGAACCTGGGAGATAAGCGTTATTATGAACCTCCTCAAAGCCCGGCCCTCAATACTGGCCCTAAGTCTTCCCTGGGGGGAATGATGATGACCCACGACAAGCCCTCTTTGGCCGTAACCGGCGATAACCGCCAGCAACTGGGCGATATCGACGGAAACGGCCAGGTCGATCTGCGGATTTTATCACCCGGCGTTTCGGGTTATTATGAAATTGAAAAAGATAATTGCTGGCAAACCTTTCACCCATTTAAAAGCATTCCAAACATTGATCTGAATGACCCCAATCTCCGTATGATTGATCTCACCGGCGATGGTCATGCCGACATCCTCATTACGGGCGACCGGTGTTTCACCAGCTATTATTCTCTTGCAAAGCAGGGGTTTGCTCCTGCGCTGAGGCTTTCAAAGGCCATTGACGAAGAGCAGGGCCCGGCGGTCGTCTTTTCCGATACCACGCAAAGCATTTACCTGGCCGACATGAGCGGTGATGGTCTCACCGATATTGTCCGCATCCGCAACGGTTCTGTCGACTACTGGCCAAACCTGGGTTATGGTAATTTCGCAAGCAAGGTAAGTATGTCCAATGCCCCGCGATATGAAAGCAACGACCGGTTTGAACAATCGCGTATCCGCCTGGCCGATGTGGATGGTACCGGCACAACGGATATCATCTACCTGGCAACAGAGGGTATTAAGTACTGGAAAAACCAAGCCGGCAACTCTTGGAGCGATGTTTGCCAGATCAATCATTTTCCGGCATACAATAAACTGCTCAATATTTCGGTGATGGACCTGATGGGCAATGGGACTTCGTGCCTTGTTGCGGCATCTACCTCCCCGGCTTCCGGACCATCCAGGGTTCAATACCTTGAACTGACCGGCGGGAAGAAGCCCTTTTTGCTGAATGAAATGAAAAACAACTTCGGAGCCATAACACGTTTGGGATATGCACCGTCGACCAAGTTTTACCTTCGCGACAAAATGGCCGGAAAACCGTGGATCACCAAGTTGCCCTTCCCTGTACATGTGGTTGAGCGGGTTGAAACCTATGATGCGCCCACCGATTCACGTTTCGTAACCCGGTATGCCTATCATCACGGTTATTTCGACGGCATTGAACGTGAATTCAGGGGCTTCGGGATGGTGGAGCAATGGGATACCGAAAATTATGACACTTACATCAACGGGGTTCTTTTCCATACCGCTTCCAACGAAGAAGACGAAGAATCAAACACGCCACCACTCTACACAAAAACCTGGTTTCACACAGGGTTTTATACCGAGGGGCAAAAGATCTCCGCGCACTTTGCCTCCGAATACTTCCAGGGCGACAACCAGGCCTGGCTTCTCGACGACACCCTCCTTCCGGCAGGCCTTGCCTCAAAAGAGATCAAAGAAGCGTGCCGTGCCCTGAAAGGCAGCATCCTGCGCCAGGAAATCTATGCCAATGACGGAACAGCTTCTGCAGGTATTCCTTACACCGTTTCCGAAAGAAGCTATTCGATACGGAAAATCCAGCCCTTCGAAATGAACCGCCATGCGGTATTTCATGTGATCGAATCGGAAACCCTCACCTATAATTACGAACGCATTGTAAACGATCCGCGCATCGCCCACAAGCTGGTGCTGGATACCGATCCGTTCGGCAATCCCACCGATGTGGCTACCGTTGCCTATGCCCGCAGATCATATCCCTCCTCCTATTCCGAACAACAGGGCAAGTGCGTGATCCGGTTCGATCATTTTGAATATATCGATTCCTCTTCCGCTACCGCCTTTTACCGGCATGGTGATAAAAAGCGCGATACTTCATGGGAACTGCATAACTATTCCTTCAGCGGAAAATGCACAAAAAATGATTTGCTTACAGCCATTTCAGGTGCAACCCGTATCGCTAACCTCGCAAATCCGGGTGTGATCCTGTCTCTCAGGCTTCTTGCAGATATCAAATATTTCTACACGGCCGAAAACGGTACAGGATCTCTTTCCTACGGACAGATGCCTTCCCATGGTTTGATTTCACATACCCAAACCCTCACTTTCACCGCCGAGGCCATCGCAGCCATGATCCATGAAAATACCGACGGACTGGAAAATACGCTGCTACCAACAGACTTCTCTGCGATCTTGGCATCAAACCATTATGTTTCGGAAACCTATGCCGGTTTCAATACTCCCGCCACGGGCTACTGGAAAAATTCGGAGAAGAAAAACTACGACGGAAACCATTTCTGGCTGCTGAATGAAATCCTGAACCCCGTCAATTTCTCTGCAGGTTCAACCGGTAAAACAACCATCACTTACGACTCCTTTTATGTTTTGCCTGTTACCGTAACCAACGAGCTTGGCGAAACCGTAACAGCCTTGAATGATTACATCCAGGTTAAGCCGAAAAGAATTACCGACGAAAACGGAAATTCCCGCGAGGTGTTTTACGACGGACTGGGAATGATCCTCACCCTGTCGGTTTTCGGTAAAAACGGCGAAGGCGATACAGGCAGCTATTCTTCACTGTATTTCAACTACTTTGTAAATAATTGGCATACCAACTCCCTGCCTGTTTATGTCCATATCATGGCCATTAAAGAACACCGGGGCAGCGAGTATCTCCATAGCTATACATACAGCGACGGCCTTGGCAGAGAAATCCAGACAAAAGTTCAGGCCGAAGACGGCAAAGCCTGGCGTTTAAACGGAACCACCCCCGAAGAGATCGACTCAACCGACCGATGGGTTTCCACCGGAAGAAAGATCTATAACAACAAAGGACTGGTTGTAAAACAATACGAACCCTGGTTCAGTACAACGTATGCCTATGAAAACGAAGACGAGCTGACCACCCTGAACAGGGTAAAAATCGTCATGCGATACGATCCTCCCGGAAGACTCATCCGTACCGATTTTCCCGACGGGACCTTCTCCAAAGTCGTATTTGATGCCTGGCAGCAGGAAAACTGGGATCGCAACGATACGGTTTTGGACAGCCATTGGTACACCGGTAACGGCTCTCCCGATCCAACCGATCCCGAACCCACGCTCGATATCATGGAGCGCGCCGCATGGCTTGCCGCGCAACACTCCGGCACTCCGCAGGTCATCGATCTGGATCAACTGGGGCGGCCGTTCTGCATCACGGACGACAACTCGAACTACCATACCAATACCATTGTAAAGTACACCACGCTGAAACAGCTCGATATGGCCGGCAACGAACTCCGCGTAACCGATGCCAAGTCGAGAGTGATGACCCGCAATATCTTCGACATGACGGGCCTATTGCTGTTTACCGTCAATATCGACTCGGGCCGCAGGTGGGCCTTTTACGACGTCGCCTCAAAGCCGGTTCTGCGCTGGGATAATCTCAGCAATGAGATACAGAACAACTACGACACGATGCAGCGGCCAACGGAAACCCGGCTGAAGGAAAACGGATCGGCCACCCAGCAGCTGGTGGAGATCGTCGAGTACGGCTCGGGAACCGGCGATTACAACAACAACCTTCTCGGCAAACCTAAAAGCATTTCCGACCAATGCGGGATAACCGAATATACCTTGTTTGATTTCAAGGGTAATGTATTATCTTTGAACAAACAACTTTGCGAAACATTTTCTGCTACCATCAACTGGTCGGTTCCCCAAACGATGGAAGCGGATATTTTCGCCGAAACCATGTCGTACGACGCCCTGAACCGGCTTACTCAACATACCAAGCCCGACACAACTGTCGAAACCTACGGGTACAACAAGGCCGGTTTACCTGAAACCGTCTCGGCCAGGATCAGAGGCAGCGTTACCACCACCAACTTCGTCACCAACATCGATTATAACGAAAAAGGGCAGCGCACCGCCGTGCTCTTCGGAAATAATTCCAAAACCGGCTATACTTACGATATCGATACCTTCAGGCTCACGCGGCTGCTTACCACCCGCAATACCGGTGCCGATATTTTACAGGACATTCATTATTATTACGACCCCGAGGGAAACATCGTGCAGCAGGTTGATAATGCGGTGCAGACCATCTATTTCAACAACGCCGTGATCGCCCCGGTGGGGAAATATACGTACGACGCCCTTTACCGCCTCACCAAAACAACCGGGAGAGAGCTTACCAGCCTCGGCATGGCCACCGATGCTGATTTTGTCAACAATATACCGGTTCCGAAAGGCGGAAACAATGCCATGCAGAACTATACCCAGTTATACTCCTATGATGAATTGGGAAACATCCTTGCCATGCAAAGCATCAGCAACACACCCTGGACACGGAATTACTATTACACCACGGGCAATACCAACAACTATCTCGTTACGCACGACAACCTCAACTATTACACCTACGACAAGCATGGCAACATGCTGTCGATGCCCTCTCTTACCGCTATGGCCTGGGATTTTGCAGACCGGATGAAAAGCAGCGTAAAAGGAGGCTTTACAACCTGGTACTGTTATGATATGAACGGCAACCGCACCCGGAAGATCACCGACAAAGGCACATTTGTGGAAGAACGGATATACCTGAACGGCTATGAAGTGTACCGGAAGATAACGTCGGGAACGATCACTTTTGAGCGGCAAACCTTGCATATTGACGATGACAAAAAGCGGGTTGCCTTGGTGGAGACCAAAACAATAGACACTCCTCCGCCAACCATAACAAGTGTTATCCGCTACCAGTACGACAACCATTTAGGCTCAGCATGCCTGGAACTGGATGCCACTGCATTAGCAAATATTATTTCTTATGAAGAGTACCATCCTTTCGGCACCACTTCCTATCGCAGTGGCAGTTCCGAAGCCGAAGTATCTCTGAAACGCTACAAATACGTAGGTAAAGAACGTGACGAAGAAACCGGTCTGTACTACTACGGGGCACGATACTATGCAGCGTGGATTGCCCGGTTTGTGAGCGTGGATCCGTTGCAGGACAAGTATCCGCATTATACGCCTTACCAGTATGCGGGGAATAAGCCGATTAGTTATTTTGATTTGGATGGGATGGAAGAAAAAAAGCAGAATGAGAATATCATTGATGTTAAAGACAATGCAAAAAGTGATTACAATGATGCAATGAAAAATAAGAAATTTTCTGGAATAATTGATACTATTAAAACAACAAAATTTAAAGATGAACAAGGGGAACAGCATGATGTAATAATTCACTTTACAACAAATCTAAAAGATATAAAGGATCTACTGGGTGACAAAAAGCTAGATCCGGGTGGTACAATCACCGCATCAGGATTGAATAAAGAGGGGAAATTTGACGCTTGGGTATTTTGGGAAAAACCGATTGAAAATGAGTTGGGGACCAGTGGAATTTATGAGGAAACATATCACCTTAAAGATGCCCTTGAAGCAAAAGAAATGAAATTCGCCAAAAGTACAGGTATAGATGGAAAATGGGGTTTGAAAGGAAGGGATATTTATGAGGAAACAAGAGCAAAACTCTGGGTCATTGAAAATATTAAAGACGTAAAACGAACATATAAATGCGGGGATGATGTTTACAAATTAACGCATTATGGACAAGTGATGGAATATAAAGGTAATGAAAATTTACTTGCTGACAATTTACGGAAAGGTATAGATCCCAAACCACCAATAGATAGATTCACAGGCGACAAAATCAACAGACCAAACCCTTTGCCGTATATACCGATGGGTTTTACAGGCAAAGGCTACAATGAATTTTCACCTATAAAACAATACCCATAACTATGCGTCTCATTTTAACCTTTTTGTATTTTTTTTCGATTTGTATTTTATTTGGACAAAACAGATCGGAAGGAATAAATAGCATGTGTTGCTGTTCATATTTCAAAAATGATACTACAAGTAATTTCTGTTATTGGACTAGTACATTTTCTTTACGTATAAATGGCAAACTAAAAAAAGTCTATGAATCAACATTGGAATTTGGATTATATTCGTTGAATAAGAGAGAAGGCATCTGTAATGAATTTGATGAAAAAAATAATTTAATTGGGCAAAACCTTTATATTAATGGTATCAAAAGAGAACAGCATCATTATTTAAATGGGAAATTGAGAACAATAATTAAATACCGTGCAGAAACAATGGATAAAGATTCTATTATTGATTCAATTTTTATATTTCCTATTGAATTTTTATACTTCAATAAAAAAGGGAAAATTGTTAAACATGTTTATTAGATAAATTTATAATGCTCTGAACAAACCTGATCCATGGAAAACCATGCAAGAGGGGCACGGTCTCATTTCAATACTACTGGTAATCTGAAGAGTCATCTTACTTCTCATCAGAATCAAAACACTCCTAATTACACTTACGACAAGCATGGCAACATGCTTGCCATGCCATCACTTACTTCCATGGCCCGGGACTGCAACGACCGCCTGAAAAGCAGTGTAAAAGGGAGCTATACCACCTGGTACTGTTACGACCTTGAGGGTAACCGCACGAGAAAGATCACCGATAAAGGCACATTTGTGGAAGAACGGATATACCTGAACGGCTATGAAGTGTACCGGAAGATAACATCGGGTACGGTCACTTTCGAGCGGCAGTCCCTGCATATTGATGATGACAAAAAGCGGGTTGCATTGGTTGAAACCAAAACGATAGACAGCCCTCCTCCCACAATAACTAGCATTATACGCTATCAGTATGATAACCACCTTGGTTCTGCATGTCTGGAACTGGACACATCGGCAGAAATTATTACTTACGAAGAGTACCATCCCTTCGGCACCACTTCCTATCGCAGTGGCAGTTCCGAAGCCGAAGTGTCATTGAAACGATACAAATACGTAGGCAAAGAGCGCGACGAAGAGAGCGGGTTGTACTATTATGGCGCCAGGTACTATGCCGCGTGGATTGCCAGGTTTGTGAGTGTGGATCCTTCAGCTATTCATTCTCTCTCTAAATCACCATTCATATATGTTTCGGATAATCCTGTAAGTAAAATTGACCCAAGTGGTAGAACAGATTTCTATAGTAATAAAGGAAATTGGATCGGAACGGATGGTAATAGGAATGATAATAGAATGGTCTTTGTTTATGATAAAAAACAAGAACTTTCGATTATACAAGCTTCAGAACAAGGAAAGGATTTTACTACCAAATTGTCTGGGAAAACATTTGAGATTAATAGAGATATTGTTTCTGAATCAGTTAGAGTTCACACTGAGGCCATATCACATAATAATGAAATACAATCAGTAATGCATCAAACATCTAACTTTCACTATACCGGACCAGATGCATTAACTGAGGGCCCTGAAATTAATTATGATAATATTAGTGCAAACACTGGGAAACAGCCTGACCCTGGTGATGTCTTTATACATTCCCATCCGTTGGGTTTTAAATGGGACCCGACATACTCTATACGCTCTGCACCAGTAGGTAAGGTCAACCCTGCTGATCAAGGTTTTTTTGTTCAATACAAAATTAATGTAATAATTGAAAAAAGCAAGCAGATTAACTCGTTACCTGACGGATATGATAGAACAAAACGCATCACAGAGACCTATGATTCCTCAGTTCCAGATGTTATGAGAGTTTTTGACGAAAATTCAAACATGTTGGGGGAATTAGACATGAATGCTGCGAGACAAGCATTGGATAATAATAATCATTTACACAGAAAATATGACAAGAAAAATAAGGAATAAATGGAATTATTTCAAGTTAATATCAATTTTCTGCATATTATTTACAACCAAAATTGTAATATGTCAAGATACAATAAAATTTGAAATAATTTATAATAGTAAAAGAATGCAACTTACAGATATTGATACAATATTTTTATGGCAAGAAAAGAAATTCATCAGTATTGAAGTAATTAACGACTCTGAAATTATTAAACCATTAATAGAAAACCATTTTTTCTTTATTACTATTGCATTTAATGGATATTGTTATAAAATTCCATATATGAGTTTTGATGATTGGTATTTAAGTAAGAATGACTGGAACCTTGAAATTGTTGATAGGAAAAGATATCGCTGCGATAGATTTTTTAAATATATAATAACAGGAGAATGGACGAATGAAGTTGGTATTGGCACTTGTGCGCCATATTACCCAAATAAAAGATGCAAATGTGTACGTTCACCAATACAATGGAAATAATAATAAGCGTGATAAAATTTAAAACTATGTCATGGCAAAATTGTACTTGATATTTAGAAGCGTAGCAAAAGCTAAAATCGTGCACGACTTCTTTTAAACAATACACTTTACATATCGATGATGACAAAAAGCGGGTTGCATTGGTTGAAACAAAAACCATTAATGATCATAATGTGATTAACAATCCTGCCAGCGTGATACGGTTTCCATACGACAACCATCTTGGTTCGGCCTGCCTGGAACTTGATACGGCAGGCTATGTCATTTCGTATGAAGAGTATCATCCTTTTGGCACTAGCTCCTTCAGGGAGAAAAACTCATCCATCGAGGTCTCATTGAAACGCTACAAATACGTAGGCAAAGAGCGCGACGAAGAGAGCGGGTTGTACTATTACGGTGCACGATACTATGCTGCATGGTTGGGGAGGTTTGTGAGTGTGGATCCGTTGCAGCATAAGTACCCTCATTATACGCCATACCAGTATGCGGGGAATAAGCCGATTAGTTATATTGATTTGGATGGGAGGGAAGAAAAGAAAGAAGAAAATGGTTCAACTCCATCCTCTAATGCTAACTATTGGAAATATGATAAAGATAATAATGAAATTAAATATATTGGATCCAATTCTTCTAAAAATGAAGAGAATACTAAAAATTATATCTTAAAAGAAGGAGGAACTGTAACATCCGTCACTCCAGAAAATTATCAAGACGTTCAATCTCAATTTTCTTTATTCCCAGATCAATCAACTGTAAAATTAATTAATGATCAATTCAATGAAATGAAGAAATCACAGAAATTCAATCAACAAGTGTATGATAATAATATACCAATAGGAAGGTACAGTGGAACATTTTTTGAAAAAGGTGGTTTTATGGCATCAAAAGGAGATGAAATACTGCCAATCAGGGCTATTGATGGGAAGGTATCATTCGACATTGCAAACCCACCGGGAGTTAACTCAACAATCTCAAAAGATCCAAAATATAATGCATCAACATTGAAGGGAAAAGGTTATAGCATAAACGTCATATGGCATCTCCATGCAAGCGCTAAGCCAGCAGAAAATAATATCAGTGGTGAAATATTGGGTGGTACGTCACGGACTCAATTGTGGGGCCAATTCCCCAGCCAAGGCAATAACAGTGATTTATCAACTGCAACAGAGTATAAACAAGCTGGGTATAACGCTACCTTAATTCAAATATCTACACAAGGCAAAGGTGAAGTTCACTTTTATGATGAAAAAGGCACATATTTAACTTTACCCATGAATACTTTTATTCGACCTTTACCTAAGAAAAAATAAAGCGGATGCAAATGAAAATACACCACATATTATTATATGTTTTATTATTCTCTGGTAATTTATTAAATGCACAGAAAGCATTTTTAAATGATGGTCCGGGTTATGATACTGTGTTATTCAAGGTTCTATTTTATATTAATGACACTTTACAGCTTAGCAAATCAGAGATTTATTTCATTGATAGTGTAAGGAATAGAATGATAAGGCCTGATGAATATATTTGCGATACTTCAAAATCAACTTTATATTATAAAGATGAGTTTGAGAAACGAAAGGTTTCAGTTGTTTTTATAAATGGTAATACAAAAATTATAATTCCAAATTTTCAAATGTATTCGACAACAACGGAAATAGAGTTTGGTGTAATTACTGAACCGCAAAAATTGATAAAAGTTTATTCACAAGTGGAACTTGATGAAATGGATGCTATTGAGAAATTTTGGGAAGAAAGTTCATTTTATAGTCCTAAGAAACGAAATCGTCTATATTTTCCATATTTATCTGAAAAAGTAAAATATATTCAGTATGCTTACATTGAAAGCAATTCCATTGTTGGTCCATTGCAATTCCGTAAATATATAATTAAAGATGACAACAAATAGCTAAACCTTTTGATAACTTTATCTTATGAATGTTAATTCAGTTAAGTTTTCGGAACTTTTATTGGGGTAAAGAGATACTCAATGGCTATGAAGTGTACCGGAAGATAACGTCGGGAACGATCACTTTCGAGCGGCAGTCCCTGCATATTGATGATGACAAAAAGCGGGTTGCACTGGTGGAGACTAAAACAATAGACACTCCTCCACCTGCAATAACAAACGTTATCCGGTACCAGTATGACAACCACCTTGGTTCTGCCTGCCTGGAACTTGATACCTTGGCCAATGTTATTTCGTACGAAGAGTACCATCCCTTCGGCACCACTTCATACCGCAGCGGCAGCTCCGAATCCGAAGTCTCATTGAAACGCTACAAATACGTTGGCAAAGAGCGCGATGAGGAAACAGGACTGTACTATTACGGAGCACGATACTATTCCGCGTGGGTGGGGAGGTTTGTGAGCGTGGATCCGTTGCAGGACAAGTATCCGCATTATACGCCTTACCAATATGCGGGGAATAAACCGATTAGTTATATTGATTTGGATGGGTTGGAGGAAAAGAAAAACGATGAAGTTGATAAGAATAGTTCAGGATTAACTCTCGGGGGAAATATTTCATCTGCATTACAGGATATTAAATCATTAGTGCCAAAGGAATATCAGGGGAGTATAACAGTTGATGAAAAAACTAATAGAATCTCACTCGAAGGATATGAAAAAATGTCAACTGCAATAAAAGAATCAGAAGGAATGAAACTTATCCATGACCTTACAACTTCAACTAATTCATATTTATATACAGTCGGAGATTCTGTTTCTTCTATCAATAGAGAATCATTAAACAAGGAAAGATTACAGACTAACCCTTTAATGACAGATAAAAATGTGCTTAATTCCCTTGACAACCTATCAATAACGCAAAGATCTGATATTCCAAATAGTTTTCCTGAAAATAATTTACCACAGTCGGGTTTTCAAGGATCTGTTAGAATTAGCGAAGGCCTATTTTGGAGAAATAATCCAATTACGAACACTGGCAAATTTCTTTATCCTAGAGAAAAAGTAGTTTTTCATGAATTAAAAGAAAATTTCTTCAGAACAGAAAAGAAAATGGATTATTTAGAAGCACATAAAAATGCGGCCGAATTAGCACATAAATTTTCAAAAGAAACATCTGGCACACGAGATTCTTTTGGGGGATATGCAAATCATTTTCATCATAAATTCTCAACTAAAATAATTGAATTAATCAAATAATAATCAAGACAATGTCATTTGTTAAATATATAATGATTTTAATTTTGGCATTTATCGGAACAATGGTTCAATGTCAAAAACATTTTAATAATGATTTATTATATTCAGATAGATTTGGCGATTCAATACAAATTCTCAATTGGGAAAAAATAAAGATTCTCATTGATTCAAATTCTGTTGTGAGCAAAATTATTGGAAAATATCTTTATCAGGGTATTTCTGATAGCGTATGTCTCAATAGAAAATATATATGTGAACTTATTAATGCAACACATGCTTTTAAAATTAGAAAAAAACGATTATACTTTAGGGTGCTTAATCAGCCACTTAATAAATCTTGTAATGACCGATTTGGTTATTCAATATTTGAATTTCTTATTCATAAAAGAAAGATAATACACATACAATATATTACAACAGAAATATAAGATAAGACTGACAAAACACGACGAGACACAGTCCGACTAAATTTATAACGGCTACGGCAATATGATTCACACGACACTCCTTCGAAAATTGGTTTGGTATGACGATAAAAAAAGAATCGTTTATAATGAAACGGAAACTGTTGGCATATATATCCCGGATTCCGTATTCCGCATCCGTTACCAGTACGATAATCATTTGGGCTCGGCCTGCCTGGAGCTGGATACCTCTGCAAATGTTATTTCTTACGAAGAATACCACCCCTTCGGCACCACCTCCTATCGTTCGGGCCGTTCAGTAGCCGAAGTGTCACTAAAACGGTACAAATACGTGGGCAAAGAGCGCGACGAAGAAACCGGTTTGTACTATTTCGGAGCCAGGTACTATGCCACGTGGGTGGGGAGGTTTGTGAGTGTGGTGGACAGGCCGATGGAGTTGACCCTTTCAGGCCGATTTTCATTTACCCATATTATACCTTGATTTTTAAAGGGATAAGATGGTCAAACAAGTTCGGCGCAATGTGGTCAGGATAACTGGCCTTTCCATTTGTAGAGCAAAAATCCATTTTTCAATTCAAATCGCCACGCATCAAAAAACCTCTTCAAGTGCGATCATCAAAGAATTTCAAAGAACGTTTATTAATATTTAGTACCCACTAGTGCAACAAATTAAAAAATAAATTGACAAAGATGAACTAATTTCAATTTTAATAATTGTATGAGTACCTCGATGAAACCCATAGATAAACTTGATACCTTAATTAACCAAGTAAATCTAGTATATGAGCAACTTGAGGCATTATCCTTTTCTGATTTTGTTTTTAAATTTTTTGATTTGGGTAAATTATTATTTGCTGCCTTCTTAAAGAGTCATACACATCTAGGATTTCCCGTTCACGGATTCCAAGATAGCGGCGCGTAATAGCAGGTGACGAATGGGAAAACAGATCCATCAGCAGGATTACCGATTCGCCAGAATAGTTATTCAACCTGAGAACCCGATTGCCAAGGGTCTTGCGGAAGATATGGCTACTGATGTTCCCTTCTACCGTAATACCATATTTCTTGAATATACATTTCCAAGGTTATTATAAAAGTTTTCAGCCCACAACCATTAATCCTGCAATTTTAACCACGAACCTGCTGCTTGCATGATGTTTGATTTTGCAGGGGATAAAATCTCACTTACAACTTCGAAGTGTGCTGGAAAAGAAGAAAGATTTTACCAACATCAGTAAGTACCATACTCATGTGCAAGGCCCGTCTGAAGTGTAAAGTCTAAAACGCAAAATGCGAACTGTGCAGTGCGAAGTATTTCAGACCTCGCGTTTTACATTTCGCATTTATCTTTGCTCCCCCTGCAAGACTTGAACTTGCGACCCTCTGATTAACAGTCAGATGCTCTAACCAACTGAGCTAAGGAGGAATTTGAGGGTGCAAAAATACAAAAAATCCGGAAAATATTTACATCCGATAAAAATTCCTTCAAAATCTTGTTTTAAAGTACATTTTTGACACAAGCATTAACTCCTGCCAATGGTGTCGGTATCCGTTTTCTTTTCCAATGTAAAATTTTAACACCATTGATAATCTTAATCATGAGAATTATATTAATTTCACATGGTAAAATGAACCATAAAATTCACTTTAATCGTATTTGAAACATGAAACTACTTACTCGGTTTACAGTTATTATCTGTTTGATGATACTGATCGGATCTTCCGATGTTTTTTCCTGTACTGTTTTCAGGCTTCAAGCCAAAGACGGTTCTTTGATGGTAGCGCGCTCAATGGAATTTGGCGTGGATTTACATTATGATCTCCTGGTTGTTCCCCGGAACAAGCAGTATGCAAGCCCGTTTGCAACCGGAATCAACGGGTTGAAATGGACCACCCGTTACGGGTATATCGGAGTGACCAGCTTTGGACTTGATCATGGTATCTCAGACGGGATGAATGAAAAAGGGCTGGCAATTGCATTGCTCTGGTACGAATCGGATATGAAATGGCAGGATGTAACAAAAGCCGACAGCAGTGTTGCGTTGGCACAATTGGTCTTCGGTGATTGGGTCTTGGGATCGTTTGCAACCGTAGACGAATTACGCAATGCCATTGCCAAAGTAAAAGTATTTAACTACACCGATCCCACAACAGGCCTCGCCCTTACTGCTCATTTTATTGTATACGATGCTTTGGGAGAATGTGTGGTGGTTGAATACGACAAGGGAATGTGCAACATTTACGACAATTCCTTAGGAATCATGACCAATGCCCCTTCCTTTCCCTGGCAGGTAACCAATCTTCGCCAGTATATCGGAATGAACCCTGTGAGCCCCGTGCCGTTGAAGAGTGCCGGCCTCACCCTTACGGCCACCGGCCATGGTGCCGGAATGATTGGCCTTCCCGGCGATTACTCACCCCCCAGCCGCTTTGTCCGGTTAGGCATGTTGACACGGTTCGTTGATCAACAACCCGACGCTACCCACAATCTCAACCTTTGCAATCATGTAATCAATACCTTTACCATCCCTTTCGGAATTATTTACGATGTCACTCCCGCAGGAAAACCGGTTAACAAAGAGTCAACTCAGTGGGTTACATTTCGCGACCTTACCAACCAGATTCTGTATTTCAAAACATACGACAATCAAACACTGCGTAAAATTGATTTGAAAAAGCTCGATTTTGGCGGGAAAGAACTCAAACGAATATCCATGTACGGGACTCCGGAATCTATCGTCGAGATAACAAAGTAAATTGAGAAACTTTTCATGAAAACAACCGGAATTCAAAATATTTATCTACCTTTGACATGTTTGTCAAACGCAAGTGTAAAATTTGATGGTTACTGAAAAGATTGACATATCGGAAACTGAATTAAAGATCATTGAAGCGGCCAATAAAGTATTTCTTCAATACGGTATTGAAAATGCTACGATGGGGCAGATAGCTGATGAAGCAGGAATAAGCAGAACCTCCTTAAACTACTATTTCAGAGATAAAAGGAACCTGTTGCAAAAGGTTTTGACAAATGTAGAAACCATGATTATCCCTACGATTTCCCGCTATTTAGCTGCCGATGAAATGACCCTTGTTACAAAAATTGAGTCATTCATTGATGATTATCTCGATCTCGTAACAAAATATCCGATGGTTCCTTCCTTCATTCTTTCAGAATTGACACGTGATCCCGATTGGGTTATCCAGGTAATTAAAATGCGTAACCTGAATTTCGGGATGTTATCGGCTCAAATTGCCGATGAAGTAGCCATGGGGAAGGTCAGACCTTTCAATTTGGAAGATCTGTTCGTTAATGTTCTTGGATTATGTGTTATCCCGGTTCTCAGCAGGCCCTTGTTGCTGGAATTCCTTTTTGAACACAACGAAGAGAAATTAAATCAATTTATGGTTTCCCGTAAAATCGAAGTAAAACGAATCATCCGTAATTGGGTGAAGCCCGAATAAGATGAATGCCTATAAATTAGGAATTGACATAGGCTCTACAACAGCTAAAGTAGTTCTAACGGACGTAACCGACACGGTGATTTTTTCGGATTATGTGCGGCACAATACCCGTATTCTTGAAACCTTGCTGCTTTTATTGGATAAAATTCGCGATAAATTTGGGAATATTCAGTTGCAGGCAGCTTTTTCGGGATCTACGGCGATGGGTATTGCCGAAAGTACAAATTCAGCATTTATCCAGGAAATAATCGCGGCGGCTTCGCTGGTCACCAAACGTTATCCGGGTGTTAAAAGTTTGATTGACATTGGCGGAGAAGATGCAAAGCTGGTGTTGTTCAATGATTTTAAAAATCCGGATATCCGTATGAATGGCAACTGTGCCGGCGGTACAGGGGCTTATATTGATCAGATGGCTGCTTTATTGAATGTATCCATCGCCAAATTGAATGATTTGGCCTGGCAATCATCAAAAACGTATCCGATTGCTTCCCGTTGCGGCGTATTTGCCAAGACCGATGTTCAGAATCTTGTAAGCCGGAAAATCAGCACTGCCGATATTGCTGCTTCAATTTTCGAGGCAGTGGCCGGACAGCTTATTAATTCACTTGCCCGGGGAAGAGTTATTGAACCTTCCATCTTATTTTGCGGAGGTCCACTCACCTATATCAGTTTTTTGCGCGAATCATTTTCCAGAATTCTAAAAATCACCAATCAGAATATCATTGTTCCTGAACACGCCGAATTGTTTACTGCCCTTGGAACTGCTTTATCTATTCCCGCCACACAGGAACCCAGTAAAATTTCCGAATTTATCCACACGGTAAGATCAGCTAAACCGGTTACCTCTGAGGGAAATACGCTTCAGGCTCTATTCCGCAATAAAGAAGAAGCAACAAATTGGGAAAACACCCGGTATATCATTAAAATTCCCGAAAGAGAAGTTCTCGATAAAGGAACCTGCTTTTTAGGTGTTGATTCGGGTTCTACAACTACGAAAATTGTAATCCTCGATTCCAGAGGAAATATACTGTATCATTACTATAAAAATAACGACGGCAAGCCTTTGGAAGCAGTCATGGAGGGGTTGAAAGAATTTGCCGCACAGCTTAAAAAAAACAACACAACAATTCGTATTGGCAAATCGGCAGTGACCGGCTATGGCGAAGAGCTGATTAAGTCGGCTTTGGGTTTGGATTATGGCGTAGTTGAAACCGTAGCACATTTTATTGCAGCACAAAAAATCGAACCGGAAGTCTCTTTTATTCTCGACATCGGGGGACAAGATATCAAGGCGATATTTGTTCAGAATGGTACCATTACCAACATCGAAATCAATGAAGCCTGTTCTTCGGGCTGTGGTTCTTTTATCGAAGGTTTTGCCAATACATTGGGGTATTCCCCTGGCGATTTTGCTGCCCTTGCCACCCAATCAAAGGCTCCTTATGATTTGGGTTCCCGTTGTACCGTTTTCATGAATTCAAAGGTAAAGCAAGCCTTGCGTGATGGAGCTACCATTCCCGATTTGTCGGCAGGATTATCCTATTCGGTTGTAAAAAATTGTCTGAATAAGGTACTGCGAATTAAAAACTATTCCGATATTGGCGACAACATTGTTGTACAGGGCGGTACTTTCAAGAATATAGCTGTTTTTAGAAGTCTCGAAGTTCTGTCGGGTAAAAAAATTGTGATATCTGACAAACCGGAGCTGATGGGCGCTTATGGAGCAGCTTTATATGCATCGAATAAAAGCAATTCCGAGGGGCTTAACAGCAGCTTTATTGGTTTTGGAAACCTGGAAAATGCCATTGATTATACCCTCAAACTCTCTAATTGCAAAGGTTGTACGAATAAATGCCAGATCACTACCTATAAATTTCCCAATGGTGGTATTTGCTTCTCCGGTAATAAATGCGAGAAAATATTTACCAACAATACAACTCCTCATTCCCGTGGGCTGAACATTTTTGAATACAAAAATAAGATCCTGTTCGACCGTGAACCAGCGGTACAACCAACCAGCAAAATCAGGATTGGTATTCCAAGGGTTTTGAATATATATGAGAACTATCCTTTTTGGCAATCGCTGTTTTTGAATTGTGGCTTTCAGGTGGTTTTATCCGACGAAAGCGGCCATCAGCTCTATAAAAAGGGAACAGGGGCGCTGATGTCTGACAATATTTGTTTCCCGGCAAAACTTGCACACGGACATATTGTCAACTTGCTCGATAAAAAGGTCGATCGCATTTTTTTACCCCTGGTGATTTACGAAAAAAGCGAGTTTGAGAAATCGTCCAATAGCTACAATTGCCCGATTGTTACCGGCTATTCCGAAGTGCTTAAAAACACAACCTATTTAGCCGAATCGGCGGAGACTCCTTTCGATTCACCTGCCATCAATTTTAACGATCCCGGCTTGCTGAAAAAAGCATTATGGAAATATTGTAAAACGTTGGGCGTAAGCAGCATCACATTTAATAAAGCGTTTAAAACTGCTTTATCGGCTCAGGAAGAATTCAAAGCTCAGGTAAAACTAAAAAATGAAGAAATTCTTGAGGATGCAATTCAGAACAACAAACAGGTAGTATTGGTAGGCAGTCATCCATACCATATCGATCATTTTGTTCACCAGCAGGTTTCTCAAATACTTTCCGATTTCGGTGTCAATGTGATCAATGAAGAAATAGCATCCGGAAATAAAAATGAAGGATTTGATTCCTTTTTTTCCATCTCGCAATGGGAATATCCCAACCGTATTCTGCAGGCTGCATGGTGGGCTTCAAAGCAAAAGTTCCCCATCGGATTTATCCAGTTAAATTCTTTCGGCTGTGGCCCCGATTCATTTATCATGGATGAAATCGGTGATTTGACAAAGCGTTCCGGCTTATCTTATGCCTTGGTACGAATTGATGAAATTTCAAGTCCCGGTTCAATCAAATTAAGATTGCGTTCGTTAGTGGAATCGCTAAAATTAAAAACACAAAAAGACCCTGCTAAAATAGAGTTACAAAGTACAATTGGCGAAATTGCGGTATTCCATGCTTACGATAAACACAGAACCATCCTTGTTCCCTGGTTCTCCGATTTTTATTCACCCATCATTCCTCCTTTGGGGAAAATTGCCGGATATAAATTTGTAAATCTTCCTCCATCTGATAAGCAATCGGTGGATCTAGGACTGGAATATGCCAACAACGAAATATGTTATCCTGCCACATTGGTTGTTGGCGACGTTATCCGGGCTTTGAGAAGTCATCAATATGATCCCAATGAGATTGCTGTCGGGATCACACAAACAGGAGGTCAATGCAGGGCTACCAATTATCTGGCATTGATAAAAAGAGCGATGGCAAATGAAGGTTTTGCCAATATCCCCATTGTTGCCATCGCACCATCAAGTGCATTATTTAACAATCAACCCGGATTTAAACTCGAATGGCATAAATTTATTAAACCTGCTTTTGCGGCGCTTCTTTTTTGCGATAGTTTATCACGCTTATATTATGCAACAGCTTCGCGTGAACCGGGAGCTACTGCTTCAAACAGATTAAAAGTAAAGTATTTGAATAAAGCTAAAGAATTGCTCGAACGTAATTCTTATGATGAATTTATCCCGCTTTTACAGCAAACTGTTGCAGATTTTAATGCCATCCCGGTGGAAGAATCAAAGGTCCCATCGGTTGGAATTGTCGGCGAGATCTATATTAAATACAATGCCTTTGGACAGTTCAATATCATTGACTGGCTTGTAGAACATCACATCGAAATTGTGTTGCCTCCTTTGCTGGAATTCTTCACACAATCGTTCGTCAACACGAAAGCACGTTGTCGCGAATTCATTGATAAAACCAATTTCTTTGGTTTCACAGAGCATCTTCTTGAATGGATGGCCAATATTTACATCAACAAATTCGAGAAAATTCTTACATCATTCAAGTTTCATCGTCCGGTCCATAATATTCATCATTCGGCACAATTTGCATCAGAAATATTGAATCTAAACAACCAGTATGGCGAAGGTTGGCTGATCCCTGCCGAGATCGCCTCATTTGCCAAACAAGATATCAATAACGTAGTTTGCATTCAGCCTTTTGGTTGTATCGCCAATCATATTGTCGGAAAAGGCATGGAAATGAAAATTAAAAGTCTGTACCCGGATGTCAACCTTTTATTTCTTGATTTCGATTCCGGAACCAGCAGGGTTAATATTTTAAACCGCTTGCATTTTCTAATCCAGAATATCGAAAAAACGTATGCTGATCCCGCCATCAATTATCATTAGCCTGCAGCGTAAAAACATTACATATAAATTCATCGATCGGATAATATCTAATCAATTATTGCAAACCTGCCTTTTCTTTGATAAAATTCCAGGGTTGGGCTGCCACTGAATACGAAAGCGCCAGAATCAAAAAAGAAAATTGACCATCATACCTCGATTTCATCAGATTATCAAATTGTGAATGAAATACCCATGGTAATGGAATACATATAATAATTAGAATTACATTAAAAGACTATAACATTAATTATTTTTGTATTGTTAGTGATTTACTAAAACACCACGCTAACTGCCTGTATATATACACATTATGGTTTATTAAACAAAATATTTTTTATTGAATCCATTTTAAAATTATTATTTGTTGCGAAACCTATTCACTAAATTACTAATTTTCAATTAATTTTCTCTAAATTGTTACTCTTTTGAAAGTAAATTATCATTTCCAGATTTAGAATTTTCCCTATGAAAAGTGTCCGTTTCTTTTTTCCTGCGCTCTTTTTTTCTCTTTTTTTTGGAATGAATGTGTTTGGACAATGTCCGCCGACAATTACTGCCAACCCTCCAGGGGCCATTGTCTGTCAGGGAACGACAGTTACGCTTACTGCCCATCCAAATTCACCCAGTTATCAATGGTACAAAAATGGTGTTTTAATTCCCGGTGCAACGCAGCAAACTTGTGTGGTTTCAGACATTGGTGTTAATGTATTTACTGTTTCTACACCACCCTGTGATCCAATATCGGCGGGGTTTACTGTTACAATAAATTCTAAACCAACTGCAAATTTTATTTTTTCTCCCAATAACCAGTGTAGCCCTATGAATGTTCAATTTACTAACCAATCTTCAGGGCAGCCACCTCTTTCTTATGCGTGGAACTTTGGAGATGGGGGAACAAGTACTCAAACAAGTCCTTCACATATTTACACATTAAATTCTCATGGCGGAGGAGAACTGACATTTACTGCAAATCTCACGGTTACAAGTGGAAATACTTGTTCTAATTCTATTTCCAACACTGTTACAGTGAAGAAAAATCCTGACGCTACGTTAAAAAGGTTAAGCGGTGGTTTCCCATCAGATCCACCTTTTACTAATTGTCAGAGTACGCCAGGGGCTTTTGATCTAACTGTTGGCTACTATCCGCCTTCAGGTTATAATATAGCCGACAATGCTTCCTATTATTTTAGTTGGGGAGATGGACAAAGTTCTGGACCGTTTACAAATTTAAATTTCACTACGCCACCGGGGATACAGCACACCTATACAACATATAATCTTTTTATAATAACATTTACTGTTACAGGAGTAAATGGCTGCATACAAACAAATACTTACCAGGTATATAACGGAAGTAACCCAAGTATTGGGTTGGGAAATCCTGGTAATACCACGGGATGTACGCCAGATACTATTGGATTCCCAATTACTACATGGCAAAACAATACGCCTGGAACAAAATATAGATTTAGGTATGGAGACAGTACCCCCGATTTGATCATGTATGCTCCGTTGCCTGATACTATTTGGCATATTTATTCAACAGCATCATGTGGCCAACCATTAAACTCATTCAAATTTATGGCATCTGCCATAAATTTGTGTGATAGCACTGGAGTAGAAACAGGTAGCATTAAAATTTCGAAAAAACCAACTGCGCAATTTTCAACCACGATTTCTACTTCCTGTGTAAACACTCCCGTTATTATTACAAATCAAACTATTCCAGGATGCTATATTGAAGGAAATACAGCAGGAACAGGGACAAATTTTACTTGGAATTTTGGCGACGGTACTCCTTCGATAATTACAAACAATTTATCAATGCCATTTCCAAATGTGCAACATACATATTCTATTCCTGGAAATTATATTATTACACTAACCGCAACTAATTATAGTGTTAGTGGAACAAATTGCGGAAATTCAGTGATGACTTTGCCCATTTGTATTTCTCCACAGCCTGTTTCTAGTTTCTCTCTCAGTCAGTTGACTGGCTGTGTCCCACTTACAATTATTGCAACTAATACTTCATCAACTTCTAACCTTTGTTCTGACAGAACATTTACTTGGTCTGTAACAAAAAACGGGTCAGCACAGTGCCTCCCATCAGCACAAAATTACACCCAAACAGTAAATGGTGATAATGCAACTTTTGTTTTTGCTGATCCCGGTAATTATAGTATAAATCTTAATGTTGACAATTCATGTACTGTTACAGGGGTAACTTCCACTCAGGCCATTGTTGCCAAGACCGTTCCTCGGGTAACAATTAACAATATTTCTACTATATGCCAGGGGGGACATATTGATCCAGTTTCCCTGATCCAAAATTGTTATGATCCTGCGACTGAATATTTATGGATATTCGCCGGCGGGAATCCATCTTTTTCCAATTCGTTGAATCCAGGACAAATTACATATTCTGCTCCGGGATCCTATACTGTAAAATTCAAAGCTAAGAACCTATGTGGATGGTCCACAGAAGTGACTTCCAATTCTTTTATTGTAAATCCCATCCCTGTTATTTCAGCATTACCTGCAAACCAAACAATTTGTTCTGGTTCAGCTAGCTCTACTATTTTCTTATCATCAAATGTAACAGGAACAACATATACATGGACAACCATTTCAACCCCAGGTATTACAGGTGCCCCTGCCAATGGAACTTCAAACCCTATCCCCTCCTGGATACTTACAAATAGTGGCACTACTGCAGGAACTGTT
>Ga0172381_10001689_pt1 | contig 25300 bp, 21 predicted proteins | sample Leawel6488metaG_FD_119754 | JGI IMG/M metagenome (GOLD analysis project Ga0172381, IMG submission 119754) | Leachate microbial communities from a municipal landfill in Southern Ontario, Canada - Leachate well 64-88 metaG | ecosystem: Engineered > Solid waste > Landfill > Unclassified | place... | reverse complement strand
ATAAAAGAAGTAAGGAATAAATAAAACATCTCAATCAAAAGAACGAAATGTATGATGAAATTCAAAATAGAAGAGAAAAGAACATATCCAACTGCCCTGAAAGGGCCAAAGACAATAGCGTAGGGCATCGCCCTACGTAGAGCAGCAGTAACCACTTTAGCCCTGAAAGGGCGTAAGATTTAATATAAGAATAAATGAACAAACAAACAATCCTAATAGCCGATAGCGGCGCCACCAAAACAGATTGGTGTTTGGTGAAAGACGGAAAAGTAATTCACCGATTCAATACCAAAGGGCTAAGCCCTGTTTTCCAATCGCAAGACGAAATAGCGAATGAAATAAAAAACTATGTCCTTCCTGAATTGGAGGAGAAAATGCCTGACGCTATCTTTTTCTATGGATCGGGTTGCATCCCGGAAAAAATTGAGAGCGTAAAAAGCGCAATTCAATCATCCTTCCCAATTGATAAAATAGAAGTTTACAGCGATCTGATAGCTGCTGCGCATGCGCTGTGCGGAAAAGATGCGGGAATCGCCTGTATTTTGGGTACAGGAAGTAACTCCTGTGAATGGGACGGCAACAAAATAACAAAACAAATATCCCCCTTAGGCTTTATATTGGGCGACGAGGGAAGCGGAGCTCACTTGGGGAAACTATTGGTGGGTGATGTGCTAAAAAATCAGATTTCATCAGATTTAAAAGATAAGTTTCTGTCGCAATATAACCTTACGCCTGCTATCATTATTGAAAACGTATACCGAAAACCTTTTCCAAGTCGTTTTTTGGCAAGCGTGGCTCCGTTTCTTTTAGAGAATATCGAAGATGAATCTGTGAAACAGATTGTAAGAAAATCATTTGGTGATTTCTTTGAACGCAACGTAATGCACTATAATTATCAAGACTATGAAGTTAGTTTTGTTGGTTCAATTGCTCATTATTATTCTCCTTTTTTAAAAGAAGTTGCCAACGAAAAAGGTATCATAATCGGAAAAATATATCAATCACCCATGGAAGGGTTGATCAAATATTACAACGCTAACTCTCAATAGATAAATTGAGTAAAACGTTATAATAACAATATGCAATTATATTAAGAAGCGCTTTTATTAGACAAATAAATAACATACAGATAGTTATGAACGATTTTATCAAAATAACAGAACAATCATCTCTCTACGATAATTTAGAGAAGAAATCGATAAAAGAGATACTCACGGAAATTAATCAAGAAGACCAAAAAATCGCTTTGGCCGTTAAAAAAACCATTCCCGAAATTGAAAAACTTGTAAGTGGAATAGTGAAAAGAATGAAACGAGGCGGAAGACTATTTTACATTGGCGCTGGAACGAGCGGACGCTTGGGAGTATTGGATGCGTCAGAAATTCCACCGACGTTTGGGATGCCCCCAACGTATGTAATTGGGCTCATTGCCGGCGGAGATATTGCTTTAAGAAATCCGGTTGAACAAGCTGAAGATAACTACGACATTGGTTGGGAAGAACTTTTGGAGTATGGCATCAACGAAAACGATACGCTTGTAGGCATTGCTGCCTCCGGAACAACGCCTTACGTAATTGGTGCACTACGCAAAGCGCGTGAGAATGGAATCCTCACAGGTGCAATATGTTGCAGTCCAAATTCTCCGGTTGCTGATGAAGCTGAAATAAAAATTGAACCCATTGTTGGTCCCGAATACGTTACAGGCAGCACACGCATGAAATCAGGGACTGCACAAAAAATGGTGCTCAATATGATTACTACAACGACTATGATAAAACTTGGCAGAGTTAAGGGAAATCGAATGGTAAATATGCAACTTACCAATCAAAAATTGGTAGATCGTGGAACAAGGATGATTGTTGACGAGCTGGGATTATCTTACGAGCAAGCTCACAACCTTTTGTTGCTGCATGGTTCTGTGAAGGCGGCGACAGACAGCTACAAAGAATGAAGAATAGAGAATTAAAAGTTAAAAGTTAAAACCACTCTGAAAAGTCAATCATCCTACTTTCTGCCCCAAAATCCCCTACGAGGGGATTTTAGCAGAGTGCTGATTATTAGGCTTTTCTCTTCAGGGACAAAGGGCAGAAAAAGACTAATAATCAGAATTTGAGGGTTTTCGGAGTTGACTCAAAGTTAAAATTGTATCTGTGAAGAAACATACATAATCAACGATAATTGAAACAATTGCAGAGAGACAATATTTTGAATCTCTATTTTTCTGGCAAGCTAATATTTCGCATTTGTTGTAAAATAAATGCTTGGCGTTTGTAGATATACGCCGATGGATTTTTGGAGCTAAACCGTAGTGGATTGGGTAAAGTTGCTGCAATAAGTGCAGCTTGCGATGGCGATAATTTTTTAGCAGTAGTATTGAAATGGTGCCGTGCTACAGCGTCAGCACCATACATACCATCTCCTGTTTCCATAGAGTTTAGATAAACATGCAAAATGCGATCTTTACTCCAAAAGAATTCAATAAGCACAGTGAAATAAGCCTCTAATCCTTTTCTCAACCACGAAGATTGTGGCCACAAAAAAACATTTTTGGCAGTCTGTTGACTAATGGTGCTGGCACCACGCGGGCGTTTACGCTTTTTATTTTCTTCCAAAGCTTTCCGAATCTGTTTTGTATCAAAACCTTTGTGCTCAAAGAAAAGTTGATCTTCGGATGCAATTACGGCACGCTTCAGATTATCGGATATTTCATCGTACCCAATCCAAGTATGGAGCAATCGGGGATTTCTTTTATCGCGTAGTTGTTCTATTATTCGTACACCCATTAGCGGTGTAAAGTAAACAGGAACAAAGCGTAACACTATTACGACAATAATTGTCGATAGAAAGAAAAAGATGATTAATTTTTTGATGAATCGGAAAAGAATCCTAAACATAGTTTGTCGTTAATCTTCGCTTAATTCGTTCAATTTAAAACGTACGCGCCACCTGCCATTCTCAAAATTGTGGGTAGTTATTTTGAAAGTTCCGATTTCGGAAGTATTCTCAACATGCGATCCAATACACGCACATACATCATAATCTCCCACACGGATAATGCGAAGCATCTCAGACACATCGTCCGGAAGTTTCGATAAATCGACCAAGTCTGCGGCATCTTTGATATGAACAAAACCTTCCGTTACTTGTAAATTCTGATTAATGACTTCATTTACCTTATTCTCAATTGCTTGCACTTGCTCCTCAGATGGAGTATGCGATAGAAAATAATCACACTTGCTCTTCTTTCGCTCAATGTGCGTATTACGCGAACGTGGACAACCAAACATTCTTACCATGGTTTGATTGAGAATATGCTCCGCTGTGTGCATGGGAGGATACTCTTTTTTGTTATGATCGTTTAATTCAATATTCATTGCTCTAAATTTTGCTTATAGATAAAAAAAGAAAAATTGATAATCTATAATTCGTAATTGATAAAGGGCACATTTCCAAAATCTATTTAAAATCCACTTTACCCGATATCATCGGCACAAAACGATAAGTTCCTTCTTTTCTGATTTTAGTCTCTTGTTCGCTTATTTTTTGGATCACCATCATTTCCTGCAAACCTCTTCCAATGGGTGCAACCATCTTACCATTTATAGTTAATTGCTTTATTAATTCCTGCGGAATTTCAGGGGCACCGCATGTAATCAATATTCCATCAAATGGTGCATACTGTGGTAATCCCTCAAATCCATCACCATAGACTAATAAAGCATTGTATTCTAACTTTTCGAGATTTTGCCGTGCAATATTATAAAGCTCCTCGTACCTCTCAATACTATAGACCTGATAACCTAATTCGCATAAAATAGCTGTTTGGTAACCAGATCCTGTTCCGATTTCCAAAACCGAATCGCCTTCTTCCAGTTTCAACAAATTGGTTTGCATGGCAACCGTATATATTTGCGAAATAGTTTGTCCGGCTGCAATTGGCAAAGGTTTATCTTCATAGGCTCTATCCGCTAAAAGCGGATCTATAAACATTTGGCGAGGCACTCGCTTCATTGCCTCAATAACTTTGTCGTCGATAGGCGCCCTCTTTGCAATTTTTTCCAGTACACGACGACGTCGGTCAATATATTTTTGTGGTTCGAACATAGCACAAATATAACAAATAAAGTTTGGATATCATAATGGGCTATGCCCATTTTAATCTCTCAGAACGAGCAGATTAATAAGCTGTAAACAAAAAGACTGCCTCATTGATGAAACAGCCTTTTTATGATTTAGCTAAAAGCTATTATTCTTATTTCCTATATTGCGAAATATCTGCATTTTTCATGCTGCCGGTTTCCAAGAAAGCCTTGTGAAACGAATAACAACCGTATAAACTTTGCGGAGTATGACCTGTTTTTTGCAAACTTAGATAATCGTGTAATAAAGGACGATAGTCCGGATGAGCACATTTCTCAATTATTTCACGCGCTCGTTGATAAGTACCTTTTCCTCTCAGATCTGCTACTCCATATTCAGATACAATAATCTTAACGGAGTGCTCACTATGATCTTCGTGAGTAACCTTTGGAACAATACAACTAATATCTCCATTTTTAGCAACTGACGGAGTTACAAAAATTGAAATATACGAACTTCTGGTAAAGTCGCCCGAACCTCCAATTCCATTCATCATATTGTTTCCCATAACGTGAGTAGAATTTACATTACCGAAAATATCCACTTCAATGGCAGTGTTGATACCAATAACTCCCAAACGCCTCACTAAGCCCGGATTGTTAGACAATTCGCTTGGTCGCAAGACCATTTTATTTTTAAAGAAATCAAGATCTTTATATAACTTATGTAACTGTTCGTTACTCACAGTTAATGAACAGCCACTGGCAAAACTAATTTTACCTTCGCGCATCATATCCAAAACGGCATCTTGAATTACTTCCGTAAACACTTCGAAACGAGGAATATCTTTATTTATTCCCATTGAACCCAATACTGCATTTGCAATATTTCCCACTCCGGATTGAACGGGTAAGAAGGTGGGTGGAATGCGACTATGCTTCATTTCAGATACAAAGAAGTTGGCAACATTTTCACCAATCTGAGCTGTTGTTTCGTCAACCGGAGCAAAACCCCCGCCTTCGCTCTCCTCATTTGTTTCTACAACAAATATTTTTGAAGGGTCAACTCTCACATACTCCAGTCCTATCCTATGTTGAACTTCAAAAATATTAATAGGGCGGCGTTTGGGTGGGTCCTGCAATTCGTATAAATCATGGATACCTCTCAATTTATCAGGAACTTTGCTGTTTAACTCAACAATTACAATTTTTGCCATACGGCAAATGGTGGGAGTAATTCCCACACCGGCCGTTGGAACTATTTCGCCATTTTCTGTCACCTCACAAGCCTCAACAATTGCAACATCAACACCACCCAAAAAACCGTATCTGATTTCTTGTGCCACTTGCGAAAGATGCATATCGAAATATGCTACTGAGTCGTGAATATGTCTATTATTAATAGCGTTGCGCATATCCTTATTCGTTTGATAAGGTGTGCGAAATTTAACTGCATTTGCACGGGCAAGACTTCCATCGATTGTATCGCCGGTAGAAGCACCGGTAAACATGCCAATTTTGAAAGGATTTCCTTTTGCATGTTCCTCTTCGGCTCTTTTTGCCAATGCAACAGGAACAACTTTAGGGCATCCGGCATGCGTAAAGCCACTAAATCCAACATTTTGATCATGATGAATAAGTGCTGCAGCTTCTTCAGCACTAATAAATTTTAAAGCCATTGTTACTAATTTTATTTTGTGATTTATTCATACTTGCGATGAAGAATTTCGCTGTATATGATTCCTTTTTTTAATTCGTCTGTAATGTTACTCCCATGAAAAATATTTTCGATATAGAATTCCGAATCAGAATCAGAATCTTCGTCATAAGATACTGACTCCATTTCATCATCTTTAAAAAGCGATTCCGACAACGATGACATACCTTCTTGTGACTGCAAACGTATTTTTTTGCTTTCGTAAGACTCTGGAATGACAGGTACAGGTCGGGGTGTTTTTTTCCTGATAACTTCAGGCTTCCTCTCCCAATCGAATGTGTTTTCAAAAATCGGGGGCAGTTTTTCTTTCACTTCCCATGGCTCGGTAAGTTCCGGAGCAACAGGTTTTTCAAATTGTGTTTTATCCTTTTTTGCTTTCACAAGAAAGTTAATTACAAACACAATTAAAGCAACTATCAGAAAACCAATATCGCCTATATCCATTTTTTCATTACTTTTGTAGTTCAGACAAAAGTACTCATTTTTTATTTGAGATACAAAGGAATGGTTATAAATGAATGCAAAAAAAATCGAGTGTTGCTTCGCAGCTCCACCCGATTAATTTAACTAAAAACTTAACTATGAAAAATTTTACTCCTTTTATGTAATGACAAACATAATAAAAAAATGGTTAAGTAACAACTATTTGAGAAATAAAAATTTAGAATCTGTTATATTTGTGATGTTTTTAATGCTCAAACGATGATTTGATTAATAAGCAGCACTAAACAAAAAAACATGAAATTAGAACATAAAACATATCAAACTGAAGAGAAAAAACTCTTTATAGAAACCTATGGATGCCAAATGAATGTGGCAGATACGGAAGTGGTTGCATCCATCATGGAGATGGACGGATACAAGATAACCGAGAACGAGGAGGAGGCGGATGCGATTTTTGTTAACACGTGTTCCATTAGAGAAAATGCAGAACAACGTGTTTTACATCGATTGGAATATTTCAACTCGGTAAAACGAAAACGAAACGGTAAGCTCATTATCGGAGTGCTGGGCTGCATGGCAGAAAGAGTGAAAGAAGTGCTGATTGAACAGCATCATGCCGATTTGGTAATCGGTCCCGATTCGTATATGGATCTTCCCAATCTGATTAGTTTGGCTGAACAAGGAGAAAAAGCTATTAATGTGGAACTCTCTAAAACGGAGACATACAAAGATGTAATTCCACTAAAAATGAATGGAAACAACATTTCAGGCTTCATTTCAATAATGCGCGGATGTAACAATTTTTGCACCTACTGTATTGTTCCTTATACACGGGGAAGAGAGCGCAGCCGCGATACAGAAAGTATATTGAATGAATTGGAAGACCTAAAAAAGAGAGGATTTAAAGAAGTTACTCTTTTGGGACAAAATGTGAATTCGTATCTTTACAAATCGGAAAAGGAAACCATCGATTTTTCTGACTTGTTGGAATTGGTTGCAAAACATGCTCCTACTATGCGGATACGCTTCGCCACTTCTCATCCTAAAGATATGACGGACAAAACACTTCATACCATTGCTAATAATCCCAATATTTGCAATTTCATACACCTTCCCGTTCAATCGGGAAGTTCGCGCATGTTGAAGCTGATGAATCGAAGATATGACAGAGAGTGGTATTTGGGACGAATTGAAGCAATCAAACGCATCATTCCCAATTGTGGGTTGTCAACTGACATCATGTGTGGCTTCCATTCCGAAACTGACAAAGATCACGAAGAAACTTTATCGTTGATGCGTGAAGTGGGGTTCGACTCTGCTTTTATGTTTAAATATTCTGAAAGACCGGGCACCTTTGCTTCCGGCAAGCTAAGCGATAATGTACCCGAAGAAGTGAAGAAAAAAAGGTTGCAGGAAATAATCGATTTGCAGCGTAAACTTTCAGAAGAGAGTAACAAGAAGGATGTTGGTAAAGAGTTTGAAGTCTTAATTGAAGGCTTTTCAAAAAAATCGCGCAACCAATTTTTCGGCAGAACAGACGAAAGCAAAGTTGTGGTGTTCAATAAAAAAGCACATCGAATAGGTGAAACTATAAAAGTTAAAATAAACGACTATACTTCGGCAACTCTTCTGGGAGAATCCATTTCGCAATAAGCACGAATTCTCGTGTTTTTAACTTCTTTATAAACAATATCGCATGCCGGGTGTTTTACATATAGATTTAACCACATAAGTTGACGTTAAATCGATTAATTAATAACAATCTATTAACATTTAAAAAAAAAGACATTATGAAAAGTTCAGAATCAAAATTACTTCTTGGATTAGGAATCGGAGTTGCACTTGGGGCAGCTATTGGTTACATTATGGGTAACGACAAAAGAGAAGAGTGGTTAGACCAAGCAAATGCATTTGCAGACAAAGTAAGAGCTAATGTAAAAACAGCTGTTTATAAAGGAAGAAGTGAAGTTGAAGATCTTAAAGGAGACATCGAAGACATTACGGAAATTGCAAAAAAGGAATTATCGAAAAAGTAAGAAACCTTTAATTAATCCAAAGGATGGAAGAAAAAAAAGTAAGTACATTGTTCGAGGAGATGAAAGATGACCTATCAGGTTATATTTCAAATAGATTAAAACTACTAAAGTTGCAAACCTATATAAAAACAAGTAAGGTAGTAGGTCTATTGACATATGGTCTTATAATTATACTATTAATGCTATTAGCATTGATTATGGTTTTTACTACTTTGGCAATATATCTTGGCGAATTGCTTGAGAGTATGTCGTTAGGCTACGCAATAGTTTCATTATTTGCAATACTTATAGTGATAATAGTAATATTCGCAAGAAAATCTATTCGAAGTAAATTCACCAACATCATGGTTTCTTCTCTAATGGATGATGATGATAAAAAATAACAACCTATGAAAACGTATAAATTAACCCCATTAGACCAACTTGTACTTGAAGAAAAACAGTTGCGCGAAGAGATTAAAGTTGCTGAACAAAAAATGGTTTTTCAGTTGCAGTATCTGAATGATAACTGGGGATCGATGTTACTAAAAGGTGTCACTTCATCAATAAAGAATAAGCTTACTGAAACAGTTGGACAAATTTCCCCTGTTTCAAATTCTTCGTATGTCACACGCGCGATAGGTGGCGGGTGGGGCAACCTTTTTCTATCTAATTACAAATTAGTTGGTTCATTGGGCTGGAGTATTCTAAAGCCTATTGCATTAACTTTTTTAACAAAAAGAGCAACCTCGATGCTCTTTAGGAGAAAAAAGAAAAGATGATTTTTTAGATGTTATCCATTTAACACAAACAGTAAACTCTATGTTGTAGAACGGTGGACGGTATTTATACCGTCCACTTTTGCTATAAGGGAACATATATGTTGCACATCTTTCACACTATGAACGTTGACTTCGAGTTGACCTTCAAATATTCCATCTTCTGTTGAAACCTTCAACCCACGAATATTAACCTCAGGATCAGCAGAAATTTTAGCTACAATACTATTTAACATTCCCTTTTTATCGATGCCCGTCAGAGAGATAAATGCATTGAAGCTATACTGTTTATAATCTCCCCAAGCTATTTCAATGACTCTGTCTCCATATTGCGATTTTAGTTTTGTCCCAACAGGGCAAGAGCTTTTGTGTACTTCAACAATCTCCTGATCGGTCACATATCCAAAAACATCATCACCCGGAAGAGGATTACAACAAATTGGCACCAAAAAATTTTTCTTTAATTTTTTTTCTTTTAGTTGGAAAACTTTCTTTCTGTCAATGATTTTAGATTTACGTTCTGAGTCAATTCCAGAATCTGACTCCAATTTCTTGGGAGTCTTTTTATTAATGTCAATCACCGTTTTTTCTTTCATATCATTGCCATCATCGGATTGTTTGCGCATGGCATGATAGGCTTGTTTCATATAGCGCAACAACAAGTTGTCTGAAGGTTTATTCGATTTAAAAAAATCAGTATATTTAGTGGGAAGTTTCAATTCATTTGCACCGATGAGATAATATAAATCTTCTTTTTTATCGATACCATAAAAATGAAGAATTTTGTCTAACATACTCCTTTCAATCAAGTTTTCATCAAACAAAGATTCTAATTTCAATTTACCAACTTTGCCAATGGCTCGTCGCTGACGACGAAGAGCTGCTTCTATCCGGGTTCGTGCTTTTGCTGTGGTAACAAAATTGATCCACTCCGGTTGTGGCTTTTGCGATGCAGATGTAAGAATCTCTACCTGATCACCGCTATTCAGTTTATGACTTAATGGCACTAAACGATGATTTACCTTGGCACCCAGACATGTATCTCCAATATCGGTATGAAGAATATAAGCAAAATCGAGAGCGGTAGCGCCTTGTGGCAATGTTCTGATATCACCTTTTGGTGTGAAAACGAAAATTTCCATAGCAAAAAGATTCAGCTTAATGGTATCCAGAAAATCAACTGCATTGGGATTTGGATTTGCCAAAATTTCCTGAATCGTTTTCAGCCATTTATCAAGTTCGGTATCTTCTTCCACTCGATTGGCTTTGTATTTCCAATGAGCAGCAAAACCCTTTTCTGCAATATCGTCCATTCTTCTACTGCGAATCTGAATTTCAATCCACCTACCGTCCGGTCCCATAACTGTTAAGTGTAGCGCCTGATATCCGTTCGATTTGGGACGGCTTACCCAGTCGCGAATTCTATCGGGACGAAGTTTGTATATATCCGTAATTGCGGAATAGATATCCCAGCACTGTTTCTTCTCATCCATGCCCGGATAAATCTCAAATATAATGCGTACCGCAAACAGATCATATATTTCATGGAAACTCACTTTTTTTGTTTCCATTTTATTCCATATCGAATAAACCGATTTAACGCGAGCACGCATTTCGTATTCAATGTCCATTTTGTTTAATTCGACCCTCACAGGCTTCGCAAAATTTTCATAAATCTTGTTTCGTTCGCTAGCTGTTTCTTTTATTTTCTCTTTAATCTCGACAAAAGTCTCCGGATGTTCATATTTGAAGCAGAGTTCTTCCAGCTCTGTTTTAATGGCAAACAAGCCTAAACGATGAGCCAGCGGAGCATAAATATACATGGTTTCACCCGTTATTTTGTATTGTTTTGCCGGAGCCATGGAAGACAATGTGCGCATGTTGTGTAAACGATCGGCTATTTTTATAAGAATTACCCGAATGTCGTTGGACATGGTGAGAAGTAGTTTCCGAAAATTTTCTGCTTGTGCAGAAACATTGCTACCAAACATGCCACTTGATATCTTTGTGAGTCCATCTACAATTTGAGCTATCCGATTGCCAAAAATCATCTCTATATCTTCAACAGTATAGTCCGTATCTTCCACCACATCGTGCAACAAAGCTGCTGAGATGGATGTTGAACCCAGTCCAATTTCACTTGAAACAATACGAGCCACTGCCAACGGATGCATGATGTAAGGTTCGCCGGAACGGCGACGAGCTCCTTTGTGTGCATCGTAAGCAAGGTTGAAAGCTTTCGTAATAATATCAACTTTTTTGCGATGATTTGACGAAAGATAGTCATCAAGAAGAGCTTGAAACTCGTCCTGAATCATTTTATCCTCATCTATTATTTTCTTGTCTTCGTTCATATAAAAAAATACAATAGAAAAATCCTGCCACTTAAAGCAAGATTAAATGTAATGTAACACGAAGTTACGAATTAATCTGCAGAAAACGTAACATGCAATAAATATTTCTTGTTTTTTTGCTTGAGTATGTTTACTTTAAAATGTATACTACTATTTGACGAATTAAATCAAAAAAGGTTTGTACTAAAAAAGTGGAATAATTGTATTTCTATTGAAATTCATTCTGCGTTCCGGCAAGATGCGCAAGCGAGGAGTTCGGAAGTTAGAAGTCGGAAGTCGAGAATTGGAATTCAAGAATTGAGATGAGTGATTAGTGGGATGTGAGCAAAATAATTTTATATTATGGAGAAGAGCTCTGTAGATAGGTAGCTGTTAATCTGCATCTTAATCTCCGTCTTTTTTATTTCTAACTTCCAAAAGCAGACTATCTTTTATCTTTTGCAATAAGTTTATGAAGTGTAAATGTTGATCTATCATTTACAGATATTGATAAGACACAATAAATTATCGTCTCCACCGTATTCCTGTCATCAAAAACCCATCTGCAATTATCAAATTCCAACTCGTAATTCGTAATTAGCATTTACTGATGTTCTTCTCTCAACAAATCATTCACTGTTTTCACCGGATTGAACGTGTTAATGGGAACTTCAACAAAAATGGTATTCCAGTCGCTCATTGCACCATTCCACAAACCCGGCAGTTCGAGAGCTCTTAGAGCTCTTCCGTTTTGAGATTTAGAAGAGATGAACCCGGTTTCTTTATCTATAAAATTGAGTAGATTAAATTTTTTGCCTTTATGATCCTTTATTCCACACACCAAATCCACAGGATTAAAATGTGTTGCTTTGCCGGCAAGAACTTTTGCTTCGTCAGTAACAATTTGTGAACCTTCCAAAATGTGTGGAGAAAAACTGCCATCTTTATTTTCAACAATAAAAGGACCTCCGCCCGGTTCACCTTCATTTCTTACCATTCCGCAAACACGAATCGGGCGATTTAGTTTTTTAATCATATATGAAACCATTTGTTCTTTATCATTACCGGAAAGTTTATCTGTAGTAATTGACAAATCGTTTTCGATAAAATCTTTTATTTCGTTTAAAGTATTGTCCGAATAACTTCCCGATTCCAATTTTTTTAAATAATCAAAAGCTTTTTTTTGTGTTTCTACCAACACACCGGCAAGCATTTTCTTATACTTCGCATCCTCTGATTTGAGTTTATCAGGCACAACATTGTCGATGTTTTTTATAAAAACAATATCCGATTGCAAATCATTTAAATTCTCGATAAGAGCGCCGTGACCACCCGGACGAAACAGCAGTTTGCCTTCATCTCTGAAAGGATTGTTTTCCATATCAACAGCTATTGTATCAGTGGATGGTTTCTGAATACTGAACGAAACATTGAAATAAGTATCCAAATATTTCTCTAATTCGCTTCTTTTCTCTTCTACTAATTTCGCAAAAAGCTCTTTGTGATGTGGCGAAATTGTAAAATGTACATTTACATTTTTCCTATTATCCTTGGCATAGATAGAACCTTCAACCAAATGCTCCTCCATGGGAGTTCTTTTTTTGTCATCGTAACTATGGAATAGCAAAAGACCTTTTGGCAATTCGCCATAATTCAATCCCTCATCGGTCAGCAACATTTTTATGATATCTTTGAAATGTTTTGCAGCAATAAGCTCATCAATATTTTTTTCATAGACCTTTACGCATATTTCATTCAAATCGTCATAAAAAGCGAATGATTTTATATTATCGAAAAACCCTTTTTCAAACTGTGTAGTGGGTTCATCGTAATTGCTTTCAGCGAAAGCAAACAAATCCTTAAACATTCTGCTGGCAGCACCTGATGCCGGAACAAATTTGGTTACTTTTTTGTCGGTTTTTAAATAATTATCCCAAATTGATATTTTCTCACTAAGCTCTTCTTTCGTTATCCGAAGAATTCCATCATCTACTGATGCTGGCTTTTTTATATGTAAAGAAGGAAATCCATTTTTGAAATAATTTAATTGCTCTTCAATTTTTTCTTCCGATATTCCTTTTGCTTCTAATTGCTCTTTGTCCTGAGTTGAAAAAATAAATGCCATAATAGTTACGATTAATTATATGAATTTTTTTATTCTTTTACTGTACCTATCAAAGTTAATAAAAAAAACAATAATAGAGATAACCTGCATCGAATTTCAATTTTTTTTGACGATACTCAGAAGCTACTGGTTTTCTGGCAGACACTATTTAATCTAAAAAAAATCATTTCTGACATATCGTCATACAAAGTGCCGATATGTTTTTTGGCATCAATTTTGAAGTCATAGAGATAGAAACTTAATAAACAACTAATAAATATAAATATAGTATGGGAAAAATTATAGGAATTGACTTAGGAACGACCAACTCTTGCGTTTCGGTAATGGAAGGTAACGAGCCGGTTGTTATAACAAACAATGAAGGCAAACGCACTACTCCTTCCATAGTTGCATTTGTGGAAGGTGGAGAGCGTAAAGTAGGAGATCCTGCAAAACGTCAGGCAATTACAAACCCAACAAACACAGTTTATTCCATAAAAACTTTTATGGGAGAAACTTATGACCAGGTACAAAAAGAGACAGCACGCGTATCATATAAAGTAGTAAAGGGTGATAACAATACACCTCGAGTTGATATTGATGGTAGATTATATACGCCACAAGAAATTTCTGCAATCATTTTGCAAAAAATGAAAAAAACCGCTGAAGACTATCTGGGTCAAGAGGTGAACGAAGCCGTTATTACAGTTCCTGCCTATTTTAGCGATGCTCAACGTCAAGCTACGAAGGAAGCAGGTGAAATTGCTGGATTAAACGTTCGTAGAATTGTAAACGAACCTACTGCTGCATCACTGGCATATGGTTTAGACAAGAAACACAAGGATATGAAAATTGCGGTTTTCGACCTTGGAGGTGGAACATTTGATATTTCAATTCTGGAATTAGGGGATGGCGTTTTCGAAGTAAAATCCACCAATGGTGACACTCACTTAGGTGGAGATGATTTTGACCACAAAATTATTGACTGGTTAGCCGAAGAGTTTTTGAAGGACGAAAACATCGATTTACGCAGAGACCCAATGGCTTTGCAACGTTTGAAAGAAGCTGCTGAAAAAGCAAAAGTTGAATTATCAAGCGCTACAAGCACAGAAATCAATCTACCTTATATTATGCCGGTTGATGGAATACCAAAACACTTGGTAAAAACATTGACGCGTGCAAAATTTGAACAATTGGTAGACGGATTATTGCAAAAATGTGTTGGCCCAAGCAAGGAAGCTATTAAAGATGCAGGTATTTCAGTATCTGACATTGACGAAGTAATTTTAGTGGGTGGTTCAACTCGTATACCTGCAGTACAAGAGATGGTTGAAAAACTATTTGGTAAAGCTCCTTCAAAAGGGGTAAATCCGGACGAAGTAGTAGCAATTGGTGCAGCCATTCAAGGTGCGGTTTTGAGCGGAGACGTGAAGGATGTATTGTTATTGGACGTTACTCCACTTTCATTGGGTATAGAAACAATGGGCGGTGTTACAACCAAACTTATTGAAGCTAACACTACAATCCCAACTAAGAAGAGCGAAACTTTCTCAACAGCATCTGACAATCAACCTTCGGTACAAATTAATGTATTGCAAGGAGAAAGAAGCATGGCACGCGATAACAAGCAAATTGGTGTATTCAACCTTGACGGTATACCACCGGCACCACGTGGAGTTCCACAAATTGAAGTTACATTTGATATTGATGCCAATGGTATTTTGAATGTTTCGGCCAAAGATAAAGCAACCGGTAAAGAACAGCGTATCCGAATTGAAGCTTCTTCCGGATTGAGCGAAGAAGAAATTAAACGCATGAAAGATGAAGCTGCTGCCAATGCGGAGTCAGACAAAAAGGAAAAGGAGAAGATTGATAAATTGAATCAAGCAGATTCATTGATTTTCCAAACGGAAAAACAATTGAAAGATTTGGGCGATAAACTTCCTGCAGATAAAAAAGCTCCTATCGAAGCTGCTTTAGAAAAACTAAAAGAAGCTCACAAATCGCAAAATATTGAGGGTATTGACGCTGCTACAGCAGAATTAAATACAGTTTTCCAGGCAGCATCGCAAGAGATGTACAATGCGCAAGGCGGTCAAGCCGAAGGAGCACAAGGTGCACCAGGTGAAGGTCAGCCCGGACAAGATCAGAGTAAATCTGATGATGATGTAACTGATGTAGACTTCGAAGAAGTGTAAACGACAAATTATCATAATCAAAAATTTAAAAAAACCGCTGAGATTAAAATCTTTAGCGGTTTTTTTGTTGAAGCTACTCTGGGTGCAACTTCGAGTCGCACCCAGAGTTGAAGGCTTCAATCGCACACAAATTTAGAAAAAGTAATTTACTCCAATTGTTAAACCATCTTATCAATATTCGGTCTTAAGAGTAAACAGAAACGATAAACCCTTTAAAAACTACAGATATGAAAACGCTAAAAAAACTCAGCATCGTACTAATATTAGCAGCACTAACATCCTGCTATAGCGAAAGAGCGCTGGTGAATGCGCAGAACAATGTTCAAATTTCATTTCAAACGTTTTACAATGAATTGTCTCCTTACGGAGATTGGGTAGAAGATTATGACTACGGGTATTTGTGGGTTCCGCACGTACACCGCAATTTTCATCCCTACGCAACCGATGGTTATTGGACAATGACCAACTACGGAAACACATGGGTTTCTAATTACTCATGGGGCTGGGCACCTTTCCATTACGGAAGATGGCTGTATGACGACTACTTAGGTTGGGCATGGGTTCCCGGATACGAGTGGGCACCGGCATGGGTATCTTGGCGAAGTGGTGGAGGATATTATGGCTGGGCGCCAATGGGTCCCAGAATGCAAATTAGTCTTTTTGTGGATATACCTTATTCTTACTGGGTATTTTTACCTCAGAACCGTATGTACGGACCTTCAATGCACAGATATTACAGCAACAGAGGTAGAAACGTAAATATATATCATCAAACGAATATAATAAACAACACCTACGTTTATAATAACAACAGATTTTACAGTGGTCCCAGCAGACGAGACATCGAGCGCGAAACAGGAAGAAGAGTAAGCGAAAGAAGTGTGACAAATTCGGGAAGAGCTGGCAGAGCTACAGTTGACAATAGAACGGTAAGTATATACAGACCCGAAGTAAACAGAAGCTCAGGAAGAAGTGAACGCCCATCTGCTGTAACAAATCGTTCAAGCGTAAACAGAACAACCAGTAATTCTAGCTCAGGAAGAGTAACAACTACACCTGACAGAAGCACGAATGTAGACCGCAATACGAACACTACAACTACTCCACAAACACGGAGAAATAGTACAGTGAACCGTTCAACGGAATCACAGTCGACATCAACGCGCAATAGCAACAGAGAAGCGGTAAATCGTTCTACGACACAAGAGCCTACTCGAAATAGCAGCGAAGCTGTAAGTCGTTCAACACAAAAACAACCTGTGAGAAATAGCAGTGAAGCTGTGAACAGAAGCCAAAACAGCTCTAATTCAACACAAAGAAGTAGTGGAAATGTAAACACTCAAAGAGCGACGAATCAAAATACCCGTAGCACTACCAGCAGATCAGCTGTAAACACTACAGCTCCTGTACGTTCCACAAGCGCAGCTTCTTCAAGTAGTAGAAATACAAGTGTAAGTTCAGCTCCAACAAGAAGCACTTCAACGAGGAGTTCCTCGGCTAACAGATCAGGAAGCACCGAACAAGCAAGCAGTTCACGCTCATCGTCTACACGAACAAGCAGAACCAGATAGAATGTGATACAAAATATTACGCTAACAAAAGAGGTTGTCTGTATAAAACAAACAACCTCTTTTTTTTATTGTCAAAATTAGCAACAAGCTAATCCTTTTTACTTTTCAAATATTCCTGATACTCTTCTACCCTATTTAGCAAAACTAACCGCACGCGTCTCGCGTATAACAGTTACTTTCACCTGTCCGGGGTAAGTCATTTCTGTTTGAATTTTATGGGCAATTTCGTTTGATAATCTTTCTGTCGCATTATCATCAATTTTATCGGCTCCCACAATTACTCTTAGTTCACGACCTGCTTGAATAGCATAAGTTTTAAGCACTCCCGGATATGAAAGAGCAAGCTGTTCCAAATTGTTGAGACGCTTTATGTAAGCTTCCACAATTTCTCTACGAGCACCTGGCCGTGCACCCGAAATAGCATCGCACACCTGAACAATGGGAGCAAGCAAAGTTGTCATTTCCACCTCATCATGGTGAGAACCAATTGCATTACAAATATCCGGTTTCTCTTTATACCTTTCGGCAAGCTTCATACCTAATATTGCGTGTGGCAATTCGGGTTCATCGTCCGGAACTTTCCCTATATCGTGAAGTAGTCCGGCACGTTTGGCTTTTTTTGGATTCAAACCTAATTCAGCAGCCATTATTGCACACAAATTAGCTGTTTCTTTGGAGTGTTGCAAAAGGTTTTGACCATAGGAAGAACGATATTTCATTTTCCCAACCATACGAATCAGTTCCGGATGCAATCCGTGAATACCTAAATCTATGGCAGTACGTTTTCCTGTTTCAATAATTTCGTCATCAATTTGCTTTTTCACTTTCGACACCACCTCTTCAATCCTTGCAGGATGGATGCGTCCGTCGGCAACTAATTGGTGCAACGATAAACGCGCAATTTCACGCCTCACCGGGTCAAATGCTGAAAGAACAATAGCTTCGGGTGTATCGTCCACAATTATTTCAACTCCCGTTGCCGCTTCCAGAGCACGAATATTTCGTCCTTCACGTCCAATAATTCTACCTTTTATCTCATCCGAATCAATGTGAAAAACCGTTATGGCATTTTCGATGGCAGTTTCTGTAGCAACGCGTTGTATGGATTGAATAACAATACGTTTTGCTTCTTTATTAGCCGTAAGCTTTGCTTCATCAATAATATCGTTGATGTAGGATTGTGCATTGATTTTTGCTTCCTCTTTCAACGAATCTAATAATTGCTCTTTTGCTTCATCAGCAGAAAGCCCTGACACAGTTTCTAATTTCTCTACGGCCGCACGATGCGTTTTCTCTAATTCTAAAATGCGCTTATCAACTAATAAAAGTTGATTATCCAGAGTTGCTCTGATAGCATCATTTTCCAATCTTTTCTTATTAACTTCCTGTTGTCGCTGATTTAAAGTAATCTCTCTCTGCTTAAGCTTGTTTTCATTTGCTTGAAGCTGACTGTTTTTATTGTTTATCTGCTTCTCGGCCTCAGAGATTTGTTTTTCGGCTTCTGATACTTTTCTCTCAGCATCTGATTTCATTTGAAGAATTTGTTCTTTTACTTCCAAAAGTTTGTTCTTCATGACTACTTCGGCATCTTTTTCCGCATCACTCACAATCCGTTTGTATCGTGAGTTAGCAGAATATCCGGCAAAGTACCACATAATTGCGGCACCTATTAGTAATCCGACAATTCCTATTACTATTTCCATATTTTATTTTTTAATAATTAATTGAGAGCTCCTTGTCTTTACAAAGAGCTGATATCTTTATATAGTCTTTGCAAGAAAACAATCATAAAGAAGCATTTTCTTGTAGACATTATGTGCAATCTATACGAATAGATCAACGCTTTAAAATAAAAAAAGCACACGCTTGCATTTTCTCTAAAATGCATCACGGGTGCGTTTGTAGCGTATTCTCAACTGAACGAAAAACTATCTCAATCTATTCTTTTCCCAAGTATTGATCTAACTCCATTATAAGCGAACTTATTTTATCTTCGTAAGGCTGCGTATAATTATTTTTACCTAACGTAAAATTCTCAACCAACACCTGTATGGCTGTCATAGCCATAAAATCCTGCGAAATCAAACCGGAAGAATCACCGTATGTGACCCTGTACTGGTTTATTTTATTATTTATTTTTTTGGCGGCGTCACGAAAAGCTTCCTCTTCCGATCTACGGATCTTTATGGGATATTTTCGGCCATCAATAGTCAATGTTAATAAAAATCGTTCTTCGTTTTTCATAGTTTATCCATTAGTTATTTATTCAACAAACCAATGCATTTATCTACTTCTCGCACCAATTTTGATAGTTTACTTTGAGCTGTTTCTACATCCACACTTGCTGCTGTGATGGTTCGAACAGTTTTCAAATTATCATATTTTTTGTTCATCAAACCAAGTTCCTTCTTTGCCTTAATTAATTCCTCTTTTTTTACAACAAGTTCGTTTTCAAGCCGATTATTCTCTTGCTTTAGTTTGTTGCACAAGAGCATAACCTGCTTAACCCGCACTTCTAAATTGATCAGCAATTTGGTTCGATCTTCAATCATATTGAAACAAAAATTCACGCAAATATACTCATAGAAAACGGTTCATCAAAATTATTAATGCTAAATTTTAGGTCAAATAAATTAATTATTTACTTTATATTTTATACCTTTATTCTTTAGAAATGAATAAAATAATGATTTATTAAAAATGATCTCTATCTCCATTAACCCATTAATCTACAATGCATGTCCTCAATTTGTATCGGCTCAGCTTGAGTGTAGTGTAAAAAACAGCGAATTTAACAAAGACCTATGGACTGACATTGAGATCTTTATCAAAGAATTTAGGCAAAAAAGTAAAATAAAAGATATCAATAAATTTCCTCCAATTTTGGCAACGCGAAACACTTATAAAAAATTAGGAAAAGACCCAAATCGATATCGTCCGGCTGGCGAAGCATTGCGCAGAAGAGTTATAAAAGGTGCGGAACTTTACAAAATAAACACCCTTGTAGATGCCATAAACTTAATATCTCTAAAAACAGGCTATTCCATTGGTGGATTTGATGCTAACCTTGTGCAAGGAAGTTTGGAGTTGGGAGTGGGACAAAAGGATGAAAAGTTTGAAGCAATAGCACGCGGGTTTTTGAACATTGAGGGTCTTCCGGTTTATCGTGATTCTGTGGGCGGAATTGGTACACCCACCAGCGACGAAGAGCGCACAAAAATTAGTTTGGAAACCAAAAGACTTTTAATGCTTATGAATGCTTATTCGGGAAAGGAGGGATTAGAAGAGGCGATAGAATATGCGATACAGATATTAAAGAAATATGCGGGGGCGGAGGATATTGAGGTAAGGATTATTGAGCGGTAGGGACATATTGCGATACGCCATAATAAACATACCAATTAATCCTCAAACAATTCACCCATAATCCACAATTCAGATACACTTTCTTATCTCCTATTCATTTCTTTTTGTATTTTAGTGGAAATATTCTCTGAATACAACTATTTTCGCTGATTATTTATTGAAAGCGAACTTGAAGCTGACTGAAGTGTTATATAAGGTCAGTCTGAAATGAATTGCAGTATAAAAGAAAATGAATAACAAAAATTGTTGCAGCTTAAAATTTAATACAAAATATGGACGATTTTTCATTTGTTGGTAACAGCGATATAGCATCCATTGAAGAGCTTTATCGAAAATACTTAGAGAATCCGGAATCTGTGGATGCGAGTTTTACTCACTTCTTCAAAGGGTTCGATTTTGCCATGAAAAATTTTCAGCCGGTGGCCGGACAAGTCATCAGCAAAGAATTTAACGTAATTAACCTTATCCATGGCTATCGACAGCGAGGTCATTTTTTCACAAAAACAAATCCGGTACGTGCCCGCAGACAATATACTCCTACTTTGGATATTGAAAACTTTGAACTGGAGAAAAACGACCTCGATACAGTGTTTGAAGCAGGCACTCAAATTGGTATTGGTCCCGCAAAACTAAAAGATATAATTGCTCATTTAGATGAGACTTATTGTCAATCAATAGGTGTGGAATATCTGTATGTTCGTCGTCCTGAAGTGGTAGAATGGTTGAAAGAGAGAATGGAAACCACTCGCAACCAACCCAATTACGATGACCATCAAAAAAAGAACTTTTTTCATCAATTAAAACGAGCCGTAAGCTTCGAAGATTTCATTCATAAAAAGTTTGTAGGTCAAAAACGTTTTTCTCTGGAAGGAGGCGAATCATTGATAACAGGATTGTATTCTTTCATTCGCAAAGGAGCCTCGATGGGTGTCGAGGAGTTTATAATTGGAATGGCACACCGGGGCAGACTCAATGTGCTTACCAATGTATTGGAAAAACCTTATCGCAATGTCTTCAAAGAATTTGTGGCACAAGAATATGACGCAAGCGTTACGCTGGGCGATGTGAAATATCATCTTGGGTTCAGCAAAAGAGTAAAACTCGAAAATGAGAAAGAAGTCAATCTCGCTCTCCTACCCAATCCATCGCATTTAGAAGCTGTTACACCTGTAGCAATAGGACTTACGCGCTCACGTATTGAGCATGCCTACGACAATGATTACGATAAAGTTGTACCCATTATTATCCATGGCGATGCAGCCATCGCCTCGCAAGGAGTGATGTATGAAGTGGTGCAAATGGCTAAACTCGATGGATACAAGACAGGTGGAACTATACATGTTGTAGTAAATAATCAGGTAGGTTTCACCACCAATTACATTGAAGCTCGCTCAAGCACCTATTGCACCGATATTGCAAAAGTTACACGCAACCCTGTGTTTCACGTCAATGGCGATGATACAGAAGCTGTTGCCTATGTGTTTGAACTGGCTATGGAATATCGACAGAAGTTCAACACTGATGTGTTTATCGACATTCTTGGCTACCGCAAATATGGTCATAACGAGGGCGACGAACCCCGATTCACACAACCACTACTCTATAAAACAATAGCCAAACATCCTACTCCGTTAGAGATATATGCTGCTCAGTTGCAAAAAGAAAAAGTGCTTTCGTCAAAAGAAGCTCGCAAACACATTGATGAATTTACTGATCATTTGGAAGAGGAGCTGACAGCATCCAAGGAAATAGACAAAGTAACTATTCCTCGATTTATGCCCGAATTGTGGTCATCATTCCCATTTCCCGAAGATGATGATTTCAAGCATACTCTTGCAACGGGAGTTGACAAAGATACAATTGACCGATTGTGGTCTCATATGAATTATGTGCCCGAAAATAAGTTGTTCTTCTCTAAAGTGCACAAGATATTGAACGATCGCCAAAAAATGTATGAAAGTGGTAAAATTGATTGGGCTATGGGGGAATTACTCGGTTATGCCACTTTAATTAACGATGGACATCCCGTTCGATTAAGTGGACAGGACAGTGAGCGAGGCACTTTTGCTCATCGACATGCCAGTTTTGCACAAGAAGATGTGCGCGAAAGATATATGCCACTACGCGACTCTGCCGAGTTTAAAGCTCCTTTCACTGCCTACAACTCTCCTTTGTCTGAGTATGGAGTATTGGGCTTTGAATATGGTTATGCACTGGGTGTTCCCAATGGTCTCACCATCTGGGAAGCACAGTTTGGTGATTTCCACAACGTTGCACAAGTAATAATTGATCAATACATTAGTTCGGCTGAAGAAAAATGGGGTATTCTAAACGGATTGGTACTGTATCTTCCTCACGGATATGAGGGGCAAGGTCCTGAACACTCCAGTGGTCGAATTGAACGATTCTTAACCATGTCGGCGCGCAACAACATGCAAGTTATGAATTTAACAACACCCGCCAACTTGTTTCATGCATTGCGTCAGCAATTGATGCGCAATATCAGATTGCCAATGGTGGTATTTACACCCAAAAGCTTGTTGCGCCATCCCAAATGTATTTCAACCATATCAGATTTGGCAGATGGACAATTCCAGGAAGTAATTGATGACAATGATGTAAATATAGATAGCGTAACAAGACTGGTATTTTGCACAGGCAAAATATATTACGATTTATTGGAACGCAAAGAAGAACTGCAAGCCCGGAATGTAGCTATAATTCGCATTGAACAGCTATATCCTTTTCCTGAAGAGAAAGTTGCAGCCATTGCCAAGAAATATTCTTCGGCACTAATAACACTTTGGGTACAAGAAGAACCTGAAAACATGGGAGCATGGACATACATTCACAACAAGATGTCTGACTACAACATAGTGCCCATAGCACGTCTGGCAAGCGCAAGCCCGGCAACCGGCTTAGCAAAACTGCATACGGTGGGTCAAAACGAGATTATCAATAAAGTATTCAAAGGTTGTCATTGCAACAAAAAGTTGCCCTATTGCAACTTAGACTGTGTGGAAGGCAAGAGCCGTGAAGAAATATTGAAACAACATTATTACTTTAGTAATCCGCCACGATTTTCAATATAATTAGCCTTTTTTTAGATGAAAATATTTTAATCAGTTAACATAAACAATATGATGATAGAAGTAAAAGTTCCTTCTCCTGGAGAATCAATAAACGAAGTTGAATTAGCTACATGGTTAGTTAAATCCGGCGATTTGGTACACAAAAATCAGGAGTTGGCTATGATAGAATCTGATAAAGCCACTCTCTCCTTGATAGCTCCCGAGTCCGGCAAAATAGAAATATTGGTGCAAGAAGGCGAAACCGTGAAAGTGGAAACAGTTGCTTGTCAAATAGACACATCTGTTGAAGTGCCCGATGAAGACGATGAAGATCTAATTGATGCCGATGAGATGGACGAAAAAATTGAAAGAGGAAAAGAGGAAACTGAGAAGAAAGAAGATAAAGCCGACGCAAAAGAGAGCAAAAAAGAATCGACAGGTGCCGATAGCGAATTGGAAGAGAAAAGTGTAACCAAAGAACCGACTACTCGCTCCGACCAATCCAAACCATCCGAAGATTTGTCAAAAGTAAAAGTTACCCCACTGGCACGCAAAATGATGGAGGTAGAAAATATTAATGTCGAAGATATCATTAAAGGACTGAAAAGAATATCGTCGGACGAAGTAAGTGCAGTTTTAAGCCAAGGTAAACAAGCTGAAGAGACTCTGTTCTCAACTTCAACGCCTAAAGAGCGTACCGTTGAGCGCGAAAAGATGAGTCAACTGCGCAAGCATCTTAGCAAACGCTTGGTACAAGTAAAAAATGAAACAGCCATGCTCACTACTTTTAACGAAGTGGACATGCAAAATTTGATGAATCTGAGAAAACAATACCAACCAGAATTTGTGAAAAAATATGGTTACAAGATTGGACTCATCTCCTTTTTCTTGAAAGCATGCGCTTTGGCTCTGAAGCTACATCCAAAAATAAACAGCCAAATGGATGGCGAAGAAATTTTGCATCCCTCTTATGTTGACATTTCTGTGGCTGTGCAAGCGCCCAAAGGATTGATGGTGCCCGTGATTCGCAATATCGACTCACTCAGCTTGGCAGAAATTGAATCAGAACTCAAACGGCTTGCCGACAAAGCCTTATCAGGCAGAATAAGCATGGACGAAATGGCAGGTGGCACTTTCACTATTACAAATGGCGGCGTGTTTGGTTCCATGATGTCTACTCCTCTAATCAATCCGCCACAATCCGCAATTCTTGGTATGCACAATATTGTAGATCGCCCCGTGGCAGTGAATGGACAAGTGCAAATACGCCCTATGATGTTCGTTGCCCTTAGCTACGATCACCGCATTATCGATGGCAAAGATTCGGTAGGTTTTTTGGTAGATGTGAAACGAATGATTGAAAATCCCGGCTCTATGTTGCATGGCGGGAAACAGGAAGGGAAGATGTTGTTGGGGTTGTAAAGTTGTAAGATGTCAGTGGCAAGTTGTAAGAAGTAAGCGGTGAGGGGTGAGCGGTTGAGTCATGACCTCAATAGCACGGAAGGATATCTGCGCCAGCTTGTGAATTGAATCTTTTGCTCATTCGCTTTTCAAAAGGTGTGCGGTTTACTAAATAGAATTCGCTTCGCAATACACGCTTTACAAAAGCGCGCGAGCGAACCT
>Ga0172381_10001688_pt1 | contig 25303 bp, 25 predicted proteins | sample Leawel6488metaG_FD_119754 | JGI IMG/M metagenome (GOLD analysis project Ga0172381, IMG submission 119754) | Leachate microbial communities from a municipal landfill in Southern Ontario, Canada - Leachate well 64-88 metaG | ecosystem: Engineered > Solid waste > Landfill > Unclassified | place... | reverse complement strand
TTCGTTAAGCCACTTCAAACGGGAACTCTGGACCTTCGACCACCAATACAACAACTGGAGAAAGCAGGAGATCCTGGACTGGATGACTCCAGCATCCGTCTATCACAACGAAATCAATTTCAATAAAAACAGAAAATTATCCTTAAGCGGACATAAACTCTGTCAACAAATCGGACATTAATTGTGGCACTCTACACCTAAGTTACCGGTAGAACTAAGAACAAGTTGCTCCTTTTTGGGTTTGCCCTAACTTTTACAAGGAGCAACTTGTTCTTAGTTCTACCGGTAACTTAGGGTTTCAACAGAGCCAAAAAATCCAAATTAAATTTGTCCCGTTTTTTCGCTAGGACATCAGGAAAACTCCGGCTCAAGGATGGCCGTATGGGATAATTATGAAGTATTATTGCATTTTTTGCCATGAAACGATAAATTCCGCTTCATAAGATGGGAGGCCCCATGCGGATCAGAAAACGGAATTAACCTGAAAAATTAACGCCTTTATACTTCCATCTCCCAATCGTGCCTTGGAGAGGCTATGAGGTAAGGTGGGGAACCTACCCAAAATATCCCTTCTGGGTGTCATCGTTCAGAAGTGGGCCAGATCCGTTCATGTCTGTTTTTACGATAGCTGAAACAGTATTCCCATTATAAAACCGAAAGTTTGACAAGTTCCCACAATACGAAAATATCGATTCCTCATTGAAGGATCAGGTGATCAAAGTGATCCTCCCGCCCACATCTCTCATGGTTCTTTCCCTTCCCGGTTTTGGAACTCATAAAAGAATATTACAGAAATCCACTAAGGCCATCATTTGCTTTTTCATATCTTTTGGGAATTTCAGAAAACCCAGGAAATTTTCTTTTTCCCCAAATAATAACAAAACCGATCAAAATTCTGATAGTCAGTCCCTGAATTGGTACTCTCCGGCGTAAAACCCACACAGATTGCGATACACGGCAGATCGTAAGGGTGGTGGTATGATCCAGTGTTGAATGTAAAAAAACCCCGTTTTTAACAAAAAATCGCAAAAATTCTTTATCAAAATCGAACGATTAAAACCACCAAAATACTTAAACCTTTTTGAGTCTATTAATTTACTAAAAGGAAAGACTTATGATAAAAATTGGTTATGTCCGGGTTTCCCGGGAGGATCAGAATGTCGAGAATCAAATCAAGGTACTTCTTGATGAGGGTCTGCCCAAGGAATCCATCTATGTGGATCATATATCAGGAATCTCTACTATGCAGGAGCGTGAAGGGTTTGCCAAGATGATGCAGTTCATTAAGGACCATACTGGAGAGCCCATTACCTTGTACGTATTTGAAATTTCCCGATTGGGACGGTCATTTCTGGATACCCTCAATATGGTCCGCACACTTGAGGTGTCAGATGTCCGGGTCTGGTCGTTATCCCCGGCCGAATCGTGGAGCAGGATTGACGACAAAAAACTACGGGATCTTATGCTCTCGATCTTCTCGTGGGTTGCTGATCGGGAGCGGGAAAACTTGATCGAGCGTACAAAACTTGGACTCGCCCGGGCAAAGGCTGAAGGAATAATTTTGGGCCGGCCGAAGCGGGTTATCCCCTGGAAACGTGTCGCCGAATTACAGGAAAAGGATATCTCCCTTGCGGCGATCTCCCGGATCCTGGATATCCCTTATACGACGTTGTACCGGCATAACTCGCAGCGGGATGAGAAGGAGATATCCTGAATCTTTCCCGATCCTGTTGTGTGGGATTATAACTCTAACGTTACTATCTGGAAAAATCTGGAAAAATTACAGGGATTTACGACGGTAGCGCTCTCCCGAAATTCTGGAAAATCCAGATGTGCAGGATATTAAAATCTGCATATTAGTTCTCTTGAAAGTGCCTGGATCCTTCATTTTCGGTATCAAGCGTGATGTAATTTATCTTGGTATTTTCCGGCCCTTTGGCGGAATGAACATTCTGTTACACTATGATCGACGGAAAACTGCAATAGCGGCGTTTGCGGGGCGGTTATCCTGCGAAATGGGTGAAAATATGATGAATACGAAAATACCCTCTGTTTTGATCAATCCGAACCGCTATATCCGGGTAATATTTTTGTATAGAACATCCGTTTCCAAATGTCCGTAATCTGCCTTTTTTTGGGAATTTGCGACTTCGCAGAATATGTATTCTGCGCAAACCTTTATTTATTTGAGATAAATAAGATTAGACCATGGGAAGCGGGTATTTTTCGGACTGGCTCAAAAGCTACCGGAATTACCTGCGGATGCGCAACTATTCCATCAGGACGCTCGACAGCTATGAGCAGGTGATCAAACATTTTGGGTATTATGTCTGGCTCCGCCGGAATACCGAGGTCACCAAACTGGTCTTCTTCTGGAAGGATTTTGAGAATGCCCGACTGGATACGAGTGTAGATGTCCTGCCTGCGATGATTACGGATTTTCTCTCGTTTGTCTCAACAATGCGTACGTATAAACCCAAGACGTTTCACCGGATTATCTCAACACTCAGCTCGTTCTACCGTTTTCTCTGTACACAGGGTGCCGTTGTGACAAACCCCTTAAGTGGTATTGAGCGCCCGCGAATCAAGCAACAGGAAATAAAATACCTCAAACACAGCCAGGTTCTCCGTCTGATCGATTCGATCGAAGATCCACGGGACAAACTGATTGTCAGGACGATCTACTCTACGGGTGTCCGTGTGTCTGAACTCTGTAATATGAATGTCGAAGACATCGATTTTGAGGAGCATACTATCCGAATACGCGGGAAAGGAGACAAGATCCGGATTGTATTTATTGACGATGACACCCTTTCCGATATACGGACTTTTATTGAAAACCAGATCACAGGCCCCCTCTTTATCGGCCAGCAGGGTAAGCATATTTCCCCGAGGGCAATCCAGCACATCTTCAGGAATTATGCCCCCCCCGGTATTACACCTCACAAGATCCGTCACAGCTATGCGAGTGAACTGTACCGGAGATCAAAGAATCTCCGCGTGGTGCAGGAAAACCTGGGCCATACTTCCATAAAGACGACGGAGATTTATCTGCATACTGATATTGATGAACGCCGTCAGGTATATCAGCAGTTCTTCCCGCTCTCTGGCGAAAATGATACCTCGTGAATGGGCATGGTCTCCTTTGCGACTCTCGTTTTTGTCGCGGTATACCTCAATAGGTTGATTTTTGTAGATTTGAGGTGTGTTTTTCCTATAAGGTATGATGATATCTGCGCTTCTTTTGTCAGGACCTCCTGATAATTATCCTAAAGATCCCCCTTTATTTTCGTAACTATCCTGTTTTATCCGCTTTAATCCGTATTACCCAATCCTGATATTCAACCCTCTTTTCCTCAAATTCCTGTTATTTCTGGTTATTTCTGCAATTTTACACAATCCGGCCTACAAGTCTATAAACCCTATAATGCTATACACTAAACCGGCATTTTTTTACGTTAAGTTTCCGGTCTATCTTCAGTAAATAACCGGGCCGGACCGTTTACGACCCTAACCCGGTCAAGAAGATATGCCCTTGTGGGGAGATTATGCGCCCATTGCATGTAAAAAACCAGATCCTGTTGCAAATCCAACCAAAAAAATCCGGAATTTCCAAAATTTTCCAAAAATAATGATGTCCTGATTTGGATATATTGTCGTCATTAAACTCCTGTATTTTAGGTAACAATCAATCCCCATTGTTCCCATTGTATTCCAATGTTATGCATCGTGGAACTATCCTCCGGAATATTTTTAGCAGTTTCCAAACCATGCCGCCACCATCTCTTTAATACGCACCATTTCCAATATTACTCCCACATACCCCCGTAGTGTAGCGGTCAATCATGCAGGACTTTGGATCCGGCGACACCAGTTCGAATCTGGTCGGGGGTATCTATTATCCCGGGGAAACCGTGGGCCTATAATTCCTGGGAAACATCCTCTCCAGAACCCGGTCATTTCCGAAGTAACCTGTAGTGGATGTGTTTTGCTCCTCAAACGTCAGAAAAAGAACAATTGGAAAAAAGTGGAATATCTGGAAATTTTTCAGCAATGACCCCGGAACAGATCCCGAACCAGATCCGGAATTTCCGAAGGCCGGGAAGCGACCGGAATATCCATCTTCTTAAGTTTCGCGATCTTAGATTTGGCATCGCTCTCCCCGCCCTCCACAATCGCGCCGGCATGTCCCATCCGTTTATCCGGTGGAGCTGATACTCCAGCAATATAAGCGACAAGGGGGACATCCGTATTCCGGGCCGCCTCCGCTTCAAGGTTCCCGCCCACTTCACCGATCAACACCACGGCCTTTGTCTCCGGGTCCTCTGCGAACTGTTCCAGCACATCCGTAAATGTCTGGCCGATCACCGGGTCGCCGCCAATACCGACAACCGTGCTCTGCCCGATCCCGGCCCGGGTGAGTTCATCGACCACTTCGTACGTGAGTGTCCCGCTCCGGGAGATGACCCCCACATGGCCCCGTGAAAAAAGCCCTGCCGGCATAATCCCCATCTTTACTTCCCCGGGCGAGAGAAGACCCGGGCAGTTGGGCCCGATCACGGCGCAGCCCTTCATCTCTGCGTAGGCAATCGCTTTCATCGTGTCGTGGACCGGGACATGCTCGGTGATCGCAACGACAAGTTCGAGACCGGCATCTGCCGATTCCATGATGGAATCTGCCGCTGCGGTCCCGGGCACAAAGATCACGCTCGCAGTTGCATCTTGTTCTTTGAGTGCCTCTTTTACCGTGTTGTAGACCGGGACGCCATGTACCGTCTGGCCCCCCTTCTTTGGCGTGACACCTGCGACAACGCCCCGCCCGCCGACCTGCCGGGCATACTCGTTCATGAGCCCGATATGGTACTCGCCCTGCCGGCCCGTCGCGCCCGCCACAATAATACCGGTCTTCTTGTCCCCGTAGATCATTTCACGACCTCCACGGCCCTTTTTACCACAAGATCCATGGTGTCGAGCATCTCGTAGCCTTTTTCCGAGAGAAATTTTCGCCCTTCTTCCGCATTCGTTCCCGCAATCCGCACGATGACCGGCACACTGACACCAGAGGCAATGATGCCCCGCGCCACTTCATCGCAGCGCGTGATGCCGCCGAGCAGGTTTACCACAATGACTTTCACATTCGGGACACCGGCAACGAGGCGCACCGCGTGCATCACCCGCTCGCTGTCCGCCCCGCCGCCCACGTCAAGGAAATCTGCGGCCTTACCTCCGTAGAACTCAATGAGGTCGAGCGTAGACATCGTAAGGCCGGCCCCGTTTCCTATGACCCCGATGTTACCGCCCAGTTCGACAAACGAGAAACCGTGTTTCTCGGCTTCCCGCTCGCGCTCGGTCAGGTCCCGGTTGACCGCAATTCCCTGGCGGGCGAGGCTGTTGTCATCGATGATCAGCTTGGCATCGGCCGCATAGACGCCGCCCGGTGTCGTAACGAGCGGGTTGATCTCGGCAAGGAGCGCGTCCTTGTGGCAGAATACATGGTACAGCCGGTTGACGCTCTTCTGGATATCGGCCGGCGCGTCACCGCAGAGTTCCCGCAGGAGAAATCCCGGTACATCGGGAAGAAGCGGGCAGAAACTGACCGAACGGACCGCACCCGGATTTTTCCGTGCGGTCTCTTCGATATCCATGCCCCCGGTCTCTGCAAAGAGGATCACGGGCTGTTTCTTTGCCCGGTCCATCGTGATGCTGACAAAGTACTCGTGCTGGATATCGAGGCGCTCCTCAATAAGGATCCTCTGGACGGGGATGCCCTTGATGGTGGTGTTGAAGAGTTTGCGGGCTGTTTCAATGACCGTGTCCCGGTCGGCCATCAGAACACCTCCGGCCTTGCCCCTCCCCCCGACGTCAACCTGAGCCTTGACTGCAACCTTTCCCTTGATCGCATCCATGTGGAGGAGGATCTCCTCGTGTTTGCTCACCAGGATGCCGGTTGGCACCCTGATTCCCTCTTCGGCAAAGAGCTGTTTTGCCTCGTACTCCAGTAGTTTCATGGCTGTTTCTTCCCTCCGGCAAGCGCGATTCCGAGTTCCATCGCCTTGGTATTGAGCGCTTCCGTACCCTTTGGCACGGAATCGAGGATGGCCTTTTTCAACGCTTCTTCGCTTACCACGTGTGTATATCCAACGAGTGCCCCGAGCATCACGATATTTGCCACGATGTCCCGGCCAAGCGTTGTCTTTGCCTCGGCAGTCGCCGGGATCTCGTAAAATGTGCAGCCGGGCCGCGAGTGAACAAGCGTGGAATCGAGGATCATGACCGCTTCGGGCCGGGCCGCGGCTCCGTACTTCTCGAACCCTTCCTGTGACATGATGACAAAGACATCGGGAACCGACACTTCGGGGTACAGGATCTCCTCGTCATCGATGATCACCGCGCTCATGGACGCCCCGCCCCGGGCTTCTGGCCCGTAGACCTGCGTCTGCACGGCAAACTTATGGTCGTACATCACGGCAGCCCGCCCGAGGATGACCGTGGAGAGGATGATCCCCTGCCCGCCAAACCCGGAGAACCTGACCTCGCGTCTCATGGCTGTGCCTCCTTTGGCACGAGACCCATTGCAGGCCGGCTGCGCTTCATGAGTTCGCCGACCACGTACATGTCTTCAGGGATCGCTTCACCCTGTTCGAGCAGCCGGTCCCGTTTTGCTTTCAGGAGAGAGTGCGCCTTGATGTACTCGATCTGGTCGGCGACCTGACGGAACTTGTTCCTGCGCCCGAAGTTGGTGGGGCACTGGACGAGGGCCTCGATAAATGAGAAACCCGGTGTTTCAAGCCCGGTCTTCACGGCACGCTCAAGTTCCTTGACATGGTACGACGTCCAGCGGGCGACATAGTTTGCCCCGGCAGCGATAGCCAGTTCCGAGAGATCGAATGCCGGCTCTGCGCTCCCGTACGGTGTCGTCGTCGACATGCAGCCCCGGGGGGTGGTCGGGCTGCCCTGCCCGCCGGTCATCCCGTAGATCTGGTTGTTCATGCAGACCACTGTGAGATCAATATTCCGACGGCAGGCGTGGATGAAGTGGTTGCCACCGATTGCGGCGAGATCCCCGTCCCCGGTAAAGACCACTACGTGGAGTTTCGGGTTTGCCATCTTGACCCCGGTCGCAAAGGCAAGCGCCCTCCCGTGGGTCGTGTGTAGCGAATCGGTGACGATATAACCCGGCGCCCGCGACGAACAACCGATACCGGAGACAAAGACGGTGTCCTCTTTTTTCCAGCCCATTGCATCAACGGCGGCAAGCGTACAGTTGATGATCGTGCCGTTCCCGCAGCCGGCGCAGTAGATATGGGGAAGCCGGTCCTGCCGGAACCAGTCCTCAAAGCTCATGCCCCTGCCTCCCATACCGTATACAGTTCAGCCGGTGTATGCAGTTCCCCTCCGATCTTCGGGACTGATGTCACCGGCACCTTTGCATGCCGTTCGATTTCCCGTGCGATCTGGCCGAGATTGAGCTCTGGCACGATGAAACGGCGGGCATTTTTGAAGAGCGCGAGAGCATGGGCCGGGAACGGCCAGACTGTCCGGATCCGTAAAAAGCCGATTTTCTTCTCCGGGTGATCGTGGATCACCTGCTGGACAGTCCGGACAGGTGCGCCGTACGCGATAAAGACCTGCTCTGCATCGGGATTTACCACATCGAAATCCGCAAGTGCCTGTGTTGCCAGCTCGATCTTGTCGACGAGCCTGTTTACAAGCGCCGCGTGAAGTCCGGGGTTCGTCGCGCACGGGTAGCCCCGCTCATCGTGCGTGAGTCCCGTAACATGCGTCCCGTAACCATTCCCGAATTCGGGAAATCCCGGAACACGGTCTGCCCCCGGCTTAAATGGCAGGGTGCCGGGCACAAAAGCCGGTCGGCCGGTGTGTTCGACAGCATCGGGAACAACAATGCGTTCCCGCATATGCCCGATCACCTCGTCGGCCATCAAGAAGACCGGCACCCGGTACTTGTCGGCGAGGTTAAACGCCTTTGCCGTGAGGTCGAACATCTCCTGCACGCTTGCCGGGCAGAGCGCGATAATTGCATAATCTCCGTGCGACCCGAACCGGCACTGCATCATATCCCCCTGTGCCGCCATCGTGGGCTGCCCGGTGGAAGGGCCGCCCCGCTGGACGTTTACGATTACGCACGGCGTCTCGGTCATCGCCGCGTACCCGAGGTTCTCCATCATCAGGGAAAAGCCCGGGCCGCTTGTCGCCGTCATCGCCCGGGCACCGGTCCACGAAGCGCCAATCACGGAGGCGATGCTCGCAAGCTCGTCCTCCATCTGGATAAAGACCCCTCCTTTTTTTGGGAGTTTAGCCGCCATATGCTCGGCGATCTCGGTCGAGGGAGTGATCGGGTACCCGCCAAAGAACCGGCAGCCTGCCGCAAGTGCCCCTTCTGCCGAGGCAATATTTCCCTGCCAGAATTCAGTACGCGTCAATATTCAATCGCCACCTTGTGGAGTTCGTACGGCTCTTCCTCGACCCAGTGGATGGCCTGGTCGGGACAGGTAAGCTGGCAGACGCCGCAGAGCTGCCGGCCATAGAGATGATGGAGCCGGCAGTTGGTGCAGCGCTCCGGGCGGTCGAGTTCCGGTACCACAATCCCCCGCCGGTTGGGGTGTTTCCCCTCCTTAAAAATCCTGTACGGACAGACCTTGGTACAGAGATTGCAGCCCTTGCACCGGGTCTCGTCTATGGCGAGTTTCATGTGATGTGTCCTATGTATGTAGCCGTTGAGCCGAAAAAAACCTATTCTTTATACGCATTCTGTTTTCTGCCGAAGATTTTTTTCGCGTTGTCCTGCACGGCAGAAAAGAGGTCGTTACCCACTGAATCGATCCCGACCACGAGTGGCAGCCGGTCGAGTTCTATTACCCAGACTGCTTCAGCCATGCCGAGGTCGGGAAAGTGTTCTCCTTTTAAGGTCATGTGGGATGCAGCAAGCGCCGCACACCCCCCGGTGAAAGCGAAGTAGACGCCCCTCCCCCGGAGCTGTTCTTTCACGGTGCTGCCCATGCCGCCTTTCCCGATCAGCGCCCGGACCCCCCGGTCGAAGAGGAAACCGGAGAGGGTGTTCATCCTCGCTGACGTTGTCGGACCTGCCGCGACGATTGTTTTGTCTTTTATGACCGGTCCGCAGTGGTAGATCACGGCCCCTTTCGGGTCAAACGGGATGCCCTCTTTCTGCATCCGCAGGTGTGCCTCGTCCCGTGCGGTGTAGACGAGGCCGGAGAGCTCGACATGGTCGCCCGCCTTAAGCGAGAGCACCTCGTTACCGAGCGGCGTGTGGAGCTGAATGCTCACCATTCCACCTCCACGGTCGCATGCCGGTTCGCCCAGCACTGCACGTTCACGGCCACCGGGAGCGATGCCGTGTGGCAGGCTGCGGTCTTTACTTTGACGGCAAGTGCAGTCGTGCTCCCGCCAAGCCCCATCGGGCCGATCCCAAGCGTGTTCACCGCGTCGCAGAGCTGCTGCTCGAACTCTGTCATCTGGTCTATTGGCTGGAGCAGTGCCTCCTTTGCAAGCGCAGTGACGCCATCGAATGTCCCGCCAATCCCGACGCCGAGCACTACCGGCGGGCAGGGCCGGCCCCCGGCGATGAGCATAGTCTCGACAACGATCTCCTTAATTTTCCCGGTCTGTGATGGGAGGAGCATCACGACCCGTGAGACATTCTCCGCCCCGGCACCCTTGGGCAGCACGGTCACCGTAAACTTTTCCCCGGGCCGCACATGGATTGCAGGCATCCCGACACCCGTGTTATCCCCGGAGTTGTGCCGGGTGAGGGGATCGACAACATTCGGGCGCAGCGGGATCTCCTGTGTTGCCCTGCGGATCCCGTCGGCGACCGCATCAAACAGGGCCTGGGAATAAGGAACTGACGGAGGCAGGGTGAGGTAGACTACCGGGACTCCGGTGTCCTGGCAGAGGGGCACCCTGAGGCGTTCCGCGGCGAGGATATTTTGAGCGATGTTCCCGTACTCCCCCCGGGCTACGCTGCTTTTCTCTCCCGCTCTCGCTTTTTCTATCGCCCGTTTTACATCGGGAGGCAGGGTGATGACTGCCTCCCTCATGGCCCTGCACGTGGCATCTGCGAGTGCCGCCTGCAGATCCTCCGGTTCTCTGCACTGCATTTATCTATAGTTGAGCGGTGGGGAGATTATATACTGTGCGAATGGCAGCAGCCTGCCGTGCGATGATCCTGTTCCGACCCTGCCGTACCGGCGAAAACACTTTTAAAAAAAGAAAAGAAAAGGGAAAAATTACTTCTTGCCGCCCTTGTGTGCGCCGCCCTTGTGGTCGGCACCCTTTGCGGCATCTGCTCCCTTTGCCGGCTCTGCTTTTGCCGGTTCTGCCTTTGCGGGTCCTTTTCCACCCTTGTGGTCGCCGCCCTTTGCAGCCTCTGCACCCTTTGCCGGTTCTGCTGCTGCCGCCGCTGCTGCTGCTTCGGCCTCGGTTTCGACCTTGACCGGTGCTGCAATCTTATCGCCGGCGATCTTCGGTGCTGCGATGATCCTGCCGCTCACCTTGATCGTGTGGACCTTGAGGTGCGACGGAGTCGGGAGCTTGTGGGCACCGTTCCTCAACGCTGCCTTAACCTTGTCAAGATATTGGGGGGTGGAGTAAACCGTGAAGACGATCTGGCCCTCTTCAACCCGTGCAGCCGTCCCAACGGCCTTACCGAAAGCAAGGCGCATTCCTTCCGAGACACGGTCTGCACCAGCGCCGGTTGCCTGCTTGTTCTCCCGGAGTACATGGTGCGGATAGACACGGACCTTGAAATGGAAGTTTGTCCTTCCAACCTCTTTGAGCAATTTCCTGTTGACCGAGATACGGGAAGCCTCAAGGGCGCTGTGTCGGATCTGGCAGGCCTCTTCAACGATCAGGTCAACCTCTGTCGGGAATTCCTGGGAAAGGTTTCCCAAATCGAACTGTACGATCTTGTTGCCGGGAACCCCGCCCATATACTCACGTCGAGTATAGGCTTTCTTTGCGACGTTCCTGTACATCTTTGCCGGTTTTCTTACCATCGCGTCTTACTCCTAGAGTATGAATCGTAAAAGCGGGCACGAAAACGCGTATTTGACCTGGGCTATCGTGCCGGCACACTTCACAAACTGCTTTAATAAAATAGAGATGTGGCGTATTAAACCTTACTGGACTGAGCAATTCTTGTTTATAAGGTCAAGGATGTCGCGCCGGACCGTTGCGAATTCTACGCTGGTCCTGTTGCGGGGGCGTGGCAGGTCGATTGGCACTATTTTGCAGATCCGTCCCGGGCGGGGTGTCAGCACAACGATCCGGTCCGACAGGTAGACCGCCTCGTCGACGCTGTGCGTGATAAAAATGATTGTCTTTTTTGTCTTCTCCCAGATGTCCAGAAGCTCGGTCTGGAGCATGTTACGGGTCTGGGCATCGAGCGCCCCGAATGGTTCGTCCATGAGGAGGAGCACAGGGTCAAGCGCAAGCGCCCGGGCGACCGCCACCCTCTGGCGCATCCCGCCGGATAATTCGGCAGGGTAACTGGTCTTAAACGCGGTCAGGTTCACCAGCTCGAGATACTGTTCCGCAATCCTGTACCGCTCTTCCCTTGGCATGCCTTTCATCTCAAGGCCAAAGGCGATATTGTCGATCACAGTCCGCCAGGGAAAGAGTGAGTACTCCTGGAAGACAAATCCGATCTTCGGGCTGGGCCCTTTCATCTCCTCCCCGTCGAGGACAATGGACCCGGTCCGTGCTATAGCGAGCCCGGCAATAAGGCGCAGGAGTGTCGTCTTGCCACATCCTGAAGGTCCGAGAATACAGACAAACTCCTTATCTTTCACCTTAAGGCTGACATGATCCAGTGCAGTCAGTACCGAACCGTCATCCTTTTTGAACTCCTGTGTCAGGTCGTTTATGACAAGGTTGCCCATATCAGACTCCCTCCTTAACCTGCCAGCGCAGGAAATGCTTGTCCATGTAATGCCGGAAGCACATGTCGATGAAGAGCCCGGTCAGGCCCAGCAGGAGCATGTAGACGACCACGCAGTCCATCTGGTGCAGGTCATAATAGAACCAGAGCGCCATGCCCAAGCCGTTGTTGGACACCCCAAAGAGTTCTGCAGCAACAAGGCACATCCATCCTACACCGGTTGCAATCCGTATGCCGGAAGCAATCGAGGGTAGGGCTGCAGGAAACGCCACGTGCCTGATAAGCGCCAGGCTCTTTGTGCACCCGAGCATCTCTCCGGCCTCAACATAAACCCTGGGCACCCCCCGAAAACCACTGTAGGTGTTGATAATGATGGGAAAAACCGCCCCTGCAAAGATGACAAAACCGGCCGAGTACGCTGTCAGGCCAAACCAGATGATCGCAAACGGGATCCATGCGAGAGGCGGAATCGGCCGGAGGAGTTCAACGAGCGGGTCAAGAAACGCGTCGAACCGGCGGCTCCAGCCCATCGCAATACCGATCGGGATCCCGACGAGCAAAGCCGCCCCAAGACCGATAGCGAAGTGAACCATACTCACCTCGAAATCCATCAGCAGCCGGCCCTTTTCGATGAGATCAATAAATGCGAAGAGAACGTCAGGAGGTGACGGTAAAATAAAGGAATTCCTGACAATGACTGCGGCAGCAATCTCCCAGATTATGAGAGCAAGCAGCAGGGCTGAAACTCCCAGCCATAGGTTATTCTTCTTCTCTTCCGAGTTTCTCATCGCGGCGTACCTTTTATAAAAAAATTTGGCCTGTAAAAAAATTCCCCGGGTCAGGCTTCCGGAATAATCGTTCTTAAGAATTGAGGAGGGCTGATAAAAAAATGTTAGTACCGGTCTTTCATATTCGGGTTCCCTTACTTCTGGTAGAGCGTCAGGTCGAAGAGGTCGTCCTGTGTCAGGTTCTTCTTGATGTACCCGTTGTCGTACTGGAACTTTGCATAATCGAGTACCGGCTGGACAATGATACTTGGATCCGATGCCCAGTTGCCGTCCCATTCCTTGAGCGAGGCCTTGACATCGTCAAGTTTAGCGCCCGTCTTGTTGGCATAGATGGCTGCCGCATCGTCAAGGTTTGCCTCGTTCCACGCGACCGCCTTGTTGTTGGTCTGGATGATCTGTTTGACGATCTCCGGGTGCTCCCGGATCAGTTTGCCGCTCACGATAAGGACACAGCAGGTGTGGTTGGGATACATTTCGCCGGAATGGACAACGATCTTCCCTGCGCCCTGGTTAACGATCACGCTCGGGGACGGGGTTGGCAGGAAGACTGCATCAACCTTGCCGGCAGTCAGCGCGGTGATAGCATCTCCACCGGAGGACATGCTCTTGATGGTGACATCCTTGTCCGGTGTGAGGTTGTTGTTTTTAAGCCAGTTGCGGAGGACTGTATCCTGGATGGTGCCGGCCGGGAACGTGGCAATCGTTAAGCCCTTAAGGCTCTGGGGACCGGTATAGGCAAGGCCGTTTCTGACAACAAGGTCCGACCCCTGGGTGTTGACGCCGGCAACGATCTTTGCATCAAGACCGGTACTGATGGCGGAGAGGACCGGGGCAGCCCCGACATAGGCTACATCAAGCTGCCCGGCAAGCATTGCCTGCATCTCCGGAGCGCCGGTCGGGAAGACTGTATCGGTGACGTTCTTGACACCATACGGTGCGAGGTCCTGCTGGAACCAGCCCTTGTTCTGGGCAGTGATCTCTGCCATCTGGTGGGTGCTGGGCTGGTACCCGATCCGGAGATCCTTTACGGTCGTTGCATTCGAGGAGGTTCCGGACGACTGCGTGCAGCCGGCAGTGAATAGTACGAGCACGAGGGCAAGTGCGACAAAGGCAATTGCCGTAATTTTCAGAGTCTTCATACCCAGAGGATTATTCGGTCAATGATAAAAAAGTGTACGATTCAGGCAGAATATTTTCCCTTTTGGCTTATTTTCCCGTTTAAATAACTACAATTGGAGAAAATAATTGCTCGTACTGTCCACATGTCAAGGTGCCCGGAGCCAGGTTTCCCTCTTTTTTGGGACAACAAAGAAAATTTTTTCCTGTAATTGACCCTATTGTATCTTTATTATGGCACATGTGGACCCCATCGACCGGCTTATGCGCGCCGCTCTCCTCTCAGATGAGGAGTTTGTCGCCACCTTAAACGACCTCTTGAAGAACGATCTGCGCATCAGCGTGCGGGATCTCGCGGCTCACTGCGGGATCGCGCAGAGTTCGCTCTATAAGATCCTCCACGGGAAACGCTCGCCCAACCTCTCGACTCTTCGGGAGATCGTAAAGGCACTGCGCCAGTTCTACCACATCGGGGATGAGAACTTCATCGGCCTGATCGCCGCCCGGCCGGTCCTCGAAAGTGTCGAGGAGCGCCTTGCCGATGTGGACGGCCACCACATGCGGGTCCGGGAGTATCCCGTCCACACGATGGAGGATGCGATTGTGGCTGCTGTCCGTGCCGAACGGGAAGGGGCGATTGCGATCGTCTGTGCCCCGATCGTGTCCAGCATCATCGAGCAGCTCGTCCATGTCCCGGTGGCGACGATCATTCCCCGCGAGTCGGTCCAGCGGGCGATCGAGCTTGCCGCCCGGAAGGCGTGGATTTAATCGATCCACGCACAAACATGAGGTACAATAAAGAGAAGGATGAGGGTAAACGGATGCGGACCGATGTTGTGAGACTGGGACGCCTTTCGGGCGAGAGGACGGGGGAGATGATGCGTTTTCTCTCGTCAATGCGATCCGACCGCTGTATTGCCGATGCTGATGTGCTGGTGGATATCGCCCATGTGCTGATGCTCGAACGCCAGAAGATTATCGGGACAGATATAGCAAAGCAGCTCCTCCCGGCGCTCCTTGAACTCAACAGCGAGGGAGTGCCCGAGGAGGTCTTTGACGACCGGTTCGAGGATGTCCATGCCGGCATCGAATCGCTCATGATTGAAGCGGTCGGTCCCGATGTCGGCGGCCGCATGCACATGGGGCGGTCGAGAAACGACGAGGTGGCGACCTGTATCCGGTTCAAACTCCGGGAAGACCTGCTCAAGCAGATGGCAGCGCTCTTAAAAGTCCGGGAGGTACTCATCGCCCTTGCCGAGACACACCGTGAATCGTTCATGCCCGGGTTTACCCACATGCAGCACGCCCAGCCCACCACCCTCGCCCATCACCTCCTCGCCTACGAGCAGCAGTTCTCCCGCGATTTCGACCGGCTGCGCGACGCGTACGTCCGGGTCAATCTCTGCCCGCTCGGCGCTGCCGCATTTGCATCCACCGGCTACCCCATCGACCGGGAGTACACGTCAAAACTGCTCGGGTTTGACGGTCTTGTCGAAAATACCATGGACGCGGTTGCCACCCGCGACTTTGCGCTTGAAACCCTTGGCGATCTCTCCATCCTCATGGCGAACGTGAGCCGGCTCTGCGAGGAACTGGTCATCTGGAGCACGTCGTTTGTGAAGTTTGTCTCGCTCGACGATGCGTTCTGCTCGACCTCGTCCATCATGCCGCAGAAGAAGAACCCGGATACCGCCGAGATCATGCGGGCAAAGACCGGCTCGGTCTTCGGGGCCTACACGGGAGCGCTCATGACGGTAAAAGGCCTCCCCATGAGTTACAACCGCGACCTCCAGGAACTCACGCCCAACATCTGGCGCGGGATGCGGGACGCAAAAGAGAGCCTCCGGCTCCTCATCGACATGCTGTCGAGCGCGACCTTCGACACGGAGCGCATGAAAGAGGAGGCCGGCAAGGGATTCTCCACGGCAACGGAACTGGCCGATACGCTCGTGCGGGATTATGGCCTCCCGTTCCGCACCGCCCACAACATCGTGGGACGGTCGGTCTCGAAGGGCAGCCTGACCCTTGAGACCCTTGAGGAGTCGGCAAAGGAACTCGATCTTGGGATCTCGCTTGCGGGAAAAGGGCTCACGCAGGACCAGATCGAGAAAGCACTCGACGTGGCAAACTCGGTCGGCCTCCGGAAGGCGACCGGTGGCCCGGCGCCATTTGCAACCAAGATCGCGATCGCGGACCGAAAAAAGCAGCTGGACACGGACTCCTCGCTCATCGATGCGAGGCTCGCAAAGATATCAAAGGCAAAGGAAGACCTGCTTTCCGATGCACGGAGGCTGGTAGCATAACCGGTTTTTCTTCAGGAGATCATGTCTCCTGCACCTATGGCAACAAGACCCTCTCGGGGACCTACATCACCGACCGCGACGGCATGGCGGTTGTAAAACTCTCAAGCGGGTACAATATCGGGGTGGAGAAGGCGTGCTGCACGCTCGTCTCCCCGGCTCCTGCCTCTGCGTCCCACGGGGCGCCAGTTCGGCAGGATCCAAACCTTCCCGAGCTTGCCATTATCTCGACCGGCGGCACGATAGCAAGCCGGATCGATTACCGGACCGGGGCGGTCACGAGCCAGTTCGACGCGGATGATATCCTGACCGCGATCCCGGCGCTCGCAGAGATCGGCCGGTACCGCACAAAAGTGCTCTACACGATCCTCTCCGAGAACATGACGCCCGCCATCTGGCAGGAACTCGCAAAAGCCGTGTATGACGAGATCAAGCACGGCGTCGCCGGGGTCATGGTCACGCACGGCACCGACACGATGGCCTACAGCGCGGCCGCCCTCAGTTTCATGCTCGACACCCCGGTGCCGGTCGTCTTTGTCGGGTCGCAGCGCTCGGCCGACCGTCCTTCGAGTGACAATGCGATGAACGGGGTCTGCGCGGCGGTGGCGGCAGAGAGCGATCTCGGCGAAGTGGCCATTGTCATGCATGCGACGACAAACGACGACGTTTGCGCCATCCACCGGGGTACGAGGGTACGGAAGATGCACACCTCCCGGCGGGACGCGTTCCGGAGCATCGGGATTCCCCCGGTCGGGACGGTTGACTATTCCACCCGGGCCGTGACCCTCACCGATGAAGCAGTACGGAGAGGCACCCGGAAACTCGCCCTGCACGACAAACTCGAACCGCACTGCGCCCTCATCCAGTTCTACCCCGGCATGTCCCCCGATCTGCTGAAAGCATACGAGGGATATGCGGGGCTCGTCCTCTCGGGCACCGGCCTCGGGCACGTGAGCACGGCCCTGATCCCGCCGACAAAAAAACTGATTGCGGACGGGACGCAGTTCGTCATGACCTCGCAGTGCATGAACGGCCGGGTCTGCGACCGGGTCTACGATACGGGCCGCGACCTCCTTGCCGCGGGTGTTATCGAAGGCGGCGACATGCTGCCTGAAGTGGCGCTCGTCAAGCAGATGTGGGTGCTCGGGAACGAACGCGACCCAGAAAAAGCGGCCGCGCTGATGGCGACCGATCTTAAAGGCGAGTGCATGAGGAGGAGCGCCCATGGATTATAAGACCGTTGGCCTCGTGGCCGGGATCGAGATCCACCAGCAGCTCGACACAAAAGAGAAACTCTTCTGCCACTGCCCGACCACGCTGCTCGATAACGCCGACCACACGGGCGAGTTCTTCCGGTACCTGCGGGCGACCGAGAGCGAGATGGGCCAGATCGACCGTGCCGCACAGGAAGAGATGAAGCGGGTGCGGAAGTTCCAGTATTACACCTACAAATCCACCTGCCTTGTCGAGAACGATGAGGAGCCGCCCGCGCCCCTGAACGAGGAAGCGCTCGGGCTCGGCCTCACAATTGCAAAACTCTTTAGCATGACGCCGATCCCGCAGATCCACGTGATGCGGAAACTCGTGATCGACGGTTCCAATACGAGCGGGTTCCAGCGCACGGCCCTTGTCGCCATCAACGGGGCGCTGCCGAACGGCGGGAACATCGAGACGATCTGTATCGAGGAGGAAGCGGCGCAGCGGGTAAAAGACGACATCTTCTCGCTTGACCGGCTCGGTATCCCGCTTGTCGAGATCACGACCTCGCCCTGTATGCACACCCCTGAGGACGTGCAGCAGGTCGCCGAGTACATCGGGATGGTGCTCCGGTCGACCGGGAAAGTCAAGCGTGGCCTCGGGACGATCCGGCAGGATGTGAACATCTCCATCCGGGATGGCGCCCGTGTCGAGATCAAGGGCGTGCAGGAACTCGACCTCATCGCCGAGGTCGTCCGCCGCGAAGTCCAGCGCCAGCAGAGCCTGCTTGCGATCCACGCGGAACTGCTCAAGCGTAACGCAAGCGTCGGGACGGAACAGACCGATGTGACCGATCTCTTCAAAGAGACGAAGTCCACGGTCCTGAAAAAAGCAAAGAAAATCCTCGCGCTTGTCCTCCCCGGCTTTGCCGGACTTGTCGGCCGCGAGATCCAGCCCGGCCGCCGGCTCGGGACCGAGATGTCGGACTACGCGAAGAAGTGCGGGGTCGGCGGCATCTTCCACACCGATGAACTCCCCGCGTATGGCGTCACCGCTGAAGAGGTCGCACGGCTCCGGGAGTTCGTCCACGCGGGCGAGCAGGACGCCGTGATCCTCGTCTCCGGTGCGAGCCCGAAACAGGCGGACTGCGCCTGGCACCAGGTCGCCGGCCGGGCAAAAATGGCTCTCTCTGATATGCCCGTGCCCGAAGAGACGCGGAAGATGCTCGAAGAGGGCAGCACCGCGTACATGCGCCCCCTCCCCGGGGCGGAACGGATGTATCCCGAGACCGACGTGTTGCCGGTCCGGATTGATGCAGCACGCTGGAATGCGGTTACCGTGCCGGAACTCCTGACCCTCCGGGCCGGTCGGTTCGAGAAGGATCTCGGCCTTGACCCGGCCATCGCCCGGCAGATGGCCTTCTCCGAGCGCCTGCCCCTCTTCGAGCGGGCGATTGCCGGCGGGATCAAGGCAAACCTCGCGTCCCGCACGCTCCTTGCGACCATCAAGGAGATCCGCCGGGACGGTGCGGACACCGACAAAATCTCTGACGACGCGGTCCTCGCGGTGCTTCACGCAGTTGGGAATGGCACGGTCGCAAAAGAAGCGATCCCCGAAATCCTTGTGGCCGTTGCCGGGGGAAGCACGGTCGAAGCGGCGATGGCACAGCTTGCCCCGACCGTCTCCCGCGACGAACTCGAAGCGGTGATAAAGAAGATTGTCACCGACCGGGCGGAGTTTGTTATCCAGAAACAGAAAGGGGCCTTGGGACCACTCATGGGGGTTGTTATGCAGGAGGTCCGGGGGTCGGTGGACGGGAAGGTTGTGAGTGAACTTCTTAAGAAAGAGATTGAGAAGGTGCTTGCTCAGAAGAAATGAGTTTTTCACGCACTTTTCTTTTTTTTGTAAATCTGATTTTGTAATATATTAGGGAGATTTGTTTCGGATCAACCGTAACGTTAATCAGGATTGGTTCAAAAATGAACCATGTGGAACAAAATTTAACCAATGAAATCGTTGCCCTCCTATTAAAGGAGGATCTCCATACCCGGGCTATCGCTGAGCAGCTCGGACGCAATCATGTCACTGTCTTGCGGAAGCTCCGGGAACTCACGGAATACAATATCGTTGACTGCCGCGCGGAAGGAAAAAACAAGATCTATTATCTCAAGCAAACCCTCGAGGCCAGGAATGCGGCAATGGCTGCGGAGATTTTCAAGCAAACGACAATTATCGCGAAATATCCTGTTCTGCGGGGGATTTTCAGAACGGCTCAGCATATGCCGGCTCTTCAACTCATTCTGCTGTACGGGGTCGGTGGATGGGAAGGTTGTGAGCGAACTTCTTAAGAAAGAGATTGAGAATGTGCTCTCTAGTCAGAAGTGAGTGATTTCCTTCCCCCCTTCTGGTTTAGAGTATCGCCGCAGTTTTTTGATTTTCGTTGATTTCCCTTTTTGGATATTTCAGAAGAGCGTGCTCTTGGGGGCTCGCGCCCCCGCCGCACGGGCATCCCCCGGTTGCGATGATGCATTCATACGGTTGAAGGGGATTTGTGCTGCGAGGAGTTTTTACAACAATCTTTTCAAAATTAAATTCATCAAAAGGAATGGCAGGGGGCGCTTTCCCCCTGCCGATCAGACTTTTTTGTCCTGTTCTCCTGTTCCTGCTTCCATGTGGTCGAGGACCCGGTCCCACATGACAAGGAGCCCGGGTATAATTACATACGCGAGCAGTCCCGTCCCGAGGAATGCCCCGGTGAGGATGAGTTCGGTTTCCATCGAACTCACCTCTAGGCCAGGGCCGTCTCGGTGTCGGCCCAGGTCTCGATCTTTGTCCTGATTGCATCGTCGCTGTATGACGCGATCGTTATCCGGTCGCGGCTGAAGCCGACGGTGTAGATCTCGCCGTTCGGGTCGTGGCACTTGAGGGTCGCGGAGTAGGTTTCCCGGTCCGTGTCCCGTGCAGGTGTGCCCGCGTGTGCGGTGGTGAGCGTCCCTGCGGCCATGATCGCCGCGATGCCGGCGTTGAACCCGGCAAGGGTGCTGTACCGGTCGCTGAGCGTTCCGACGACGTTTGCGTCCTCATCCTGGTACACGATCTTTGCGGTGTATGACTCCCGGGTCTTCTCCACGGGAGCGTGTGTTGCACCTCCGGACCTGTAGGATACACATCCGAAGGGATTCGATACGACGACTGCCTGAACGATCGCGTTGAACGCGGTCGCATCCGCGATGGGGCTTGAAAGCCTGCGGGTGGCGGTCTTTGTGGTTGTTCCATTTTCGAAATCTGCCATTTTTTGTTTCCTCCTGTTTTTTTTCTTTGTCTCGGGGCGCCCTTTGACATACTATCATAGGAGGTTGTTCGATATAGGCTCAAAAAAGAAAATGAATCCGGGGCTCCGGTTTACCCGGTTTTGCCAGCCGGGCAGGGAGAGTTGCGCGCTCGCTGATTTGCAATGCCCGGTGCGGCAGATTTCTGATTGGATTCTGTAACGCTCTTTTTTCCAAAGATTTTCTGCATGGTGCTGACGTTCCCGATACCCCAGTCAAAGACCCGGTAGCGGAGCAGCCCGGCTTCGCGGGAGAAGACCCAGAACTGGATATTGTCGGCGGCAGAAAGGCAGTACGGCTGGATCTCCCGGATGTCGGTCTCGTAGAGTTCCCGCACTTCCCGGGCGTTGCCGACCGGAACTTTCGGGCGGACCACCCGGACAAGGATCGCGCCGGCCGGGGAGATCCCTGCCAGGTCGAACACGGCCCCGGGATGCGTGATCGTTCCCACAACGTATCCTTCCCCGGCGAGGATCTCCGCTGCTTCATGGGTGCCGCGCGGGGCATGAATGCCGGCGGGTTTTCCCGCGCCCTCCCTTGAGTCGGGCTTCTTATGGCTGCCGTTCCCGCTCTTCCGTGCTTTAACAGTCCGGCGGCGGGGGTTGCCGGTGAACGATACCTGTGTTGTCCTGTCGGGTTCCTCCTGAATACAAGTGTTTGTTGTTTCACCTGCAATGGTACCGATTGCTGCCGGTACGATTCCGCAGGGATTAATCCGGTTGCTGTACGTGGCACCGGATGCAATCGCACCCGGCGCAATCACGTCCTCGTGGGTTGTAGTAATGTCTTCCATAGGGTGATTCACTTCCTCTGTTAATTCTGATATTCATCATGCGATACGGGGAAGAGCGCGTCCGCTCTTCTGTAAAACGTTCCAAACGCCGGCCCGGAAAGAGATCGACAGCCCCGGCACCTGCCAGAAGCCATCACCTCATTATGTAAAGTGATACGCGACCCGTTTTCGCACTATCTGTTACAGGCACGTACCAGTCATGACCGGACCGGTGGTCACCGACGTATAAGAGAAAAGGCGGGCGATACGATACCGGCCCGGGCACCCGCTGCATACATCCCGGAACAGGCGATCAGGTAAATTGGTGCTTTCTGTCTCTCAAAGAGCCCGAAGAGTCCACACGTAAATGTCATGGCAAGGTAGCAGAACTTCGCGAGGCGGCGGGCGACCTTCTTCTCGTACCCGAACTTCATCGCCTTTCTCGTTACCCGTGTGCAGAAATCCAGAGTCATTGTGATTATTTTTTCAATGATATATCGGGTTATATACTCTGCGGTGGATTCGAAAAATCTGGTAGTTATTGGGGGAATCCGGGGTTTTTAAGGGCCCGGATGGGTATACCTGCGGGTTAGCTGAATGGGGGAGCGCGGAAGGTAATGAGTGGGAAGGGGGGGATTATCGGGTGTTCCTCCCGGTGAATGTGTTTTGATGGGCCGCATGGAATGCCTGCTATGTATCCACATTGTACGGGCTAATCCTGCTGGCCGCTTTGACATATCTCTCAAACAGCCAATCGACAAACAGCTGGTTGAATTGCGGATTATCGGTAATCTGTTTGTAAAATTTGAAATTGCTGTCAATCATTCCCTGGAGTTTATCTTCAACGACATGATCGAAGGTAAGCCGGGCATTCTCAGGAGGATTGACTTTTACACTGTTTGCAAGTGCAAGATCCTCAGCCAGTTTGGCCTCAAGCTGCTCAATGAACACCTTATCCTGCTCAGTGAAATCCGTACCAAACTGATCATTTAATTCTTTGATAATCCGGGAGAGAGGTTCAATATCATCAGGTACGACAATGTAGTCGTCCTTGGGTTTCATGGGGTTGATCTCGCCGTTTCCCCGGGTTAAGGGGATGCTTCCTGACATTGTTTTTTGCACACGATAGGAATCAAGATCGATCTGGTTCTGGATTTCTACCGGCAATTTTTCCCTTGTAACCGGGAGTTTTCGTATGAGGAACTTGCTGAAAACATAAAGTTTCTCCAGATCTGCATCCGTGAACGGAAGTACCTGGGACAGGAATGCGTAGAGCCGGATATAATCATCAAGGGTTTTTCTGAAATCGGTTTGCATCTCTTTTGATACGGCCTTATACCGCTCGACAATGGGATGCAATGCCGCATGGAGTTTGTCCTGAGTGGTCTTTGAAGCAAAATACAACCGGGCGAATTGATCGATATCCTCTTTTGTAAAAAGATGGAATTCCGAGAGTCGGGTTTCCTGATCGTAGAGAAGGTTTGGATCAGTTCCTTCTGTAAGGATTGTCCGATCATAATAGGGCTCAAAGGCTTTCTGGATCTGGTCTGCCTCATTGATGAAGTCAAGGACCATGGTATCCTCCTTTCCGGGATAAACACGATCGAGCCGGGAGAGTGTCTGGACTGCATTGACGCCGCCGAGTTTCTTATCAACATACATGGTATGGAGGAGCGGTTGATCGAACCCGGTCTGGAATTTATTTGCAACAATAAGGAACCGGTATTGATCCTGTTTGAAGGCCTCGGCAGTCTGGGTATCCGGAATACCGTTCATTGTGGCTTCTGTGAAACTTTTCCCATGATCTTTTACGGTGCCGGAGAAGGCTACGAGGGCTTTGAACGGATACTTTTTCTCTTTGATGAATTGATCAACAATCAGTTTGTAGTGGACTGCATGCATCCGTGAACGGGTAACAATCATCGCTTTGGCTTTGTTGTTAATCCGGTGCATCACCTGGCTGGCAAAATGATCGAGGATAATGGCCACTTTCTTTTTGATGGCGTGATCGCTTAGATCGACAAACTGCTTGAGCAGGTAACTTGCCTTCATCCGCTCATAATGGGGATCGTCCTTGATGGTCTTGAGAAGGTTCCAGTAGGTCTTGTAGGTGGTATAATTTTTTAAGACATCGAGAATGAATCCCTCTTCAATTGCCTGGCGCATGGAGTAGATACTGAATGCAATGAATTTTCCGTCCGGCCGTTTGGTCCCGAAGAGTTCCAGTGTTTTTGGTTTCGGGGTTGCGGTGAATGCGAAGAAACTTACATTTTTCAGCCGGCCCCGTGCCTTGATCTCTTCGATGATCTGATCCTCTACGTCTTCCTCACCGGCCTGTGCTTCAAGTTCTTCTGCTTCTTCAAGTGAGCTTGCCAGCAGCACCTGTTTCATGCTTTTGGTGCTCTCCCCGCTTTGGGAGGAATGGGCCTCATCGATGATGACGGCAAACCGGGAGCCCGCCAGTTTGCTGATCTCTTTTGAGATGACGGGGAATTTCTGGAGCGTCGTGACAATGATGGTTTTCCCGTCTTCGAGTGCAGATTTTAGTTGCCGTGAGGTTTTCTCGATATTTTCCACAACCCCGTCAACCTGCTCAAACTGGAGGACGGTACGCTGGAGCTGCCGGTCAAGTACCTTCCTGTCGGTTACAACAATAATCGAATCAAATACCCGCTTTTCTTTGTCATCGTGAAGAATAGAAAGCTGGTGAGCGAGCCATGCGATGGAATTACTTTTTCCGGAACCTGCGCTGTGCTGGATGAGATACTTCTGTCCGGCACCGTTGTGCTTCGCATCGGCGATGAGCGAGCGGACCGCATCAAGCTGGTGATACCGGGGGAATACGATCTGCCGCTTCCCGGTCTTCTGCCCTTTGTCATCCTCCAGTTCCACATCCTGGATGAAATGCTGGATAAGGTTCAGGATGCTGTCTCGTGACCAGACCCGTTCCCACAGGTAAGCGGATGCGAAACTTTTCCACGAAGGCGGATTTCCTGCCCCGCCATTGTATCCCTGATTGAAGGGAAGAAACCGGGTTTTTGGGCCTTCGAGTTTTGTTGTTACATACACAAGATCGGGATCGACCGCAAAGTGGGCAAGACACCGGCGGAAGGCGAACAACGGTTCCTTGGGATCGCGATCGACCTGGTACTGGCGGATGGCGTGCTGGACATTCTGGCCGGTGAGATGATTTTTGAGTTCCGCCGTGAAGATCGGGATACCGTTGAGGAACAACGCGAGGTCAAGGCTATTGTCGTTCTTTATGCTGTAGTGGAGCTGCCTTACGGTTGAGAAAATATTTGCCGCATATTTTTTCTGGAGAGCATCATTGAGTCCGCTTACCGGATGGAAGTACGCGAGCACAAATTTGCAGCCGTCGCTTTTGATCCCTTTCCGTAGGACATCGAGCGTTCCCCGCCGGTCTATTTCTGTAGCAAGCCGCTGGATGATGCGGTCCTTTGCACCGTCGCCATGCGTCTTCTTGAATTTCGCCCATTCCTCCGGCTGTGTCGCATAGAGGAAATCTATCGTATCTTTTGGGAGCAGGCAGAAATTGCGATCATATTCATCGAATGTCCGTTTGTGGAATTTGCCCGGGGGATAGGCCCCATAATCCGGCTCGGGTTCAGCAATGGCGGCCGGGAAACCGGGATCCGCATCTGATCCACCGTCAAGAAGTTTTTGTTCAATGATGTATTCGAAATTTTTTTCTGTTACATCGGTCGGCGGCACGCAAATCCCCGTAAATAATCCTATATCCCACAATCCGCAGTAAAAAACAGATCCCTTCCATTATAAACCAACCACAAGATCTTTGTACAATGAGCCTAAAAATAAAAATATGGCAATAATTGAGGGATTTGATGAAGAATCGATCCTTT
>Ga0172381_10001686_pt1 | contig 25321 bp, 22 predicted proteins | sample Leawel6488metaG_FD_119754 | JGI IMG/M metagenome (GOLD analysis project Ga0172381, IMG submission 119754) | Leachate microbial communities from a municipal landfill in Southern Ontario, Canada - Leachate well 64-88 metaG | ecosystem: Engineered > Solid waste > Landfill > Unclassified | place... | reverse complement strand
CTTTAGGGCCGGCCATCGGCGTCGGTTTGATCGGCAAGGGAGCCATGGAAGCCATGGGACGCAACCCGGAAGCTGCCGGCAAGATCCAGACTGCCATGATTTTGGCCATTGCCTTCGCTGAAGCTATCGCCATTTACGCATTAGTCGTTGCCTTGATCCTTAAATTCGTTTAGTCTCCGCTGCTAAATAGTGCCTGCCTTTTGGCAGGCACTCCCGTTTTTGCGGGATTTAACATTAGTTATCGCTTATGATGGGAATCGATTGGAAAATTTTATTAGGAGAGATGATCAATTTTTTGATCGTTTTATTTTTGCTAAAAAAATTCGCCTTAGGACCGTTTTTAAAAATTTTAAGAGAGAGAAAGCAAAAGATTGAAGAAGGGCTGGAAAGGTCAAAAGTCGCTGAAGAAAAAATAAAAGAAATAAGAACCAAGAGGGAAGAGATCATCGCTAAGGCCCAGCAGAAAGCTATAGAGATATTTGATCAGGGGAAAAAGAAAGGCGATGAAAAAATAAGGAGCTCTATCCTTTTAGGAGAACAGGAGAGGCTTAACATTCTTCAAACCGCTAAAAAAGAGACCCAAAGAGAGATAGACAAAATGAAAGATGCCGAGAAAGAAAGAGAAATATCGGTTGCCTTATCTCTGGCCGAAAAAATTTTAGGAGAAAAATTAGATGCTAAAAAAGATGAGGCGCTGATAAACAAGCTTTTAGCCGCGCAGAAATAATGAAAAACGAAGCTAAAATTTTTGCCAAGGCTTTTATTTCAGCTTTGGCCGGAAAAGACGAAAGCGGGCAGAGGCAAATAGTCCAGAATTTTTTAGAGGTCGTGGCCCGCAAGAAAAAAATATATCTTCTTCCTAGAATCTTAAAAGAATTGGAACTGATCGAAAAAGGAAGCGAAGCGGTTTTGGTTCTAGCCAGGGATTTGGACCAGGGGGCAGTGGAAGAGATAAAAGAAGGTTTGAAAAAAAGATTAGGCCGGGATAAGAAATTCAAGGTAGAGATAGACCAATCCATTATCGGCGGATTTAAAGCTAGGACTAGCAACCTTTTAATCGATTCTTCAATAAAAACGATCATCGAAAATATCAGGAAAAAATTAGTTTAATTTGGACTTAGGGCTAAGCCCCACAAATAATATGGAAATTTTAGACTATTTAAAAAAAGAGATAGAAAATCTGGACTTCAATTCCCAAAAAGAAGAGATCGGCCAGGTGATCGAGGTCAAGGACGGAACCGCTAAGATCAGCGGCCTTTTGAATGTGAGTTCGATGGAGATCATTAAATTTGAAGGAAAAGAAGAAGTTTTGGGCATAGCCTTGAACCTGGAAGAAACGGAAGTGGGAGCTATTATTCTAGGAGAAGACTCCAAGGTTAGGCAGGGAGATATCGTTAAAAGAACAGGCAAAGTCGTTTCCGTGCCGGTAGGAGAAGGAATGATCGGCCGCGTGATCGATCCTTTGGGACGGCCGCTGGATGGCAAGGGCAAAATTGATTCCAAAGAAGTAGGGCTGATAGAGAAGATCGGTCCGTCGGTCATTGAAAGAGAGGGAGTTGATTATCCTTTGCACACAGGCATTAAAATTATTGACAGCTTGATCCCGATAGGGAGAGGGCAGAGAGAATTGCTTTTAGGAGATAGGATCTCCACCAAGAGCTCTCTTGCTATTGATGTGATCATAAATCAAAAAACCGAGGCTAAAAGGCCGATTTGTATTTATGTGGCTATCGGACAGAAAAGAGCCAAGCTGGCCCGCACCATTGAAATTTTTGAAAAGAGCGGTGCTATGGAATATACCATTGTCGTGGCCGCCTCTTCATCCGACCCGGCTTCTTTCTTATATTTAGCTCCTTATTGCGGAGCGGCGCAGGGAGAATATTTTATGAACGCCGGAAAGGACGCGCTGGTCGTTTACGACGATTTGACCAAGCACGCTTGGGCTTGGCGCGAGATCGCCTTGATCTTAAGAAGGCCGCCGGGGAGAGAAGCTTATCCGGGCGATATTTTCTATCTTCATTCGAGATTGCTGGAAAGAGCAGCTAAACTTAGCAAGGAAAAAGGAGGCGGATCATTGACCGCGCTTCCGATCATTGAAACCCAGGCCGGAGATATTACCGCTTATGTCCCTACTAATGTTATTTCCATTACCGATGGCCAGATCTTTTTTGATGCCGGTTTATATCTTAAGGGACAACGGCCGGAGGTAAATGTAGGCCTTTCCGTTTCCAGAGTCGGCTCTGCGGCCCAGACCAAGGCTATGAAAAAAATAGCTTCGACTTTGAAGCTGGAACTGGCCCAATTTAAAGAGCTGGAAGCCTTTTTGGAATTTGCTGAAGAGGTTGACCAGGAAACCCGCGAAAAAATAGAAAGAGGTAAAAGAATGATGATGCTTTTAAAGCAGGAAGAAAGGAATCCGTTGGCGTTCGAAAAAGAAGTTTTGATCATTTTCGCCGCTGTTAAGGGATGGCTGGATAAAGTTAAACTGGCCGATATCAAACAGGCGGAAAAAGATATTTTTGAATATTTTGAATCTATCAGGCCGGAAATATTAGAGAATATAAAGAAAACCAGGGATATTAGTCCCGAACTTCGTTCGGAATTGGAAAAAGGGTTAAGAGAAGCGCTGCAAAAATATGAGGTCCAAGGAAATTAAACAAAAAATCGGTTCGGTTGGGAATATTTCCAAGATCACCAATGCTTTGGGGTTGGTTTCGGCGGTCAAGATGGGCAAGGCCCAGAATTTAGCGCTTAATTCCCGGCCATTTGCCCTAAGGGTTTACCAGATGCTGAAAAAATTAAGCGCGTATCAAAAAAAAGAAGGGCTGGCCAGTTTTTATTTTAAGGATCGGCCTACGGAAAAAATATTAGCTGTAGTGGTTAGCTCCGACAGGGGTTTTTGCGGATCTTTTAATAAAAATATTTTGAATTTCGCCCAGAAACAAATTAAGGAGTTTGAAAAAATAGCGCCAGTGGAAATCGTTGCCATCGGAAAAAAGTCGTCAACTTTTTTTAAGAAAAAAGGATATAAACTGAAAATAGAATTCAGCGGGATCGGAGACTTTGGAAAACTGAATGAGATAAGGCCTCTCGCCGAATTACTGACCAAATATTTTGAGAAAGAATATCAAAGAGTGTATCTTATTTTCACTAATTTTGTAACGACTTTAACCCAGGAGCCTTGCATTATCCAGGCTTTGCCGGTGAAAGAAGATGTTTTTGAGAAACTTTTAAAGGAGCATGCTCCAAAGGCGTCGAAAGAAATGGAGCCGGAGCCTTATTTGGAATATGTTTTTGAGCCGAGCCCCAAAGAGATATTTGAAAGCCTGGTGCCGGAGCTTGTTACTTTCGAGATATACCATTCGATCTTGGAAGCTAACGCTTCCGAACATTCGGCTCGTATGATCGCCATGAAGAACGCTTCCGACAACGCCAAAGAGATCATTAAATTTTTAATTTTGGATTATAACAAGGCCAGACAGGAGCAGATCACCTCCGAACTGGGAGAAATAACTTCAGCCAAAGAGGCAATAAGTTAATAAATTTTCAATTACCAATTTTCAATTTTCATTAAATTTTCAATGAGCCAATTTCCAATCTGTGAAATATCCGCTCGTTGCTTATTTGAAAATTGAAAATTAAAAATTGAAAATTAACGATTGTATGGCAAAAATAGTTCAAATATTAGGACCGGTAATAGATATTGAATTCGAGAATGATCTTCCGCAAATGTTCAACGCTTTGAGCGTTAAGGGAAGGGATTTGATCTTGGAAGTGGAACAGCACATCGGAGCCAACAAGGTCCGCGCTTTGGCGATGGGCCCGACAGACGGTTTAAAAAGAGGAGATGAGGTTGTCGATACCGGATCGCCCATTAAAGTTCCGGTCGGAAAGGAAATTTTGGGAAGGGTTTTAAATGTTTTGGGCCAGCCGATCGACGGAAAAGGCGAGATCAAGGCCGTTAACTATGCTTCCATCCATAAAGCCGCTCCGACCTTGGAAGAGCAAAAAACAAAAATTGAAATTATGGAAACCGGTATCAAAGCCATTGATCTTTTGACTCCGGTTCCAAAAGGAGGAAAAGTCGGATTGTTCGGCGGAGCGGGCGTGGGCAAAACGGTTTTGATCCAGGAGCTGATCAGAAATATTGCGGCTGTCCATCAAGGCGTTTCGGTTTTTGTGGGCGTGGGCGAACGCTCCCGCGAGGGAAAGGATATTCTCGTGGATATGGAAAATTCGGGAGTGTTGAAGAATACCAGCCTTGTCTTCGGGCAAATGAACGAAACCCCGGGAGTGCGTTTCAGAATTGCCTTGACGGGACTGACAATTGCCGAGCATTTCAGGGACCAGGAGAAAAAAGACACCTTGCTTTTTATCGATAACATTTTCCGCTTTGTGCAGGCGGGTTGCGAGGTTTCCACTTTATTGGGCCGCATTCCTTCGCAAACCGGCTACCAGCCGACTTTATTTTCGGAGGTCGGCGCTTTGCAGGAAAGGATTACTTCGACCAAGGACGGGTCCATCACTTCCATTCAGGCGGTCTATGTGCCGGCCGATGATTTGACCGACCCAGCCGTGGTTTCCACCTTTTCGCATTTGGATGCCACTATCGTTTTGTCCCGCTTGATCGCGGATTTGGGAATTTATCCGTCCATCGATGTCTTAGAGGGAACCTCGACCATTCTTGATCCGAGTATTGTCGGACAGGAGCATTATTTTGTGGCTAGCGAAGTGGTCAGAATATTAAAGAGATATAAGGATTTGAGGGATATTATTTCTATTTTGGGAGTAGAAGAGCTGGCCGAAGAAGACCGCCTGATCGTCCAGCGCGCCCGGAAAATACAAAAATTCCTTTCCCAGCCGTTTTATGTGGCCCAGATCTTTACCGGGAAAGAAGGAAAATATGTGCCGCTTAAAGACACAATAGAAGGATTTAGAAAGATCGTTTCCGGCGAAATGGATTCCAAAAAAGAAGACGATTTTTATATGAAGGGAGGGATCCAGGAAGTAATATAACTTTTATGAAATTAAGCCTTCTCAGCCACGAAAAAATAGTTTTTCAGGGAAATATCCGTTCCGTTACTTTGCCCGGCCTTGCCGGAGAGCTTACGGTGCTTGAGGATCATGTGCCGCTGATCACGCCCTTGAAAAAGGGAAAGATAACGATCCAAGACGAAGATTCGAAAGAATTTATTTTTGACATTGAAAAAGGAGTTTTGGAAGTCCAGCCTAAAGAAACAACGGTTTTGGTAACAGGAGAAGTTTTTCTTTATTGCCAAGCCGGAGAGTTAGAGAAGAAATAGATAATTTCGCTGTCTTCAAAAGCCGTCCGCATCGCGGGCGGTTTTTATTTGCAGCTGCTTCTTGTTGATAATTTTTTAAAAGCCTTGAGAGATAAGGGGAAAAGAGGTTATTGACAAAGATCCAGACCGAGCTTATCATGGTCTTAATATGAGTATCCTGAATGTCCAAAACAGAATGCATCTCTCTATTACCGCTAAATTTGCCGGTAAACTTTTTATTTGCGGCAAAGGACCAACAGTATAGGTAAGGGAAAAGCTCATAGAACAAACTTAAATACAATCAGTAATAAATAATAAAAGCTAACTCCCTTACCCAAAAGGGATTTTTTATATATATGGCAACAACAATGCTCCAAGATAAAAAATTTTATTTAACTAGAGAAGGCCTGTCTAAGATCAAGAAGGAGTTTGAGGAATTAAAAAAGATAAGGCTGTCCAAGACCAGGGGGGATGTTCCCAAGGTTTTGCAATCGGAAGATATAGATTCGGAATACTTATTATTCCAGGAAGATATGGAGATGCTTGAAAACAAGCTTCAAGATTTGGATACGATCTTGAAGAATTATGAGATAATAACGCCGCCAAAAGAAGACAAGGAAACAGTTTATTTGGGGTCAAAGGTTTTTTTGCAGGATAATTCGGGAAACAAAACTTCTTTTACTCTGGTCGGAACGCTGGAAGCCAACCCTTTTGAAGGAAAAATATCCAATGAGTCGCCAGTCGGCCGGGCATTGCTGGGCCGGAGAATAGGAGAGGCGGTTGTCGTAAAAAATCAGCCCAATTTTGCTTATAAAGTATTGAAAGTTTCCCAAGGAGAAGCTTAGCCGTTAGCTAGATTAAAAATGAAAATGCCGGTTCCTCGCCGGCATTTTTGATGGACTGCCTTTCGTTTTTAGCTTAAAATGAGACAATAAGAAATCAAGCTAAATTAATAATAAAAAAACAAGCATGAGCGGTTTAAAGATCAATCCGGTTGTCAGAATTTTAGTTTGGAGCGATTTGGTTTTTTGGACGGGATGGGGGCTGATCGGACCTGTTTTTGCCATATTCATTTTACAAAACATTGAAGGGGGGAGCATTGCGGTAGTAGGGTTTGCCACTGCCGTTTATTGGATAGTGAAATCAATTTTAAGAATACCGATCGGGCTTTTCCTGGATTCTTTTAAGGGAGAAAAAGACGATTATTGGTTCATGACCGGCGGGCTTTTTATTGCCGCCTTAATTCCTTTTGGCTATGTCTATGCTTTCTTGCCATGGCATCTCTATCTTCTTGAAGCTGTCCATGCTTTGGCGATGGCTATGAGTTTGTCAGGGTGGGCGGCGATTTTCAGCCGGCATCTCGATAAAGGCAAAGAGGCGACCGAGTTCGGGTTAGACGCTACTGCCGTTGGTTTGGGCACGGGTATTTCCGGAGCCTTGGGCGGATTGGCCCTCACCTATTTTTCTTTCCAGCAAGTTTTTGTTGTAACCGGTTTTTTGGGATTGCTCGGAGCTTTGCTTCTTTTGCTCTTAAGGGAAGGGATAGAGACATCGATAAGGCCGTTCCATTTCGGCCCGATGAGAAAGATCAAAGCAATTTTTTATCGAGAGGCCCAGGAGAAGCAAGAAAAATAATGAACCAAGAATTAGCAAAAATTTTATACGAGATAGGCGATTTTTTGGAAAGCGAGGATGTGCCGTTCAAACCGTATGCTTATAAAAATGCGGCTATTACAGTTGACGCCTTAGAACAAGACATATCGGATATTTATAAAAAGGGCGGATTGAAGGCCCTAGAAGAAATTCCAAGCGTAGGCGGCAGTATTTCCCAAAAAATAGAAGAATATATCAAGACCGGCAAGATAAAATATTACAGCGAATTGAAAAGAAAATTGCCGGTTAAGCTGGAAGAAATAATCGCTGTTGAAGGAATGGGTCCGAAGCGCGCCAGATATTTTTTCCAAAAATTAGGCATCGCCGACCTTAAAGATCTGGAAAAAGCGGCAAGACAAAACAAGATCGCCGGATTGTTCGGTTTCGGGCCCCGAGCTCAAGCGAACATTCTCCAGAGCATAGAATTTTTGAAACGGTCCAAAGGAAGGTTTTTGTTGGGAGAGATTTTGCCTAAAGCCCAGGAGGTTTACGATAAGCTGAAAGCTATTAAAGAAGTTGAGCAAGTTGATTTCGCCGGCTCATTAAGGCGGATGAAAGAAACCATCGGCGATGTGGATTTTTTAGTAGTTTCAAGCCAGCCGAAAAAAGTAATGGATTTTTTTACGAGCCTGCCGGGCATCGTAAAAATTTGGGGCCAAGGGGGGACCAAAGCTTCAATAAGATTAAAAGAGGGTTTTGATATGGATTTGCGGGTAGTGCCGAGGAGAAGTTATGGATCGGCTTTGCAATATTTTACAGGTTCCAAGGACCATAATATTGTTTTGAGAAAGATCGCCATAGAGAAAGGATTAAAACTTTCGGAATACGGTCTTTTTTGCGGGTCGAAGATGGTCGCCGGAGAAAACGAAGAAGGGATCTATAGCGCTTTAGGCTTGGCTTGGATCCCGCCGGAGTTAAGAGAAGATCGCGGCGAGATAGAAGCGGCTCAAGCAAAAAAACTGCCGGAATTGGTTGGCCTTAAAGATATTAACGGCGACTTGCATTGCCATACTGACTGGAGCGGCGGGCAGAATACCATATCAGAAATGGTTGAAAAAGCCATAGAAATCGGCTATGAATATATAGGCATCACTGATCATACTAAATATTTGACGATAGAGCACGGCTTAAACGAAAAAGAACTGTCAGCGCAAAGAACCGAGATAGATGGAATTAATGAAAGATTCAAAATTCAAGATTCAAAATTCAAGGTTCTCCAAGGCTGTGAAGCTAATATTTTAAAAAATGGTTCAATCGATATTAAAGACGAAGCCTTAGCCAAATTGGATTACGCGATCGGCGGCGTGCACTCCCATTTTAAAATGGAAAAAGATCAAATGACCGAGAGGATGATCAAAGCGATGAAAAATCCGAATATAAAAATAATTTCCCACCCGACCGGCAGGATATTGAAAAAGCGCGATGAATACCAGGCGGATTTTAACAAGCTTTTGCGGGCAGCTAAAGAATTTAATGTGGCTTTGGAGATAAACGCTTGTCCCGAAAGGCTTGATTTGAATGATATTAATATTAAAAAGGCTAAAGAGTCCGGAGTAAAGATGGCAATAAACACCGATAGCCATATCAAAGACCAGATGCGTTATATGGAGCTTGGGGTGGCCCAGGCGCGGAGGGGGTGGGCAGAGGAGAGCGACATTATCAATACCTGGCCATTGGAGAAGTTGTCAGGGTATTTGCGACATAGAAAATAATTTTTGCCGCCCGCTCTCTTTCTCCAGCGGAAAGAGAGCTAAATCCTCGGCAAAATTTGCGGCCTTCTGGCCGCAACCGAGCAATTTTGCCTGCGGACGCGGCAAAAATCATCTTCTATGTCTCTTAGGTAGGCATTTTGATTTTTAAATTGATTTGTTGATTTGGTTTAAGAATTGATTCATTGAAAATTTAATGAAAATTGAAAATTAATTATTGTTATGGCTTCAGAAAAATCAGCCGGAGCAGTAATATTCAGAAAAGAGGAGGGAGAAATTCATTACCTGCTTTTGCATTACGCCGGATCCAAACCTAATGCCAAAGGATATTGGGATTTTGCCAAAGGGCATTTAGAAGAAGGGGAAACGGAGATGGTTGCGGCTTGCCGGGAGATAGAGGAAGAAACCGGGTTGAAAGATCTTCGTTTTATCCCAGGATTCAGGGATTCTATAAAATATTTTTTCAGGGCCCAAGGGAAAACCATTTTCAAAACAGTCGTTTTCTTCTTGGCGGAGGCGGAGCAAGAAGAAATAAAAATTTCTGATGAGCATATCGGCTATGAATGGCTGCCATTCGATCAAGCTTTTAAAGAAATGAAGTTTGCCAACGCTAAAAAGATTTTAACCAAAGCCAATAATCATTTAATAAACGATCCCGCCAATCATTTTTCATTTTGATTTTTTCATTTTGATTTTGACTGAGCGGAGCGAAGGAACATGGCTAAAGCAATTTTACTTTTTTCGGGCGGGCTGGACTCGCTTTTGTCTTACAAAATTTTGAAAGAACAAGGGGTAGATGTTTTCCCGGTTACTTTTGAGAGCTATTTTTTCGGTTGCGGCCAGGCTAAAAAAACGGCCGCCGGCAACGGATTAGAAGTGAACGCGGTGAATATCGCCGAAGATCAATTAAAGATAGTCAAAAATCCGGAACATGGGCGCGGGCAGCACCTAAATCCCTGTGTTGATTGCCATTTCCTTATGCTAAGGAAGGCTAAAGAAATAATGGAGGCTAAAGGAGCTGATTTTATCGCTACAGGCGAAGTCCTCGGCCAAAGGCCGTTTTCCCAAAACAACAATACTTTTCAGATGATGGAGAAGCAGGCCGGCCTGGAGGGGCTTATTTTAAGGCCTCTTTCGGCCAAGCTTTTGCCCGAAACCATCCCTGAAAAACAGGGATGGGTGAAAAGAGAAAGCCTTTTTGATTTTCAAAGCAAATCAAGGAAGGGCCAGCTGGAATTGGTCAAAAAGCTTGGCATCGAATATTTTCCCCAGCCAGCCGGCGGCTGTTTGCTGACCGACCCGCAATTTTCGGAGAGGCTGGGAGAATTATTAAAGAGAAAGCCTGATTTTACAGGCGCCGATGTCCAAATTTTAAAAAATGGACGGATATTCTTTGAAGATGATTTTTTTGCAGCCGTAGCCAGGGACCAAAAAGAAGGGGAGTGTTTAGCCGGCCTGAGAAAGCCGGAAGATTTGCTGATTGAGCCGGAAAATTTTGCCGGTCCGGCGGTTTTGATCAGATTTTTAATCATAGCAACAGGGGGGCATTCCGCCGAAGCTTTGGAAAAAGGGAAAAAGCTGATGATAAAATATTCAAAACAGGATAAATTGCCAGCCCAGCCGGAGATAAATATTTTATAGCCCTATTGGGCCTGGCAGTTGGCATCCAAAACAAAAACCGCCAAGGCGGTTTTTGTTTTTCTGCTCTACTTTACTTTAGCGACGACTGCTTTGAAGATTTTCAGATTCTTGGCTGCGAAACCTGCCAATATCTTGCGGTCTAATTCAATATTGGCCTTTTTCAGCGCGGCAATGAATTTACTGTAAGACAGTCCTTCAGCGCGAACGGCAAAGTTGATGTGGGTTTGCCATAACGATCTGATGGTTCTTTTCTTTACTCTGCGATCGCGGTAGGAGTATCTGCGGGCTTTCATCAAAGCCAATTTGGCTGATTTAAATTTGGATTTTCGCCCCCATTTGAATCCTTTTGCCTCGCTGATCGTATTTTTTCTTCTTTTGTTGGCGGCAACACCTCTTTTTATTCTTACCATATTTTAGTAGCTTACAATTCTTTTTATCTTTTTAACTTCATTAGGAGAAACTTCGACCCATTTTCTTAGACTTCTTTTTTTCTGAGATGATTTTTTAGACAAAAGATGGTCTTGGCCGGTCGGTCTCCTTAAAATTTTTCCGGTTTTGGTTATCTTAAACCTTTTAGCGATACATTTCCTGGTTTTTGCTTTGTTTGCCATATTATTTTTTTGAAATAATTATCGTTAGGGCCCTCATTTCTTTTTTGAGCTCCCTTTCAGTTTTTATCGGGATTTTAGAGTTTAAAATTTCCAAAAATTGATCGATCTTTTGTTCGGCGAATCCTCTCAAGCCCTTTTCCCTTCCTCTCAAGATCAGCTCTACTTTGATTTTTGATCCGTCTTTTAAAAATTCTTCAGCTTGCTTGGCTCTGGTTTCCAAGTCGTGGACTCCGATATTAAACCCTAGCCTGATGCCCTTTATTTCTCCGGTTTTGCCGCTGACCTTTTCTTTCCGTTCTTTTTTTTGTTCGGCGTAGAGATACTTGCCGTAGTCTCCAAGCTTGCAAATCGGCGGTTCAACCTTTTCGGTAATTTGGATTATGTCCAGTTTTTTTTCCTGGGCCATCCTCAAGGCTTCGGCTAATGGTAAAACGCCTATCTGCTTGCCTGTTTCATCGATCAAGCGCACTTCAGGGGACCTTATTTGGTTGTTGATGAATACTCTTTTAATAAGTCTTTTTGGATTAAATATTTTTTAATCTTTATCCGCCAAAAGGGGACATCTTTAAGCGAATTCGCTAAATTGAGGTTGGTGGACCCCATTAGAAAGTTTACATTCCAGAATATTAATAAAACTATTATTTTTCTAAGAATAACGGTTTTATAAAATATCTTTTAATCTAAAATTTCTAATGGGGTGGAGGCGGGGGTATTGAAACCCCGTCCAAAAAAATCATTCAAAGTTTTCTACAAGCTTAGCCTGTTTTGAATTTTCGAAGGATCAAGTGTGTAGCAGGCAAAACCTTGATTCTTCTATCCTGAGCCAAATCGATAACTGTTTCAGGAAAGACAGTTATCTATCTCGAAAATTGACACCCGCTGAAGCTTATCGAGAATAGGCCGGCGGATGGAATTAAGCTAAAGCTAATTCGGGTTGTTTGAATAAGTTGGCACTTATAGGTTTGATAGGGCGGATTAACGAGCGGACCTATCATGCTCGGCTTGCTTGTTTTGAACGAAGCTTTTTTGTCGAAGCAATCGCCCCCATGGTTATATTACCTTGCGAGGGCTCTCCTTATCTCTCGTTCGGCATCGCGGGTTTTGATAAGTTCTTTTTTGTTGAACTTTTTTCTACCCCTTCCAATGCCAAACTCAAGCTTCAATTTAGCGTTATTATCATACAACCTTAAAGCCACTAAAGTCAAGCCTTTAACCTTTGTTTTGCCTATCAAATAATTGATCTCTTTCCTGTTCAAGAGTAATTTTCTGGCGCGCTGCGTATCATAATTAGACATAATGTTGCCGGGTTGGTAAGGGGGAACATTGGCGCCCAGCCAGAATAATTCCGGCCGCCTGGCTCTTTTTTCCTGCCGAAGCATCACATACGTACCATTTAAGCTGGCGCCGTTGGTTTTTATGGATTTAACTTCTTGGCCGTTCAAAACAAGGCCGGCTTCGAACCGGTCGAGGATCTCATAGTCGAATTCCGCTTTTCTATTTTCAGAGATGATCTTCACAATCTCATCTTAAACCGGTAACCGTTGGTTTGTCCACATCATTTCAAGATAGTTTTTGTAAAAAACTTTAAATTTCAGGCAAAATCCGCTAAACTCAAAAGGTATGACATTGAAAGATAAGCTTTTGGAGTTTTTAGAGGGATCGGTTAAATCATTACAAGGCCAAAATATCGTGCCCGTTGATTTTGACACGGCTAAAATAAAAATTGATTATCCTGATTACGGCCGTGGCGATTACGCGGCTGGCTTGGCTTTGCAAATAGGCAAATTGATTGGAAAGAATCCAATGGAAACAGCCGAGATTTTGAAGAAGGAAATAGAGAAACAAAATCCAATTGAATTTGAACGGATAGAAGTTGCAGCTCCCGGGTTTCTTAATTTTTTTGTTTCCGAAAAATTTTTACTGGGAGAGCTGGAAAAAATATTGGAAGAGAAAAAAAATTATGGCCGCGGTAAAAAGAACGGCAAATCGGTTTTAGTTGAATATTCCGCAGTGAATGTTGCCAAGCCTTTCGGCATCGGCCATTTGCGGTCAACGATCATCGGCCAAGCGCTTTATAACTTATATGAATTTTTGGGCTGGAAAACGATCGGTATCAATCATTTAGGTGATTGGGGAACACAGTTCGGCAAATTGAGCTATCAGCTTTTTGAAAAAAAATTGAAGGGGACCTCTTCCGGAAAGGCGGCTAAAATTTTAAATAATTTGACCCTCGCGGATCTTGAGAAAGTATATGTTGAATTTCACCAAGAAGCGGAAGCCAAGCCGGAAATGGCAGATTTCGGCCGCCAATGGTTTAAAAAGCTTGAACAGGGAGATAAGACCGCCAAAATGATCTGGAATGCTTGCGTGAAGATAAGCCTGAAAGAATTCAATAGAATTTACAGCTTGCTCGACGTAAAAATAGATCACGCGATAGGAGAAAGTTTTTATCAGAATAAAATGGAGGCAGTTATTAATGAGGCTAAAGAAAAAGGCTTAGCCAAGGAGAGTCAAGGCGCTTTGATCTTTGAATATCCGAATGGATCTTTGCCTCCGGCTATGTTTTTGAAATCGGATGAAACTTCCACTTATTTTGTCCGGGATCTGGCCGCTATCAAGTATCGCATTAAGCGGTGGCATCCCGACTTATTTATTTATGAGATTGGAGCCGAACAAACATTGCATGTCAGGCAATTCTTTTTAGCTGCCGAGCTTTTGGGATGGATCCGGAAAGATCAGCTTGCCCATATAGGACATGGTCTTTACCGCACGGCTGAAGGAAAATTTTCCACGCGCAAGGGGCAAACTATCCATTTGGAAGAAGTTTTGAATGAGGCGATTAACCGCGCGGAAAAACTGATCTCCGGGTCCGAGCAGAACAAAGATCTTAAAGTCAAAGAAAAAGCACAGATCACCGAGATGGTAGGGATAGGAGCGATAAAGTACAACGATCTTTCCCAGCATTATTCCAAAGAGATCATTTTTGATTGGGATAAAATGTTGAATCTTAAAGGCAATTCCGGGCCGTATCTGCAATACGTTATCGCCCGATGTCAAAGCATCCTAAATAAAGCAAAAAATCGCGGAGGGTTAGACCTTCGGGAAGTTAAGATGGCTGTTGAGGAGCGGGCGGTTTTGGGAATGCTTTTTAAGTTTCCGGAAATAGTAGCCGAGGCGGCTCGAACCTTTTCGCCCAACCTTTTGTGCAATTTCGCTTATGAGCTGGCGCAAAAATATAATTTATTTTACGAAAAATTGCCGATCCTGAACGCCGAGAAAAAAGAGCAAAAAATTTTCCGTTTGGCTCTTACCAAAGCTGCTGCCCAAATCTTAAAAAATTCTCTCAATCTTTTGGGGATCAAATCGCCGGAGAGGATGTAAAAAAGTGGAAAATCTTACACGGGTGAAACCCGTGTAAGATTTTTTGTGGAAGAGAACGGTATCCGCCGTTTTTTACTAGCCTGTTAATTGTTTCAGTTTGAACAAAAGCGGCAAAAATGCTAAGGAATTTGTAGAGGACAAATTGTATAGGCTTACGGTATATTTTTTTCTCTAATAGAACAGAAATAGAGTTCAATTTGTCTAAAAATTGGCAAATTGACGCTGAAACTTCGAATAAAGACCGATTATTATAGATATCAAAGCTATTAATAATTTTTTTAATTTTCACAAATTTATATGGTTTTTGAAGGGGGTGAAAACGATCCCTCCAAACGGGAAAAAGAAGTTATAGAATTTTGGAAGAAAAATGGAATTTTTGAAAAATCCGTAGAGCAAAGAAAAAATTGCCCTGTTTTTAATTTTTACGACGGCCCTCCATTTGCCACCGGTTTGCCTCATTATGGCCATATTTTAGCTTCAACCATCAAAGATGTGGTGCCCCGTTATTGGACCATGAAGGGCCGCTATATTACACGCCGCTGGGGCTGGGATTGCCACGGTTTGCCCATTGAGAATATTGTTGAGGAAAAATTGAAAATTTCCGGCAAAAAACAGATCGAAGAGATCGGCATTAATGTTTTCAACCAGACTTGCCGAGAAAACGCTTTAACTTGCGCGCACGATTGGGGGAAGATGGTCGAGAGGATCGGCCGGTTTGTTGATTTTGAGAATTCCTACAAAACGATGGACAATTCTTACATCGAATCCGTCTGGTGGGCGATCAAAGAGATTTGGAAGAAAGGGATGATCTATGAAGGGAAGAAGGTTTTGCTTTATTGTCCGAGATGCGAAACACCTCTTTCTAATTTTGAGGTGGCGATGGATAACAGCTATAAAGACCTGACCGAAGAATCGGTGGTTGTTAAATTTAAAATCAAAAGCGATGACGCTGAATTATCAAAAGCCTCTTTGCTGGCTTGGACAACCACTCCTTGGACTTTGCCATCTAACTTGGCTTTGGCTATCAATCCAGAGTTTGTTTATGTTTTAGTTAAGGAAGGAGAAGAATATTTGATCTTGGCCAAAAACAGGGCCAAAAATTACGGCTTGGAAGAAAACACGATAAAAGAGATCAGCGGAAAAGATTTGGTCGGATTGTCTTACGAGCCGCTTTATAAGGCTAGATTAAGCGAAGAAGAATCGGCAAAAGTTTATAAAGTTTTACCCGCTGATTTTGTAACAGCGGAAGACGGAACCGGGATCGTACATATCGCTCCGGCTTACGGCGAAGATGATTACAAGCTTGGCGCGAAATTCGGCTTGCCGGTTTTGTCGTTGTTGAATAACAAGGGCCGGTTCGTTGAAGAATCGCCGGAATTTATACGGGGAAAAAAATTCAAAGAGTCTGACGAATTTGTTAAAAAAGATCTATTTCAAAGAAATTTACTTTATAAAACGGAAAAGACCACTCATCCTTATCCTTTTTGCTGGAGATGCGGAACAGCTTTATATTACAACGCCATTCCCGCCTGGTTTATCAATATCCAAAAAGTAAAAAGCCGGTTGATCGAACTGAACGAAAATATCAATTGGCATCCGGATCATTTAAAATACGGCCGTTTTCAAAAAGGATTGGAATCAGCGCCCGACTGGAACATTTCCAGGAACCGTTATTGGGCTTCGCCGTTGCCTATTTGGCGCTGTAAAGAATGCGGAAAATTGGAAGTTGTCGGTTCTATTGCCGAGCTGGAAAAATTGAGCGGCAAAAAAGTAGAAGACCTGCATAGGCCTTTTGTTGATGAGATCAATTTTTCTTGCGAATGCGGCGGTTTAATGGAAAGAGTGCCGGAAGTGATCGACTGCTGGGTGGAATCCGCTTCTATGCCCTTTGCTGAGCTTCATTATCCTTTTGAGAATAAAGAGGTTTTTGCCAAACGGCTGCCTGCGCAATTCGTAGCTGAATATATTGCCCAAACCAGGGCTTGGTTCTATGTTATGCATGTGATGTCGACAATTTTGTTCGATAAGGTTCCTTTTGAGAATGTCGTTACAACCGGCACAATGCTTAACGAAAAAGGAGAGAAGCTTTCTAAATCTAAAAAGAATTATCCCGATCCGTGGGGAGTGATAGAAAAATACGGAGCTGATTCTCTAAGGCTTTATTTAATGTCTTCTTTGGTAATGAAAGGAGAGGATTTGTGTTTCTCTGAAAAAGATTTAAAAGAAACTTATCAAAAAAATATTCTGCTGTTTTTGAATGTTTATTCTTTTTACAAAACTTACCAGCAAGGGCCAGCGGATTTTTCTTTGCCTCAAAGCCAGCACATTTTAGACAAATGGATTTTGTCCAAGCTTAACCGATTTATCAAAGAAACAACTGAAAAGATGGACGGCTACGATGTTGTTTTGGCGGCCAGAAATATCGAAGGATTTATTAACGATCTTTCAACTTGGTATTTAAGAAGATCAAGGAGCAGGTTCAAAGAAGGGGATGCCGAAGGCATCAAGACTTTTGGCTATGTCATTTTCCAGACAGCCAAGGTTTTGGCTCCGTTCGCCCCTTTTGTTTCAGAGTATGTTTATAAAACGATCGGCGGAGACAAAGAGTCGGTCCACTTGTGCGATTGGCCGGTTTTTGACCAGAACTTAATTGACGATAAATTGGAAGCGGATATGGAGGAAACAAGAAATATTATTACCGAGGCTTTACGCTTAAGGGCGGAAGCGGGGTTTAAAGTAAAACAGCCTTTAGCTGAATTAAAAGTCAAAAAAGCTTCGGAAAGCGTTCAAACCAATGTTTCTTTTGGAGAGCTGATAAAAGAAGAAGTTAATGTTAAAAAGGTTTCTTTCGGCGGACAATTTGAAAAGAATATGGAGCTAGATACCGAGCTTACTCCCGAATTGAAAGAAGAAGGGCTGCTTCGCGAAATTTCTAGGCAGATCCAGCAGATCAGGAAAGAAGCTGGGCTTACTCCCAAAGACGAAATTTTGGTAAGATTTAATGGTAGTGTCTTGCTTAACCAAATTTTAGAAAAAAATAAAAAAGCTTTAGCTAAAGACGTGGCCGCTAAATCCTTAGAATCAGGAGATGAAGATGCCAGTATCAAGTTGCAAAAAAAGGTAAAAATAAGCGGCGACGAGCTTTGGCTCGGAGTTGAAGTTAATAAAAAATAAAAGATAAGGGCTCTTTTCTGCCGCTTTATGGCGAAGAACGGGGTCTTTGAAAAAAAATGAAAAAAATTATTCTCATTTTTGCAACCCTCGTTCTTATTCTAGTCGCCAGTTTTTATTTATGGAAGCAAAGCTCTTATTCCAAAGAAACGATCAAGCTTGAAATATTAGGAGTGCAAAAGGCCGCCTTGGGAGATAGAATAGATTATGTCGTTAAATTTAAGAACAACGGAACGATCAGGGCTGAAAATCCAGAGCTTTCTTTTGAATTTCCAAAAAATTCTATTTTGGAAGATGGGAGCGACAGGATTCAAAGGATGTCTTCTATTCAATTAAAGGGGGATATTTATCCTGGAGAGGAGCGCAGTTTTGTTTTTTCGTCTAGGCTTTTAGGAAAGGAAGGAGAGGCAAAAACAGCCAAAGCGGTTTTAACTTTCCAGCCGAAAGGGTTGAATACCAGAAATGAAGTTTCCACGACCTTCACTACTATCGTGGAAAAAGCCTCTTTAAATTTTACTCTTGATCTCCCCTCTTCAGTGGCCGCCGGAAAAGTTTTCAGTTTCAAAATAAATTATTGGTCTAATATTCCATATCCCCTAACCGATTTAACCTGTAAGATCCTCCAGTATCCTTCTGGTTTCGAATTTGTTTCAGCCAAACCGCAAGCTTTGGACCAGACACAATGGAATATCTCCAATCTTAACGAGGGGGAAGGCGGGAGGATAGAGATCTCGGGTAAAGTAAGCGGCGAAGCGAAAGAGCAGAAGATTTTTAAGGCGCAAATCGGTATTTGGCAGGATGGTGATTTTATTCCATTGGCAGAAGTCGTAAAAGGAGTTGAAATCTCCGCACCTGGGTTGTATATATCTGAACAAATCAACGGCAGTCCTCAATATACGGCAGTTCCCGGAGACCTATTGCACTATGAAATATCTTTCCGCAATGTGGGCGAAGATCCTTTGACCGATCTGGTTTTGATTTCCCGGCTGGAAGGCAAAAGTTTTGATTTTTATTCGATCAAGGCCCCTGAAGGCGATTTCGGAACAGGAGATAATTCCATTATCTGGGATGGGAAGAAAATCCCGCAGTTGCAATATTTGGATAAGGGCGAGGAAGGAAAGGTAGAATTTTGGGTAGAGTTAAAAGACGAATGGCCGATGCAGACTTTGGCGGATAAAAATCCGGAAATAAAGAACAAGATCACGATAAGCCAGTTGACCGAAAGTTTTACCAACAAAGTTTCTTCGAAATTGAAAGGGCAGGAAGAAATTTCTTTAGATAGCAAATATTTTACAAGCGGCGGATATCTTCCCTTGGAACCCGGCCAGGCTAATACTTTTGCCGTAGTTTGGAAACTGACCAATTCTTACAATAACGTTAACAATGTAAAGATAAGGACGACTTTGCCGGAAGGAGTAGTCTTCACGGGAAAAGTTTGGCCGTCGGAAAATTCCGGGCTGACTTATGATTCGCAGTCGCGGGAAATATTATGGCAGGCTGGAGATTTGGAAGCGGGATCAGGGATTTTAACCGAATCAAAAGTTTGCGCTTTCCAGCTTTCCGTTATTCCAAGGGCAGAGGATGCTGGCAAGAATATTACTGTTTTAGACACCGCTCAAGTTTCTGGAGAAGATCAATGGACCAAAAACGTTTTGTATTCGGAAATACAACCCTTGCAAACAAAAGTTAAATAAAATAAATAATCAATAAAACCCGCCAAACTTCAATCCTGCAGATAAAATCAAAAAGGGAGAGAAGGAAGGGCCTAAAACTATGGAAGATACAGCAGCAAAGATTCTTTCTTTGATTAAAAGACGGGGATTTGTTTTCCCAAGTTCTGAAATTTACGGCGGTTTTGGCGGTTTTTTCGACTTTGGCCCTTTGGGAACGGAGCTTAAAAATAATATTAAAAAGACTTGGTGGAAGGCTCTCGTCCAAAAAAGAGACGATATCGTCGGACTGGATAGTTCGATCATTATGAGCCCGAGAATTTGGGAGGCTTCCGGGCATACCACTGAATTTTCCGATCCTTTATCGGAATGCAAGACTTGCCATAAAAGATTCAGAGCCGACCACTTGATGGAAAAATTAAGAGACTCAGGAGAGCTTAAAAAACTTGGCTTTACGGATGAAGAAGTTAAAGATACGGCGGACATCAACCAGATGGCCAAAGTTTTGACCAATGCGAAATGTCCCGATTGCGGAGGGGAGATGGCTTTGCCGCGCAAATTTAATTTAATGTTCCGGACTTTTGTCGGGCCGGTTGAAGACAACGCTTCATTGGCTTATTTGCGTCCAGAAACGGCTCAAGGGATCTTTGCCAGTTATAAAAATATAATCGACACGCAGCGGGTCAAATTGCCCTTTGGGATCGCCCAGATCGGCAAGGCTTTCCGCAACGAGATCACTCCCGGCAATTTTATTTTTCGCAGCCGTGAATTTGAGCAAATGGAATTGGAATATTTCGTTAAGCCCGGCGAAGATGACAAAGCTTTTGAATATTGGACCAAAGAGAGGATGCGCTGGTATGTGGAAGATTTGGGATTAAAAGAAGAAAATTTGAGATTTAGGCCGCATCGTCCCGACGAATTGGCTCATTATGCCAAGGCTTGCGTGGATGTGGAATATAAATTTCCTTGGGGATGGTCGGAAATTGAAGGAATTGCCAACCGCCGAGATTTTGATCTTGGCCGCCATCAGAAATTTTCCGGCACGGATCTGAAATATTTTGACGAAACAGACAAGAGTTCTTATGTTCCTTTCGTGATAGAGCCTTCTTGCGGAGTGGAAAGGCTGTTTTTCGCGGTTTTGTGCGATTCTTTTGAGGAGATCCAGGGAGGCAGAGCCCAGGCCGCGGAAGCCGGAAAAGAAGCAGAAACGATTTTAAGGTTTACTAAAAATTTAGCCCCCATCAAAGTGGCAGTTTTGCCGCTTTTAAAAAATAAACCCGAATTAGTCGGCAAGGCCAAGGAGATACACGAGATGCTTAAAAAGATCTTTATGTGCAAATACGACGAAACCGGATCGATCGGCCGCCGTTATCGCCGCTTGGACGAAGTCGGCGTTCCTTATGCTGTCACTGTAGATTTTGAGACATTGCAGGATAACGACGTTACTTTGCGCGACAGGGACACCATGCAGCAAGAGAGAGTGAAGATAGCGGATTTGGCCGGATTGCTTAAAGAGAAATTTGGTTGCTAATAAGGAGAAGACTGTAACTAATTTCCAATTTTTAATTTTCAGTTTTCAATCAATTTTCAATGTTTAAATTTTCAAACATACGATGTCTTTGTTTAAAAATTGATTCATTGAAAATTCAATGGAAATTGTAAATTGAAAGTTTTTACGGATGTATAAGAAAACTACCCTAGAAAACGGTTTGAGGATTATTACGGTGCCGCAAGAGCAGAGCCAGACGGTGACTGTTTTGGTTTTAGTTGGAACCGGTTCTAAATATGAAAAAAAAGAAGTTAGCGGCGTCTCTCATTTTTTAGAGCATATGCTTCTTAAGGGAACATTAAAACGGCCGACTGAAATGGATGTTTTCGGCGCGATCGACGGAGTCGGCGGAGCTTTTAATGCTTTTACCGGAGATGATTTTACCGGATATTACGCTAAGGTGCAGTCATCTAAATTTGAGTTTGCCTTTGATTGGGTCTCGGATATTTTTTTGAATTCTACTCTTCCAGCCGAAGAGATAGAAAAAGAAAGAGGCGCGATCATCGAGGAGATCAATATGTTCTATGACCATCCGATGCGTCATATTTGGGATCTGTGGAATGAAGTTTTATACGGCGATCAGCCGGCCGGCTGGAACATTGCCGGAACAAAAGAAACAGTTTCAAAGATCAAAAGAGAGGATCTGGCTTCTTACCGCAAGAACCAGTATGTCTCTTCAGATACGATCGTATGCATCTCCGGAAATTTCAAAGAACAAGAAGCCATAGCGCTGGTGCAAAAATATTTTTCAGAAATTTCTTCCAGCAAGCCTTTTTCTAAATTGGCAGTTGAAGAAAGCCAAAATCATCCTGAGATACTTATTTATTCCAAGAATAATAATCAGACCCAAATCGCTCTCGGCGTCCGCACCTATAACCATTTTCATCCCAGAAAATACGCGTTGGAAATGCTTAGCGCTGTTTTAGGAGGGATGGCCAGTTCGCGGCTGATGGAAGAAGTCCGCATTAAAAGAGGTTTGGCTTATGACGTCCATACGGAAAATATCATGAATTCGGATACCGGTTCGCTTGTGGCTGCCGCTAATTTGGACACTAGCCGTCTTCACGAAGGCATCAAGGTCATTCTTGGAGAATTTAAGAAGATGGCTGGGGTCAAAATTTCCGAAGATGAGCTCAAGAAAGCAAAAGACAATTATATCGGCAGAAGCTCCATCGCCTTAGAGTCGTCCCACGCACTCGCTTCTTTTTATGCCGAGCAGGAATTGCTTGAAGGGGGAATCTTAACCCCGGAAGATATATTTGCTAAGATTAACAGCGTAACAGCTGAAGAAATTCTGGCTGTTGCCCAAGATATTTTTAAACCGGAGAAATTGAATTTAGCATTGGTCGGACCATTTAAGGAAAAAGAAGAGTTTATTAATTTGTTAAATTCTAATTTATAAAATCATGGCCAACGGAAGCAATTTAGATATTTCATGGGGGTCTATTCTTAAGGTCGGCTTAGCCTTGGTCCTTTTTTATATCCTTTTTCTTATTCAAGATATTTTAACTTTGGTCATTTTTTCTTTGATAATCTCCGTTCTTTTCAATCCTGTTATTGATTTTCTCCAAAAGCGGAAAGTTCCGAGAGCAATAGGGACAGCTTTCATCTATTTGTCTTTTTTTTCGCTAGTGGGAGGATTTATTTATTTCACAGCAAATACTTTTTCCAAAGAACTTACCAATTTTTCCCAGCTTTTCCCGGTTTATTTTGAGAAAGCCGCTCCCTTTTTGAAGGATTTTGATATCGATCAGCTGCAAAGCTTCGAAATTTTTAATAAATATCTGCAGGGGGCGCTGGTAACAGCTTCGACCAATATTTTCAGCGCCGCTTCCACTTTTTTCGGGGGAATATTCACGATGGTCACTATTTTTACTGTCGCGATATTTTTGTCGCTGGAGGAAAAATCAATCCAGAAGTTTTTGTTTCTGATCTCTCCTAAAAAATATGAAGAGTATATATATACTCTTTTTTCCAGCGTTGAGAATAAAGTCGCCGGATGGTTCGGCAGCAGGGTTTTAAGCTGTATCTTTGTGGGGATTCTTACTTATTTGTTATTGGAAGTTTTCGCGATAAAATATTCTCTTACCTTGGCCCTTTTCGCCGCGGTCAGTAATATTGTTCCTATTGCCGGACCGATGGTCGCCGGACTGCTTATTGGATTTTTTACGATCCTGGACCTTGGGTTGAACCAGACAATATTGGTTTTGGTAGCTTTTACTTTGATCCATCAGGTCGAGGGCAATGTTCTAACCCCGTTGCTCACTAAAAAAATGATCGGCATCCCTCCGGTGATGGTCATTATTTCTTTGCTTATCGGAGCCAGGCTTTGGGGGATGATGGGCGCTATTTTAGTCATTCCTATGGCTGGCATCTTCTATGAATTTTTAAGGGAATTTTTACAAAAAAAGAAAGAGGAACCAAGCAATTAAAATGCCAAAACTTTATATCATTGCCACGCCGATCGGCAACCTGGAAGATATTTCCGCGCGAGCTTTGAGGATTCTATCCGAAGCGGATTTGATCTTGTGCGAGGACACGCGCAATACTCAAAAGATATTAGAGCGGTTTGAAATTAAAAAACCGCTTTTAAGCTACCATCAGCATTCCAAAATGCAAAAAATAGAGTATATTATTGATCTGCTGAAGCAGGATAAAAATTTGGCTCTTGTCTCGGATGCAGGCACTCCGGGCGTTTCCGACCCGGGCAATAAATTGATAGAATCGGCTTTGGCAGCCTTGCCCGATCTGGAAATAGTTCCCGTCCCCGGGCCTTGCGCTTTGGCCGCCGCCGCCAGCGTTTGCGATTTTTCAATGGACAAGTTTTTATTTTTGGGATTTCCTCCGGTAAAGAATAAAAGAAAAAAATACTTTGAAGAAGTTTTGGCTTCGGAATATCCGGTGATCTTTTACGAGTCAACTTACAGGATAATAAAAAGTCTGGAAGAAATAGCCGTGTTAGAGAAGGAAACCGGCAAGAACCGAAAAATCGTGGCTTGCAGGGAGCTGACCAAAAAATTTGAAACAATATATCGGGGCACGGCTGAAGAAGTAGTTAAAATATTGAAAGAAGGCATCATAAAAGGAGAATTCGTTGTCGTCGCAGGTCCGGACAATTCAAAAATCTGATTTTGCAAAGGCTTAAAGCTTATGCTAATTATAAGTTATGGACTCAAAGAGATTTTATATCACCACGACCTTGCCTTATGTCAATGCCGCGCCGCATATCGGTTTTGCCCTGGAAATCGTCCAGGCCGATGCGATCGCGAGAAGCCAAAAAAAGAGCGGGAAAGAAATTTTTTTCAACACGGGCACGGATGAACATGGTTTGAAAATTTATCAAAAAGCCGTAGACGAGAAAAAAGATCCGCAGGCTTATTGTGACGAATATGCTGCCAAGTTTAGTTTATTAAAAGAAAAATTAAATCTTTCTTATAATAATTTTATCCGCACGACCGACCCGCATCATATCAATGCGGCACAGGAATTTTGGAAGAGATGCGAGGCGAACGGCGATATTTATAAAACAAGCTACAAGGCCAAATATTGCGTGGGATGCGAATTGGAAAAGACCGATTCGGAGCTTGTCGATGGCCGCTGCCCGATCCATCCGAACAAGGATTTGGAAACGATCGAAGAGGAAAATTATTTTTTCCGTTTTTCCAAATATCAAAAACCTTTGCTTGACCTTTATGACGCCGATCCGGAATTCGTGATCCCGGCCACCCGCCAGAAAGAGATATACAGTTTCGTTAAAGGAGGCTTGCAGGATTTCAGCGTTTCCCGCTTGAAGAGCAAAATGCCTTGGGGCATACCGGTTCCCGGGGACGAAGACCATGTGATGTATGTTTGGTTTGATGCTTTAGTAAATTATATTTCCTGCTTAGGCTGGTTTGAAAATTTGGAAAAGTTTAAAGAATTTTGGGGGACAAAAGAGAACCGGAATGCCATCCAAGTGGCAGGTAAGGACAATTTAAGACAGCAAACCGCGATGTGGCAGGCGATGTTAATGTCTGCTGGCCTACCCAATTCCAAACAGGTTTTTATCCACGGATATATCACTTCTAACGGCCAAAAAATGTCCAAAAGCTTGGGCAATGTGGTTGACCCGATCTCATTAGTCGATAAATACGGCACTGATGCCGTGCGTTATTATCTTTTGCGCGAGATACCGGGCTGGGACGACGGCGATTTTTCCCAAGAAAAATTCGAACAAAGATACAATGGCGATCTGGCCGGAGGGTTGGGAAATTTGCTGGCTCGGACATTGGCTATGGCCAATAAGTTGAACGCAGAGGAAGAAATTTCCGATGACGGATTGGCCGCCGCCGTTATAAAAGCAGAAGCCAGATCTTTAGAAGAAATAAACTCATATAAATTCAACGAAGCGTTGATCGCGATTTGGGATTTGGTGGCTTATTGCAATAAGATCGTTGAAAAAGAAAAACCTTGGGAGCAGGGAAGCGAAGAATTGATCGATAAGAACCGGAAGGTCGTCGGCAATTTGCTTTTTGCCCTAAGAAAGATCGGAGAAATGGTCGAGCCGTTTTTGCCAGGCACTTCTTTGGCGACAATGGATCAATTAAGGTCTAAAAAATCATCGCCGTTGTTTCCGAGGATTAGTAATGGATAAGTTGTGGATTGACTGTGGAAG
>Ga0172381_10001685_pt1 | contig 25324 bp, 17 predicted proteins | sample Leawel6488metaG_FD_119754 | JGI IMG/M metagenome (GOLD analysis project Ga0172381, IMG submission 119754) | Leachate microbial communities from a municipal landfill in Southern Ontario, Canada - Leachate well 64-88 metaG | ecosystem: Engineered > Solid waste > Landfill > Unclassified | place... | reverse complement strand
GGGGCAGTACATCTCCATCAGCATGGTCTTGTCCTGGCTCTTCAAGATCCCCTATGAGTGGTCTTTAGTGATCGGAGCGGTCATTGTCATGGCCTACACCATCCTTGGCGGCCTTTACGCCATCGGCATGGCCTCCCTGGTGCAGGGGATAATGATACTGGCTGGAGTCCTGCTCGTGGGCCCTGTGGTCATTTCCGCCGCAGGGGGATTGGAGCATGTCAACCTTGTCCTGGCGGGCATAGATGTGAACATGACCCATCTCTGGTATCCGCAAATGCATCCGCCCTACGCCAAGTACGCCTTCATGACGCCCGAGTACCTGGTGTCGTTCTTCTTCCTGCTCGCCTTCGGGCTTGCAGCGGCTCCGCACGTAGTGAACAACGTCCTGGCGGCAAGAGATGTTAAGTACTTCAAGTGGGCGCCTCTGGCAGCTTTCGTCATCTATGCCGTGATCATGTACCTGTGCAAGATCGCCGGCTTTGCGGCTCTATCCATGGTCAGCGAAAAAATGATCTCGCTGCCAACGGGTGTCGCCAATCCTTCCGACTACAGCTTCATTGTGGCAGCGGAGTATGTCTTCCCGACCTTCTTCGCGCCAATTGTAGCCATAATAGTATTATCGGCAGTCATGTCCACCACGGACCGGCTCATGCTGACCATCGGCAGCTATGTGAGCTGGGATGTCTACAAGCAGTTCGTCAATAAGGATGCATCTGAGAAGTCGATCACCCTTCTCAGCCGGGTGGCCATTGGGCTTTCCACCGTCATTACGCTCTATCTGGCCTGGTCCAATCCGCCGGAGCTTTTGGCCTGGCTGATCTGGATGGCCATTGGCGTGATGCTGGCCTGCTTTGTAACGCCCCTGTTTGCCGGACTGTACTGGCGGCGGGCGACGCGCGAGGGAGCTTTAGCCTCTATGATCTTGGGGCTGGTGGGCGTATTTGCCTTCAGCTATTACGCCAAGTTCATCGCACCCATGCCCATGCATCCCAGCATATACGGATTTGCGATATCTGTGGCTGCCATGATTATAGTCAGCCTGATGACTAAAAAACCGTCTGAGAAGTTGCTGGACGAGACGAGCACCGGCATGTTCATCCGGGATCGCAAGAAGGCCTGAGCCGAACAATACGGCCAGGCGGCTTTATTTTTTTGACGTAATACTCCGCAGCTTGCTGCGCAGGTGCGCCGCCGTTTCGCTCCATTTCCATGCTCCATTGATTGGTGTCTAAAGTCAAAGGTTTCGGGGCTGCACCTCGAAGGCATAGGAGCGATAAGATCTAATATGACGAGGAGATACTGAAGGGGCAGGGCCCGTGGTCTAGCTGGTTATGACATCGCCCTTACACGGCGGGGATCACGCGTTCGAATCGCGTCGGGCCCATAATCATCAATTGTTTTAGCTATTCTCTAAAATTCAGATTAAGAATAGGGCAACGAGCCCAACCAGTACCGTTGGCAGAAATATTTTCGCGATCTTGTTGCCAAATTCCTTTGTCCCCAGCACGTAGGCTATGCAGAGTTTGACCAGGGTGTTGGTTATGGCGGCCAGGGTGATGGTAGTGACTGCCACGACGGGAACGACCGTCGACTTTGCCAGAGAGGCCATGGTCAGAACAATGGCATCGACATCCGCCAGGCCGGAGACAATGCCTGCGGCATAAAGTCCCGCATCTCCGAAGTAAACGTTGGCCAGCTTGGAGATGATCAGCACAAAGGCGAAGAACGCGCCGAACTTCAGGGCGGGTATGATGCGAAAGGGATCTTTCACCTTCACCTCTTTTCTCGTCGGGGCGTTCTTTCTGACCAGCAAGTAGGCCAAAGATGAGCCCACCAGGGCCATGAGCAGCAGATGAGGCAGAAGTGCGAAGAAGAGGTCCCTGTTTACTAACAGCACAATGAAGAGAATTCGGGGGAACATGGTGCAGCTAGCTATGGCCGCGGCAAAGACTGCAGAGGGCAGTATCTCCGGGCTCTCCTTTACCTCCGCAGCCATGGAAGAGGTGACGGCGGTGCTGGAAACCAGGCCGCCTAAAATGCCCGCAAGGGCGAGCCCCCTCTCTGCGCCCAGGAGGCGGATCGCGACGTAGCCCGCGTAGCCAATGAGGCTCACCAGCACCACGAAGAGCCAGATCTGGCGGGGATTGAGCACACCCCAGGGGCCCAGAGGCGTCTCGGGCAAGAGCGGGTAGATGACCAGGGCGATTATCCCCATCTTGAGGGTATCGAGCAGATCCGTCTCGCTCAGCACTTCCACGTAGTGATGAGTTATTTTTCGCGTGGCCAGGACAAAGGTTGCGATGATGGATAGGGCCACCGCCAGGAGAATGCTATCGGGAAATCCGGTCAGCATTCCCAGGGCAAAGGTGACGACAGCGGCTACGGCTGCAGTAAAATCGACTCTGCCCAGAGTGCTGACAGAGGACGCATATCCCACAGTCACGAGGATGGTGAAGGTGGCCATGGATGCGATGGCAAAGCCGGGGCCGAAATGGACTGAGAGAGATGAGCACAAAGATCCCAGGAGGGCGATCAAGACGAAGGTGCGCAGGCCCGCCACGCCCCGAACCTTGTCCTCAACCAACCGGCGCTGGCGCTCCGTGCCGATGAGAGCGCCTATTAGTAGAGCGATGAGAAAAGGGTAAATCTCGGCAAAGTTCATTGTGCATTTTTTGTTATTATCTGGTTAATAGCCTTTGCCTTTCGATGCTGCATCGAGATAGTCCTATGCTTTTGGGCTTCGGACCCCTCCTGAGCCGGATCCGCATCTCTTTTGCACGTACTTGATGGTCGATACATTCCTGGCCGATAAAAAGAGGCCCCCACTTACCTAGGGGGTCGCTGTCATCAATGTGTAGATCAGCTATGGCAGATTATCTGCGCTGAGTCTGAACCTCTACGCCCAGTCTTAACTTCCCTTCAGTACTCTTGCCAGGTTATCGTGGGCAAGGTTTCTTGCAGTCGCAGGCCTCAATACTCTGAGGAGCGGCTTGTACTTGCTTATCTCCCTATAGTAAGCGGCGCCGAAGGATCCTGTCTTATCTGAGCCGATCATGAACCTATCTGGATATTTTTCTATCAGCGTCACCCATTCGTCCTTCAGTTTACCTTCAGGCGCTATCACTGTATCATAGACGAGCCAGGATATATCGACCCACAGATTTTTGTTTCTCCCTAACATCCCATCAACGTCGCTTCTGAGAGTGGTGATATTCAAATTCCTGCCCTGGCCTGCGTGACACCACACAAAACGCGTGTCCGGGTGCTTCGATACCGCACTGCTGATTTCGTGGAGGTAGATCGGGTCCCTCAGCGATGTCGTCCCTATATCGTTGTGGATCCATATCGGCAGACCAACAGACGCAGCGTAATCATAAATCTCGTCGAGGCTAGGGTCATTTGCCCTGGTGGTCTCTCCTGGAGTCAGGCGGGTGAGTTCGTTATGCCTTGCAAAGATCTCGCCTATCCCTTCCCAGAGGCCTGGATACATTGATCGCATCAGTTTTATGTGATTCACAGAATTCTTATCGGTTGGGTTGAAGCCGCAGATGAAAGGATGGATCCTCTTCCTCTGATCTGCTGAGAGATTGAGGATGGACCTTGCCACGATGACATCGGTCATGCTGTAATAGTAGGTCTCTGAATCGTCGTCATCATAATAATTTGGCTTTTGAAGATCCTCGTCGTCCCACTTCTTGGTCACGGGCAGGCCAAAGAGGACTATCTGATCGACGTTGGATGAATTCATTGCATTGAGCAGGGCCTGCATGCCCTCGGACCCCTGGGTGAAGTTGACGTAGTGGCAGTGCGCGTCATTCAATATATAACTCGTAGTATTGTTGTACTGGGGCAGGGTCGTATTAGAGGCGTTATTTTCGATCTCCCCGGACTGCGCAGATGCTGCCAGGTCTTTTGCGTACTCCTCTGCGGCAAGGCAGGTGCCTGCTGAGAGGACTATGGTGATAATTGCCATTATGGCTATCTTTTCCATCTTCATCCCTCAAGATGGATGTAGGGCTTTTGATATTTATTTTTTGCTTGTAATTTAGGGATTGTGGTTTCTCGCATAATGCTTACGATAATCAAATTCATAATGCTCTATTTCTCCAGGAACTCGCTCACGGGCCTGCTATGCCCCCGGAAAGACCTGGAATTTACGTGCATGCCAATATCAAGGACGCCCACATGGACACCAGCCAAGTTTTAAAGCGATGCACATCTTCTCCAGGAATGATGGACGAGCAAAAAGTCGCGAAATGCATTGCCATCCTTGAGAAGGAATACGGAGTGCCCAAGCAGAACGAAGTCGATCCCGTGGATCTGCTGATCATGACCATCCTCTCTCAGAACACCAGCGATACCAACAGTCTGCGAGCCTTTGCCATCTTGAAGAGTGCTTTTTGCAATTACGAGGAGATTCTCGCAGCACCAGTAGAAGCTGTGGCTGATGCGATTCGTGCGGGGGGCCTGGCGGAGATAAAGGCCCGGCGCATAAAAGAGGCGCTTTCCAGAATGAAGCAGGATGCCGGGGCGATCACCCTCTTCTTTCTGGAGGATATGGAAAAGGATGAGGCCATGACATATCTGCTATCCATGCCCGGCGTGGGGCCCAAGACGGCGTCCGTGGTGCTCCTCTTCGCCTTTGGTATGCCCTTCCTGCCTGTGGACACGCACGTCTATCGCGTCTCGCGTCGGTTGGGACTGCTGGCCGAGGATGTCAGGCTGGAAAAGGCGCAGCCGATTTTAGAGCGGATCGTTCCTGCGGATAAGTATCACTCCCTGCATTTGAACCTGATAACGCACGGCAGGCTCATTTGCCGGGCGCGAGGGCCAAAACATGTTGAATGTGCCCTGCACAGTTGCTGCGACTATTACTTGCAGGGCCAAAAGCCTTAAATGAGAGAAGAAACCACCCAAAGTCCGCGCTCCTGTAGTGTAGCTCGGCCAATCATGAAGGACTCTCACTCCTTCGACTCGGGTTCAAATCCCGACGGGAGCATCATTTTTACAGGCCAAAATTCTTTTTTCATGTGTTAGAACGCGCAATTCCACCTGGAAAAAATACTTTATATAGAATTCCTGACCAGGGCGGGAAATGCTGGCACCTAATTTTTCAAATAGTATGAGTTACATTTATAATTAGTTGGTGAGCAAGAGTATTAGGACCTGAGGTGAAATTATGAAAAGAAATAGACTGTATTCGATAATATTAATATCCGTTTTATTGCTATGTTGTTCTGCAGTTCAAGGGACTACAGGAAATAGCCTGCGGATAGAGGGACCAGATGGCTGGACAAAGCATCTGGAAGTTGCCCAGGGATCAACCGCGTTTCTTGTGGTGCTAGCTGCAAAAGAAGGCGACGGCACACTTTGTGATCAATATCCGGATGGAAGCACTCTTAACTACAGCAATCATTTCCTGGGTTACGATCGTCTGCCTTTCTATGCAAATACACCAGGGAGACACGTATTGTCCTATGCCATAAACGGCAAGGAGAGCAACCCTGTGGTAATAGATGTAAAAGGCACTTATGCACCAAACGATTTCCCTTCACCTTCAGTTGCGCCTAAAATTTATGTTATGCCTCAAACGAACATTCACGCACCATCTACCTTTGCCCGCATCATACCTCGTGTAGCGCCGATTTCTCTCTCCAGTGGGGTATCGAGCGAGACAATGATGCTTCAGTACTATCCCGTAGGTGCTCATATTATGAATTACCAGAATGGAATTGTCATTCCAAAATATGCCGCTCAACATCATTTTGGTAAGGATTTCTCGTTAGGGACGATAGATAGCAACTATCCAGGCACACCATTCCTGACCCAGTTTCTTGCCGATCCATAAATAATTCGAGATAGTCTCCTTTTTTTGATTATCTTTGTCATCTCCTGAAAGCCAATCGCCTAAATATTATTTCAGATAGCTTTCCATGATGAGTATTGCGCAGTACTTCCCACACATGGAGCAGGTCTCTGCTTTATCTCGATGATGTATCTCCCTCGCCCTGTCACCATCTAGGGCAGCAATAAATTGACCTTCCCAATCTCTCGCCCTTCTGCACCTGGCTAAATTCTCGTCCTCGGGCCTCGGGCCGTACTTCAGGGTATCTCCTATGTGAGCTGCTATTTTAAAGGCCACCACTCCTTCTCTGACCTGAGCCACATTGGGAAGGGCGAGGTGCTCGGAGGGAGTGATGTAGCAGAGGTAATCAGCTCCAGCGCCAGCCGCAAGAGATCCGCCGACACACCCTGAGATATGGTCATACCCAACACCGATGTCGAGCGGAAGCGGGCCTGCAACGAACAACGGCCTATGATCGGTCTTCTTCTTGTAATGAGCGACATAGGCAGGTATCTTCTCTGGGCTGACATGCCCACCCATACCCTCAATGATAACCTGAACGCCCAGCTCATTCGCTCTCCTGGCCAGCTTTGCGTTCATGTCCATCTCCATCTCCTGTGGCCCATCCATGTGGTCGTGGATGCACCCACACCTCATGGTGTTCCCGAGGGAAAGCACGACATTCTTCCGAGAGAGAGCCTCGCATATCTCGTCGAAATGGGACCAAAATGGGTTTTCCTTGCCGCTCTGCAACATCCATGCCGATGTGAAGGATCCGCCTTTGGACACCATGCCCATTATCCTCTTCGTGTTCCTGAGCTTCTCCAGCATCTTATGGGTGAAGCCTGCATGGACGACGATGGATGAAATCCCCATGCTAACATGCTTTTTGATCATCCTGATAAGATCTTGCTCGGTTATGGCCTTAAATGAGCCTGCCTCGACAACTGTTTGGTATATAGGCACGGTCGTTAAAGGCGCTGTTGTCTCCTCTAAGATTCTTTGTCGGATCTCATCGATATTGCCTCCCATTGAGAGGTCGGTGATGGTATCCGCTCCGTATTTTTCTGCGATCCTTGCCTTCTCAACCTCAATGTCCTGATCAAAAACCGCCGCAGAGGTCCCTATGTTAGCATTGATCTTTGTCTTTAGGCCTTCACCTATGCCCAAGGAGGGCTTTCCATCTCGCAGCATTACAGCGACGCGTCCGGAGGCGATCTGCCTTCGGAGGAAATCGGGCTTCACCCCTTCTGTTTTAGCCACTTCGTCGATAACCGGGACCTCTTCGCCAGCAATTGCAGCCGTTAGAAGGTTCTTGTCCAATTGGATCCACTCTGTAGCGTTATTATCTGCATCTAAATCCTCTTATATCCTTCTGCGATTTAATTTTTAGGTAATACTCCGATGCTTGCATCGGGGATAAAGGACATGCATATCCAATAGACCCGATCGATTCAGTACAATCTTCATGTGGCGTGGTGCGCCGCCGCAGTTTGACTTCGGCAACTAACGCCTCAGATCTATATTTTCTTTTATTATCTTTAGGGCGCAATAATCTCCACACATGGTACAGACCATGCTGTCAGATGGTGCTCTCTCGTTCCTTACCTGCTTGGCAGTCTCGGGATCAATGGCGAGTTGGAACTGTCTCTCCCAGAGCATATCGCGTCTAGCCCTTCCCATTTCCAGGTCCTGACCGCGGGCGTTGTTCTTGACCATATCGCCGATGTGGGCTGCTATCCTGGCAGTGACAACTCCTTGCCTGACATCATCCACGTTTGGCAGTGCCAGATGCTCAGCAGGTGTGACATAGCAGATGAAGTCCGCACCATATGCGCTTGAAAGGCTCGCACCTATGGCCGCCACTATGTGGTCATAGCCTGGAGCTATATCTGTGACCAACGGGCCGAGCATATAGAAAGGCCGTTCGTTGGTCATCCTCTTCATGACCTTAACATTAGCTTCGATCTCGTCTATGGGGATATGCCCAGGGCCCTCGACTATAGTCTGGACACCTGCGGCCTGGGCTCTATCAGCAAGCTCCGCATTTATTATCAGCTCCTGGATCTGGGCTCGGTCAGTCGAATCGTGGACCGCTCCAGCCCGCAGGCCGTTGCCCAAGCTCAAAGTCACCTCATGCTCTTTAAGGATCTCCAGGAGATAGTCGAACTCGCTGTAAAGGGGATTCTCTTTTTCGTTGTGAAGCATCCAGCCGATCATGAAGGCTCCACCCCGACTGCAGACACCGCCGAACCTTCCACCCTGGCGCTTGAGCCTCTCTATGCAGATGTTGTTAATCCCTGTATGGATGGCCATGAAGTTCGTGCCAAGTTTTGCCTGTTCTTCCGTGACCCTGAAAAGATCATCCTCAGGCATGTCCACCCCGGCGCCGTACTTTCTTATGGCCTCAATGAACGCCTGGTACAGAGGGACGCTTCCCACGCTCAATGTGGTTGCTTCCACAACTCGCCTGCGGATTTCTCTGAAGTCTCCTCCCGTCGATAGCTCCATCAGAGTGTCGGCCCCAGTCTGTTCCGCCACGCGAGCCTTTTCGACCTCCTTCTCAATGTCCACGATATCGCTGCTCGTTCCGATAGAAGCATTCACCTTGGTCCGGAGTCCTTTGCCGATGCCGACTGGCTTCGTGTACCTATAAGGGCTGCGTGGAATGACAATATTACCGCTGGCGATGCCTCTACAGATAAACTCGGGAGCAACTCTTTCGTCTTCTGCTACGATCCTCATCTCTTCGGTTATCTTCCTCGCTACAGCATCATCAATGATTCCCAAAATCAATCACCACCGTCGCATACTAGGATATATTATTTAAAGTTGTTTAAAAAACTAAATTTACTAAAAGAAAAGTTTACTTGATTTAATTATTCCGTTTGCTTGCCACAAAAAGCAGAGCGGACTTCAGATCCTCAATTTTTGCGGGCTTAGTGAGATAACAGTCCATGCCTGCTGCCATACACTTCTCTCTATCCCCCTCAAGAGCAGATGCGGTCATAGCGATGATCTTAGGTCCATCCGGCCATCTCTGGCGTATGGCTTTAGTAGCTTCCAGCCCATCCATCTCAGGCATCAATACATCCATCAGAATCACATCGTAAGTCTGACGCTCCAGGGCTTGCAGGACCTCGTTGCCATTGACTGCTACATCGGCGCTATACCCCAGTTTATTGAGCATTCTCTGGGTTACCATCTGGTTAACTTTGTTATCTTCAGCAAGTAGTATGCACAAGTCATGGTCTAAGTTCTTCTGGAGATCTGCCTCGGAGCAAAAAACGGGCTTAAGAGTATCAATCGGATCCTTGAGTGTCGAGTTGGCCTGAATTGTAAAATGAAATGTGGAACCTTTGCCAGCCTCACTCTCTACCCAGATTCTCCCATCCATCATCTCAACGAGTTTCTTGCTTATAACCAAGCCCAGGCCTGTGCCGCCGTACCTGCGTGTGGTCGAAGCATCAACTTGGGAAAACGACTGGAATAAGCGGCCCAGCTTCTCTTCAGGAATCCCAATTCCCGTATCCATCACGGCAAAATGAATTTCATAGTTGTCTTTTTCGAGCTTTCTACTGAAGATCGAGATTACCACTCCGCCTTTTTCCGTAAATTTCACTGCGTTGCTGAGCAAATTGATCAAAATCTGGCGGAGCCTGGTAGGATCGCCCAAAATCACCCTCGGAGTATTCTTGTCGATATTATATGCCATGTTCAGGCCTTTTTCTGATGCAATAGCAGCAATGAGATGCAGGGACTCTTCAATAGTGCTTCGGAGGGCAAACGGCTGATGCTCAAGCTCCATCATACCTCCTTCTATCTTGGAGAGGTCTAGAATGTTATTGATTATAGATAGCAGAGCTTCGCCGCTATTACCAATGGTCTCAACGCACTCCTTCTGCCTCGGATTGAGGTTCTCGTACAGGAGAAGGTTTGTCATGCCTATGACCGCATTCATTGGCGTGCGGATCTCATGGCTCATGTTGGCCAGGAATTCGGACTTGGCCGCATTGGCCTGCCTGGCCTGCTCGGCCATCTGTTCGGCATGCTCAGTGGCAATTTCCAGCTGCCGGTTGGTTATTTGCAGATCTTCCTCATTTTCCTTATACCGGGAGATGTCACGTATGGACTCAATTGCACCCACGACAGAGCCGCCGCTATCGTACAGTGGAGACGCAATGCCCCAGAGGAATACGCCTTTCCTGCCGTTTAGCATGGGAATGAAGGTCTCTGCAATCAGTTGATCACCCTTTCTCAAAATATAGTAATATTTCTCTTCAATCTCCTTCAGATCCATAAAGATAAGGTCGATGAGGATCGGTCGGCGTTCGCCGTAGAATGGGATTGTGTAAGCGAAATTGTTCTTACCCATCATCTCAGCCTTCTGCACGCGGGTCATCTCCTCAATGGCCCGGTTCCAGGCGATGACCTTTCCTTCCCGGTCCACAGCAAATGTAGCATCAGGCAGAAAATCAATGATATCGGACAAGCGCTGTTCCGAATCGCGCAGTGCTTCCAGAGCACGCTTGTTGTCGGTGATATCTGATATAATACCTAATAAACCTGTGAACTCACCATTCGATCCTACCATGCGGCGTCCGTTCAAATATCCCCAGAAATCGCTTCCATCCTTGCGGAGATAATGTCGCTGTGTATGGACAGTATCGACCTTATTTTCCATCATCGCCTGCATGATTCTTGTTCCCTCCTGGCGTTCATCAGGATGAACAAAGGCAGGATATGGTGTGCCGATCATTGCCTCCAGCGGGCATGAAAACAGCTCGGTCATCCGCTGGTTGGCTTGCGTGATCTGCCCTTTGGTGTCAACTATAATTATTCCCGCGCCGGAGGTATCGAAAATAGTCCTTAGCCTTAGTTCACTATCTCGCAATGCTTCATCCGCCAGCTTGCGCTCGGTGATGTCGTTGAGCATAACGATCTTGCCACTGAATTTCTCGCTAACATCGAGCATCTGCTTAATCTTGATCTGGAATTGGAAGATGCCCTTGCCAATGGTTATCTGTTTCTCAAAAATAACTTCCATTTGGCCGCTTGCATCTAATTCAACTAACTCATCTGCAATCCAGGGAAAGGACTCCCGGGTCATTTGATTATCATAGTATGTAGATCCTGGGACGCTGATGCCGAAGAATAGTTCCGAAGCAGCTTGGTTCATGTTTCCAATGCGATTTTCCTTATCAATTAAAAAGACAGGATCTCTGATGCTCTCGAATATGGTCAGGTACTTGTTCTTCTCGTTGGTCATGCTACGATTAGTGGATTGCAGCTCCATTATCGTCTGATTCTCGGTCAGACGGTTCCATTCCGTGCAGAAGCCAAGCTCGATGCGATCAAAGAATCGATCGACCGTCAAGCGAAATAATCGCACCTCTTCGATCCCAAAGCCAGCTTGCACGACAAGGTCGATGTAGCTCTGACGGTAATATTTCATCAGACCCAAGAACATCCCTAAGCTTACACCCCGGCTGCGGTGTCTTTTCGCCTCAAGGATGCCGAAAGTGGCAATAGGGTCACTCGTATAGTCCTCGTCTGGCAGAAGCTCCGGCACTCTTGATTGGTTCTTCAGGCACTCCAGAAGTGATTGGGATAAGCCGGATATGGAGGTTCTCCAGGCTTCGGCTAAAGTCGAGGTATACCTGGTGTAACCGCTCCCCTTTGCGTAAGCGAGGACCTTGTGCATCAGCCAATCTTCATGACTCGCCACAAGCTCTGCTAATCCCTTCATCATAATGGATAACAAATCTCCTTCTAAATCCCATTATTAATTGTGTTTATCTCTAATTGTGTTTGCCTTCGATATATATTCTGCGGGAGTGCCCCCCTTAAACAAATTAGGCATTTCCAGAGTGTAAACCGGAAGAAGAATCTCAGACCTTTTGCGGCCAGGGCGGATAGGCTGAATAAGGAGTTGGCCGCTCTTGTTTGAACTGCTGCATGAGTTGAGATAGGCTCGCCTTCCCGTTAGTCATCTCCTCTCCTCCCTGCAATTTCCCCGCAAGAGGCAGACGATTCCTGCTGCCAGAAGCACGGCGATGATGCCCGTCAGGAATATTCCGTCGAAGACTCCGGCTCCGCCGATGGAGAGAACCAGAGGTTTGGCCTGGTGCAGCTCCAGCGGCGAGAGGGCAGGCAGTATTCCGGGGGTAAGCAGGCTGAGCAGGTCGGCTCCAATCAGCGTTCCCAGGGTGCCGCTGATGTAGGCCAGGGGCGGAGCGCGGCGAAAGCCGCCAGCCAGAAGCAGACCCATGGCTGCGGCCAGAAGGGGCGAGAGCCAGACAGGCAGGACGATGCCCTCGCCGGGTACGGCCTGTGCGGCCCAGTAGGTAATGACAGCTACCACGGCCATGCCCAGCAGGGCCTTTTTGAGGCTAACCTGGCCGCGCAGGAGAAGGTGGGCGGAGACTAGCAGGGGAATGATGCATCCACCCAGGTTGACTGCCAGGTAGAGGGGATGAAAGGTGGTGGAAATGTCCTGATTGCTCAGGCTTATCAGAGAAACATACCAGTCCGGATAAGACGATATGGGGGCGCTGATGAGCTGAAAGTCCACCAGGCTTCCCAGAATGGAGCCGAAGACGGCTAGGGTGGCGTGCCAGTGGGAAAAGCCCACCATCTCAAAGGCCGTCTCGGAGAGGCGGAGAAAGAGGTAGATGAAGATGAGAGGCGCGACTAAGATCAGCAGCATGACGACGATTGTAAGTGGCAGGAAGAGAAGTTCGAACACAGGCTTATGCACCCGCAAATAATTTATCTGTGATAGTTAATAGAGCTTTGCAAGGTGTTTTAAGATGACCATTCTTACCGGAAGCGAGGCCCAAAACCTCGTGCAGTCCATGATCGACCCCGATACGCAGACGCAGATGTGCGGCATGGAAATGACGCTGCAAAAGATTGAGCGATTCACATCAGCCGGGACGATAGCCTTTGACAATAAAGAAAGAGTGTTGCCAGAGACGGAGCCTTTGGATTTCGGCCCGTCCGGCTGGATTGCTCTGCCCGCGGGCGCCTACCTCGTGACCTTCAATGAGATCGTGACCATTCCCAGGGATGTGGCCGCGCTGGCCCGCGCCAGATCCACGCTTCTGCGCTGCGGTGCCACTTTAGAGACGGCCCTCTGGGACCCGGGCTACCGGGGACGCAGCCAGAGCCTGCTGGTGGTCTACAATCCTCATGGACTGCGGCTGAAGAAGAACGCCCGGCTGATGCAGCTGGTATTCCTGCGGCTGGACAAAGAGGCGGAGAAAGTGTATTCTGGAAAATATCAAGGCGAGAATATCTGATAGCTGCTCAAAAACGAATGGAAAAATTAGAGAAAAGCTCTGGCCTAGCTGATGGTCAGAGTTTTAATGGTTTTGGTGGTATTATTGTGGTCGAATAGTGATACCATTACCGCAAAGTTGGGTCCATCCAGGTTCCAGACAGCCATATCGTAACTGCCGCCCAGTTTTTCAACGCGTTCATCATTGGTGCTCAGGGTATGGACGGTCACATTTCTGCCCTGGCTATCTACAGCAGTCCAGTTTCCGATCTCCACAGCGCCTTCGGCTTCCACCGCAGAGATGCCTCCTATCAGGAAAAGCTCAGAGAGCGCGCCGGGGCTCATTTTGCTCATGGTCTCATCATAAACGCTCATAACGGATACGAATGCCGCACCGGATGCGCCTGTGTTATTGATGATGAAATCCTGGCGGACCATTCCGTTTTCACTGGTGTTGAATTCGCCGCTGTTAATCTCAAAGCTCGGACCTAGATCCATGGAAAGAGTCTTCTCCGATACGATAAGCACTTTTGATTCCAGAGCGAAGCCTGGCAAGGCCAGGCAGGCCAGGAGAATTATGGCCGGTACAAGTGCTGTAAATGGCTTCATATGGCCTGGATTTCCTCTTTTGTGGCGATCTTGACGTTCTTCTCGCCCAGCACCTGCCTGGCTTTGGCGATGTCGTCCACCCTCAGAATGAGCATGGCACGCTGTGCCTTGGCTGTGACGAAGGCATAGGCGTAATCCACATTTACATGGCTTTGCCCCAGTGTGTTCACGATCTCGTAAAGCCCGCCCGGAGTGTCCTTCATCTCCACGGCTAAGACATCGGTCATGGAGACTGTGAAGGCATTTTCTTTCAGAACTTTGTACCCCTTCTCCGGGTCATCCAGGACCATGCGAATGACACCGAAGTCGCCCGCCTCAGCGATGGTCAGAGCCCGAATATTCACGCCCGCATCTGATAGCGTCTTGGCAACTTTGGCCGTTCTGCCCGGCCTGTTCTCCACAAAAAGAGAAATTTGTTTGATCTCCGACATTTTGAAAGCCTCCTACACCTTTCTGTTATCTGTTACTCTCTTGGCCTTGCCCATGGAACGGGGGATGGTGCCGGGCTCAACCAGATCCACTTCTGCGGCTATGTTCAGCACGCCTTTTAATTCTTTTGAGATTTTCTTCTTAAGCTTAATCAGGTCTCCGATCTTATCGGAGAAGCCTGCAGACGTCAGCTCGACGCGCACCGTCATCATATCCAGCGGCCCTTTGCGGTCCACCAGGATCTCCCAATGGTCTCCCACCTCGGATATGTTCATCAAGACCGCCTCCACCTGGCTGGGGAAGACGTTGATGCCGCGAATGATGAGCATGTCATCCGTTCTGCCCAAAATTCTCATGATCCGGGGGTGAGTGCGCCCGCACTCGCAGGGCTCACTGTTCATGATGCTTAGATCGCCTATCCGGTAGCGGATGAGGGGCAATGCGAACTTGTGCAGCGTGGTGAAGACCAATTCGCCCGTCTCGCCGTCCTCCACGGGCTCGTCGGTCTTGGGGTCGAGTACTTCCGTCAGGAACATATCAGCCCAGACGTGAATGCCCTTCTTGACATGACACTCCGTGAACAGTGGGCCGGAAATCTCGCTGGTGCCGTAGATGTCGTAGGCATTGATTCCCGTGGCGTCCTCGATCCGTTTCCTGGTTTCCAGGGACCAGGGCTCGGCCCCGAAGATGCCTGTCTTAAGCTTCGTATCCTTCTTGATGGAGACGCCCATCTTCTCCGCCACTTCCATGATGTGCAGGAAGTAGGAGGGCGTGCAGGCGATGGCAGTCGTTTCCAGGTCCTGCATCAGCTCGATCTGCCGTTCCGTGTTGCCTGTTCCCACCGGCAGCACTGCTGCCCCTATGCGCTCTGCGCCATAGTGCAGGCCCAGACCGCCCGTGAAAAGGCCATAGCCGTAGCCCACCTGCACCACATCGTCACTGTCGAGACCAATGGAGGTGAGGGCTCGGGCCAGCGACTCCGACCAGGTCTCGATGTCGCCCTTGGTGTATCCGACCACGGTGGGTTTTCCCGTGGTGCCGCTGGAGACGTGGTAGCGCACCACCTGGCTCCTGGGGGCGCTGAACATGCCAGTGGGGTAGTTGTCCCGCAGGTCCACTTTCCTGGTGAAGGGCAGCTTGGAGACATCGGCCAAAGTGCGGATGTCGCTGGGCTCCACGCCTGCCTCTTTGAATCTTCGCCGGTAGAACGCGGAATGATCGTAAACATATCGCACTACGGATTTGAGCCGATCCTCTTGAAGGGCATGTAGGTCCTCAAGAGGCATACGCTCAATATGCGGATCCCAGTAACCGGACATTAATGATCAACCTCTTGCCATGAATACCCAGAGGGATAAAAAGCAATCGATTCTCGCCTCACATTTTTTCAGATTCCGAAGGTACAGCGGTCAGCTTCTCCAGTTTATGCAGCAATGTCTCTCCGGCTGGCGTGGTTTTATAGGCACCTTTTTTTTCTTCCTGAACCAGGTCGTGAAATTTCAGCCATTCTATGAACTCGCTTGCCTTCTGGAAATTGAGGTTCGATTTGTAAGTTATCTGCGTCTTCTTCATGTCCTGTCCCAGGCATAGGGAGAGAATGTCCTTAATAATATCCAGCTTATCCCTTCTTTGCAATCCCATCTACCTCTTATCAGGTCCTCTCGTGCGCAACATTCCACAAGGCACCGTGATGCCATCACCAATAGTGCAATAGTAGGTATGCACCAGGGTCGCCCGTTCACCATGTCGGATCGTGTTGTCCATCGGGATGGAGAAGACCAATGGTATATCCAGCTTCTGTTCCTGCATGAGCTGCGGGGCCAGAAAAGCATCGAACTGAGGCAGACTGAAATCCGACTGGATCAGATACAATACACAAGATCCCCAACGTTCAAACGCTTCGCCCGCGTCTTCCGGCTCGTGCAAGAGAAAGTGCGCAGGTCGTCTATCAACTGACCCATCTGAACGGCGTTGCTTCACACCAGATTCAAATCGTGCTGAACATTCTGGGAAAGCTCTGACGGGTAGCTCTTCCAGATAAATGCGCGAGAAGCCGTCCAATGCGCTCCCCCACCTTCAGCTCCAGATCTGCGGACTGCAGCTTTACCTGGTTATGGTGCCGAGAGTTCTTGAGCGTCAGAGAGAACTGATCGGAGTGGGCATCAAAATATAATATAAATAGGTGGCGCGGAGCCTCAGGTAATCCTGGCCACCGCCGCCACCTCGTCCCCGGGCTTGACATTCATGATGCGCACGCCCTGCGTGGAGCGGCCCTGCACCCGGATCTCGCTGGTCAGAATTCTAATCACCACTCCGTCCTTGGTGGTGACCAGCAGCTCATCGTCCTCTGAGACGGTGGTGGTGCAGCAGACGAAGCCCTTTCTGGCATCGATGTTCTTGACGCCCTTGCCGCCGCGTCTCTGCTGGGGATACTCCTCCAGCTCCGTCCTCTTGCCGTAGCCCTGATTGGTGATGGTGAGCAATGTGAAATTAGCACTCGGTCGGATCACATCCATGCTGATAAGCTCGTCTCCCATGTTCAGGCTGATGGCCTTTACACCCATGGTGCCTCGATTGGAGGCGCGCACGTCATCCTCCTTGAAGCGGATGGCTTTGCCATACTTTGTGGCAACCAATAGCTCCTTACTTCCGTCTGTGAGCTTGGCCGAGACCAGGCTATCGCCCTTCAGGTTTACAGCCTTGATGCCGCCCTTCCTGGGATTGGAAAAAGCCTGCAAAGGCATCTTGACAATGCTTCCGCTCCGGGTTACCAGGATTATGAAGCCCGACTCGAAGCTCTTCACTGGTATTGCGCCTGTGATCTTCTCATCGGGCTCCAGTTGCAGGAGATTGACAATGGACTTTCCCCGAGTTGCCCGTCCCAGGGAAGGAACCTCGTAGACCTTGAGCCAGTGGGCCTTGCCCTTGTCCGTGAAGAAGAGCAGATAATCCTTGGTGGAGGCGGTAAAGACGTCGGTTACAAACTCCTCGCTCTTGGTCTCAGCACCAATGACTCCCCGTCCGCCGCGCCGTTGCATGCGGTAAGCCGTAAGGGGCTGGCGTTTGATGTACCCGGAAGAGGTGATGGTTACTGCCACCTCTTCCTCCTGGATGAGATCCTCCCGGGAAACCTCGCCCTCCGCTTCGATGATCTGGGTGCGCCGCTCATCTCCGTAGGTATTAATGAGATATGTCAGCTCTTCTTTGATGATGCTCAAAATCTCCAGGTTGCTGGCGAGGATCTTCCTCAATTTGGCGATAAGCTTTTCCAGCTCTTCCGCCTCGGAGACGATCTTCTCCTGCTCGAGACCGGTGAGCCGCTGCAGCCTCATGTCCAAAATAGCCTTGGCCTGCTCCTCGCTGAGTAAGAAGGCCTGCATCAGGGCGTCTTTTGCCTCGACTGGAGAATGCGCCGCCTTGATTATTCTTATTACCTCATCTATGTTCCGCAAAGCGATGAGCAGACCTGCCAGGATATGGGCCCTCTTCTCAGCAGCATCAAGCTCGAACCTGGTGCGCCTCTCAACCACCAGTGAGCGGTAGTGGATGTACTGCTCAAGCGTCTCCTTCAAAGAGACCATCTTGGGCAGGCCGTCCACTAAAACCATGTTGTTGATGCCGTAGCTGGTCTGAAGTGCCGTGTGCTTATACAGTTGATTTAAGACCACATGAACATTAAATCCGCTCTTGACCTCCACCACCATGCGAATGCCGTCTCTATCCGATTCATCCCGCAGATCGGATATGCCTTCCAGACGACCGCCTTTGACCATCTCTGCCATATCTTCGATCAGCTTGGCCTTATTGATCTGGTAGGGAAGCTCATTGAAGATTATCTTAGTGCTTCTTGTCCCTTCCTCAATCTCCGACTTGGCCTGCATCATAATGCTGCCCTTGCCGGTCTGATAGGCAGCCTCAATTCCTGCCCTGCCTACGATGTAAGCACCAGTAGGAAAGTCGGGCCCTGGCAAAATGTGCATCAGCTCGGAAATAGTGGCCTGGGGCTCGTCAATGAGATGGATGATGGCCCCGCATAGCTCCGTCAGGTTATGGGGCGGAATATTGGTGGCCATGCCCACGGCAATGCCGGTGGAGCCGTTGAGGAGAAGATCGGGCAGCTTTGCCGGCAGCACAACGGGCTCTTTGAGTGAGCCGTCGTAGTTGGGAGTAAAGTCAACCGTGTTCTTCTCAATGTCCGCCAGCATCTCCTCTGCGATCTTGGAGAGGCGCACCTCTGTGTAACGCATGGCTGCAGCCGGGTCTCCATCAACCGAGCCGAAGTTGCCCTGGCCGTCGATGAGAGGATAGCGCATGGAGAATGGCTGGGCCATGCGCACCATGGTCTCATAGATGGCCGCATCTCCGTGAGGATGGAACTTACCCATGACATCACCCACGACACGCGCCGATTTCTTATAGGGCTGGTCGTGGGTCATGCCCTGCTCATTCATAGCATAGAGTATACGCCGATGAACGGGCTTGAGGCCATCGCGCACATCGGGCAAAGCCCGCGCTACGATCACGCTCATAGCATAATCAATGTAGGAGGATTTCATCTCCTCAGTGATGTTAACCAGTACTTCTGTCAAAGCCACCTCAAATATCAAACATCAAGATTCTTCACATACTTGGCATGCGTCTCTATGAACTCGCGTCTGGGTTCCACCTGGTCGCCCATGAGAATGGTGAAGATGCGATCCGCTTCCACCGCATCCTCAAGCGTCACTTTCAGCATGGTCCTCTTCTCGGGGTCCATGGTCGTATCCCACAGTTGGTCGGAATTCATCTCTCCCAGACCCTTGTACCTCTGAATAGCAGGCTTGGCCAGGCCCTTCACCAGATTGTTGAGCTGCTCATCCGTGTAGGCGTAGCTGACGGTCTTTCCCTTCTTGACCTGGTAGAGGGGCGGCTGGGCGATAAAGACGTAGCCCGAATCGATGAGCGGCTTCATGTATCGGTAGATGAAGGTCAGGAGCAGGGTGCGAATGTGCGAGCCGTCCACATCGGCATCGGTCATTATTACTACCTTGTGATACCGAGCTTTACCGATATCGAAGTCATCGCCGATGCCCGTGCCGAAAGCCACAATCATATTGCGAATCTCGGCGTTCTTGAGAATCTTGTCAAGCCTTGCTCTCTCCACATTGAGGATCTTGCCGCGCAATGGCAGTATGGCCTGAAAATGCCGGTTTCGGCCCTGCTTGGCGCTTCCGCCTGCAGATTCGCCCTCCACTATGTAGATCTCGCATTTGGAGGGATCGTTGTTGGAGCAATCTGCCAATTTTCCCGGAAGCCCTCCCGAGCCCAGAGCATTCTTGCGGCGGGTTAATTCCTTGGCCTTCCTGGCCGCCTCGCGAGCTCGCAAGGCTTCGCCCGCTTTCTCCACAATGGTGGTGGCAACTATTGGGTTTTCCTCAAAGAACTCGGCCAGGCCCTCAGAGACCATGGACTCGATTATGCCCCGGATGGCGCTGTTTCCTAATCTCGTTTTGGTCTGGCCCTCGAACTGCGGATCGGGAAGCTTCACGCTGACGACCGCCACCAGCCCCTCGCGCAGATCTTCTCCCCCCAGCTTGACCTCGCCTTTGAAGATCTTATTGGCCCGGGCATACTCATTGACCGTCTTGGTCAGGGCAGCGCGAAAGCCCATGAGGTGAGTTCCACCCTCGCGAGTGTTGATGTTGTTAGCGTAAGAGAAGATGTTCTCGCCGTAGGTGTTGTTGTACTGAAGAGCAACCTCAACTTGCGTTCCGTTCTTGCTGCGCGAGAAGTAGATGGGCGGCTTATGCAGAGCCTCTTTGTTGGTATTGAGGAAATCCACAAAGGATAATATGCCACCCTCGTAGCAGAAGTCGTTCTCTTTGTCCGTCCTCTCATCCTTTATGGTTATCCTCAGGCCACGGTTGAGGAAAGCCAGCTCTCGCAGCCGGGAGGAGAGCGTATCGAAATTGTATTCGGTCTCCTCAAAGATGTTTCCGTCCGGCTTGAAGGTGACAGTGGTGCCGGTGTGCTCGGAGTGACCTCTGACCTCGACATCGGAGGCCACGTTCCCGTGCTCATATCGCTGCCAGTAGACCCGTCCGTTCCTGCGAACCTCCACCTCCATCCACTCGGAGAGCGCGTTGACCACGGAGACACCTACGCCGTGCAGTCCGCCGGAGACCATGTAGGACTCATGGTCGAACTTGCCGCCGGCATGCAGCACGGTCATGACTATCTCCAGAGCGGGGCGATTGAATTGGGGATGATTGTCTACGGGAATGCCGCGACCGTCATCCGCTACAGAGACGCTGCCGTCAGGGCGAAGGATCACGTTTATCTCTTTAGCGTAGCCTCCTAGGGCCTCATCCACGCTGTTGTCCACCACCTCGTAGACCAGATGGTGCAGCCCCAGAGTATCTGTGCTGCCGATGTACATTGAAGGCCTGCGCCTGACTGCCTCAAGGCCTTCAAGAACCTGAATTTGGCTTGCGTCGTAGCCCGTTGCTTTGCTCAAAACTGATTAAGCCTCCTGAATAATTAGGACTGTAACTAAATAACCTGAGACGATATAAGCTTTTCCCCAAAATATATCTAAAATTTTATCAAAACATTTGATGCAATGCTCCATACTGAAATGATGAAGATGTTACGAAGGAAGGTTTCATGCCGCTATCGAGGATAGACCAAGCAGACTTAATGGCAAGATCCTCAAAAAATAATGGATGAGTTACACATCTAATTATTAAGCCAAGGTCCGGATTCGAACCGGAGTGGTAATGCTCTGCAGGCATTTGCGTAGCCGCTCCGCCACCTTGGCAAGGATGTTGGCGTCCGACAAGATTGTCGATCTGACTTAAACCTTTATCGGTTGGGCGCATCCCTTGCGCCGCAACCCTGGTGAAGATGTCATCCCCTATAAAGATTGCCTTCGCGGCAAAGATCTCCCGGGCAGGTCAGGTCTACACTCTTGTGATCGACACTCTATGAGATATAGTCGGTTTTTCTGCGCATGCCTGCGCAGGGCTCGATCTTTCTGCTTGAAAGCATTCTTTCCAACGCCGAAACTTATGAAAGGATATATAACAGAATCATTAAGAATAGTGAAGAATTATCAAAGAGAATTACCGAGATGGAGAGTTCGTCATCAATGGTTTCTCGATTAAGCAGATCGCCATTTTGAGGTTAGAAAATGAGGAAAAGTCATAAGGTTCTGTCCTTGTCAATGTTGGTTTCGGCAATTTTTTTTTCGTTGATCATAACTGCTGTATCCGCGTCTAATAATAACGAAGCTGAACTGCTATTGCTCAACGGAACAATTTATACCGTAAATGAGAATGTCGATTGGGATAAACAGCCACAGCAGGTCCTGGCGATAGATGGGAAGAGGATAATTTATGTAGGCAATGATTCAGCCTCTCTGGATTTCATCGGCCCAAAGACCCGGATAGTAGACCTAGGAGGCAAGATGGTCTTACCCGGATTCATTGAGTCCCATGCGCATCCAAGCGGTGCAGCACTTCTTTTGGCAGGAGTGAGCCTATTTAATGCCACAACCAGCGACGGTTATCTGAAATTGATAAAGGAATACGTATCGGAAAACCCTAATGCCGACGTTATCCGTGGCTTTGGTTGGAACTATCCCGCATTTGGTGCAAAAGGGCCCAATAAAGAGCTTATTGATTCGATTGTGCCCGATAAGCCGGCAATTTTTTTTGCCATGGACGGACATTCAGCATGGGCTAATTCCAAAGCTCTGGAGATGGCCGGCATCACTAATATGACACCAGATCCCGCGGGCGGCATTATTGAGCGCGATTCGCTGAACAATCCCTCCGGAACCCTGAGAGAGGCATCTGCAGCTTCACTGGTCATGACCAAGCTTCCGCCCGTAAGTGAAGATGAGATGAAACAGGGCATGATGAGAATACTGGATATAGCCAAAGGATTTGGGATTACGACCCTCCTGGATTCCGGTGTCTTCGACGAAAGCATCATGAAAGCATATTCAAAACTGGATAAAGAAGGAAAGCTTGACGTTAGAATGAGGGGAGAGCAAGTATGCGATCCCGGCCTTGGTGTGAAGCAGATCTCAGGTCTGATTTCAGAGAGAGAAAACTATTCCTCAGACCTCGTGCAGATGAAGACGGCAAAGCTGTTTATGGATGGGGTCGTGGAAGGCCATACCGCCCTGCTTCTGGAGCCCTATATCGATCGGCCTGGATTCAAGTCGTCTCCCATCTGGAAGCCGGAGACATTCAATGATACCATAACCGCTCTGGATAAAGCAGGATTTCAGATTGAGATACATGCCGTTGGAGATGGTGCCGTTCAGATGTCCCTTGATGCCTATCAGAGTGCCATGGAGAAGAACGGCAAGAGGGACTCTCGGCACAAGATTGCTCATGTAGTGATAGTATCGCCGGAAGACCTGCCGCGCTTTAGTGCCCTGGGCGTCATACCCGTGCCATCGCCCAACTGGTTCTACTATGACTCAACCTATGAGCAGAATAATCTTCCCTACCTGGGGAGCGAGAGGGCAGAGCACATGATGCCCATGAAGAGCTTCATAGATAACGGATCGATTGTAGCTATTGGATCGGACTTTCCAGCCTGCGGAGACTATCTTACAATCAATCCACTCGATGAGATCAAGACAGGAGTTACCAGACTTTCGCTGCCCGCGGATAACAATATAACCAAGCCTTATTGGCCGGAGGAAAAAGTCGATCTCAAGACGATGATAGAATGCGCAACCATCAACGGAGCATATGCCTGCTTCATGGAGAACGAGACAGGGTCTTTGGAGATTGGCAAATTGGCCGATTTGATAGTGATTGATAGAGACCTGTTCAAGATGCCGCCGGAAGAGATCAACAAAGCTGAGGTGTTGACAGCCGTATTGGAGGGAAGAGAGGTCTTTGGAGCCTTCAAGGAGAATGATACAATCTCATTGGAGGCCGGCGAGCTGGCCGAGTTGTCAAAGGTTTACAAAGACTTATTCAAGGATGTAGCCAGGGAAGACATCTCGCAAGCAAATGGATTATTAGCTGAATTGGCCAGGAGGGGCGCTATTTACAAAGACAATATCTAGCATTGCCATTCACTTTTTATTTTCATCCGGCTATTCATCTATTTTCCGACACCCTTTCTTTTGGCAAGGAACATTTTTATATGGTTTGCCAGCCTCCTTTTGCCTGAAGCATTATGGTCCTGGAAAACTTAGGCGGATCGCTGCGCAATGCTTTAAAGAAGATTGCGTCGGCGAATAAGATAGACAAGGCACTGGTAGACGATGCCGTGCGGGAGATTCAGCGGGCGCTCCTGCAGGCAGATGTGAATGTGAAGCTGGTGATGCAGCTTTCCACCACCATCAAAGAGCGGGCGCTGAATGAAAAGCCGGCCGCGGGCATGAACCCGCGTGAACATGTCATCAATATCGTCTATCAGGAGCTGATCAACCTGGTAGGCCGCGGCTCCGATATTCCCCTGAAAAAGCAGAACATCATGCTCGTGGGCCTGCAAGGATCGGGAAAAACCACCACGGCGGCGAAGCTTGCCACCTTCTTTCAAAGAAAGGGCCTACGCACCGCGGTCATCTGCGCCGACACCTTTCGCGCCGGAGCCTATGACCAGCTAAAAGCGCTTTGCGAGAAGCAGGGCATCTTCTTTTACGGCGAGAGGGGCAATCCCGATGCGCCTGCTGTGGCCAAAGCCGGCCTGGAGGCTGCCAAGAAGTACGACGTTCGGATCGTCGATACCGCAGGTCGGCATGCCCTGGAGGGGGATCTCATCCAGGAGATGAAGGACATTCACGGCGTGGTCAATGCCGAGCAAAAATTGTTGGTGATGGACGCCGCTTTGGGACAGCAGGCTTCCGAGCAGGCGCGCGCCTTCAACGAAGCGGTCCAAATCACTGGTGTCATAATCACCAAGCTGGACGGCACAGCCAAGGGCGGCGGAGCGCTCTCGGCCGTGGCTGAGACCAAGACCTCCGTGGCCTTCATCGGCATGGGCGAGACGCCGGCCGACCTGGAGAAGTTTGAGGCGGACCGCTTCATATCTCGCATGTTGGGCATGGGCGACATCAAGACGCTCATCGAGAGGGCCCAGGAGGTGCAGACCGACAGCCCGGTGGACGTTGAATCGCTCATGCGGGGCAAGTTCACCCTGAAAGACATGTACCAGCAGATGGAGGCCATGAACAAGCTGGGGCCCTTAAAGCAGATCATGCAGATGCTGCCCATGGGCGGCCTGGGTCTGGATCTTTCAGATAAAGAGTACCAGATGACCAAAGACCGCCTGGACAAGTACCGGGTGGTCATGGACTCCATGACGGCTGTCGAACTGGAGGAGCCAAAGGTAATAACCGCCTCGCGTATCAAGCGCATATCCCGAGGCAGCGGCGCAACTCCTGATGTGGTTCGCGAGCTTCTCAAATCCCATCAGGCCATGCAAAAGGCAATCAAAGGCATGAGGGGCGGGGCCGGCAAGATGAATATGAAGCGCCTCATGAAGAGATTTTCCCCGGGAGCGAAGACCGGAGAAATGTAAATGGAAGGCACTCAGATCTCCCACATTTGCAGATGGAATTTTGGCTTATGTGTTGCTGCTCTGCGTGACCTTTCCTACACGCGCTCCTGTGGTCGCGCTGGGATTGACGCTTTTGCCAAGCGTTGTTGCAGGACTCTTCCCTGCGGCTAAAATTATCCGGCCAGTCACGGTTCCCGCCTCGCGCTGCCCGGTCGGGGAAAGGGAATCGTATTCTCCTGCAAGAGAGGCTCCTGATATTGAGAGTTTGAGCCGGAATACTTGCTGCGTATCAATCAAGGAGATGAATATGGTTGGTCTGTCTCCAGCTACATAGCCGGCCGCAGTTGCAACCAGGTCGCTTTGGTCCTGACTGCCGCCGGATCCTAAAATGAGGTCGTCTCCCTGATACATCTGTAAGTCAAAATGCCTGATAAGAGTCCCCTTCAGATCAATAGCCCAGCTTCCCGTGAGGTTTGCTCGCGATGAGATTGCTCCCACATTGGAGGCGGAAATCGAGCCCTTGCCCACAGTTAGAGCTGGTACTATTCCCGTGCCGGTGCTCACAGTGCCCATGTAACCCTGCGCAGACGCATTGGTAGCCAGGCTGATGAATAATAATGCTATCAGAATTGCTTTTAATGCCATAT
>Ga0172381_10001684_pt1 | contig 25326 bp, 37 predicted proteins | sample Leawel6488metaG_FD_119754 | JGI IMG/M metagenome (GOLD analysis project Ga0172381, IMG submission 119754) | Leachate microbial communities from a municipal landfill in Southern Ontario, Canada - Leachate well 64-88 metaG | ecosystem: Engineered > Solid waste > Landfill > Unclassified | place... | reverse complement strand
CTTTAAATCTTTTATTGCGTCTGCAATTGGCACTAGGTTAAGTTCTGGTGCATTTTTATCAGTACCTTGAGTAGGTTTTAATTTTTGTATAACTTTTTTTAAATCTTGTATATCTGAAGATGTCGGAGATGATTCTTTGATCTCTTTTATAGTTTTTAAAATAGCCTGTACAAAAGCAACAAGAATAGTAGAAATATTGCCACCACGATTTACACCTTCAGCTACTTTTGTAATTGGGTCTGTTAAAGTGTCAGGTTTTTCAACTGGTTTCAAACTTCCAACTAACTGGCTAATTAAACCTTTTTGCTCTCTTTCTCTAATTATTCTATCTCTTGATTTCTGGTCTACCATTTTATGCTTCTAAGTTTGAATTTGGATCTAAATTAATTGTCGAACTAGGAGACGGCATGGGTATAGGTGATTTTATCCCAGATTGTCTCAATTTAATAGAATGACTTATACCTTGCTCTGGGGTCGGAGGAGTATAAGCCAAATTTTGAGTTTGTTGAGACTCTTGTTGACCCCCTAACCCCAGAGCCCTGTTAGCACCAGGAACATATCCTAGAAGTTTTTGTCCAGTAGCTTTTATCCATTCACCTAAATTTGCTTGTCTGATACCGCGGTCTGTAGCAGATACAAATTGTCCATTACCTGCATAAATTCCAGTATGACCGTAACCACGGTTGGAAGAATTTGGACTAAAGTAAACTGGATCTCCAGGTTGTATACCTTGTACACCTTGAATTTTTTGGGGTGCCTTATTCCAAGCTTCTATAGCAGATGCACCAATAGTTCGTCCTCCAGTAACTTGACGGACAAATCTTTGACAATAACCAATAAATTTTGAAGTACCTAAATATTGTCTTGCAATTTCAAGAGATTTAGGATCAGCACCAACTCCCAGAGCTTGTGAAACTGCTACATTAGCTTTTGCATCTTTGTTTGATCGAATAGTGGTTGGCATTTCATTGTATTCCTAACAAAACTTTTGCTACTTTAGGAATTTTTGTTGATCCCCAAGCTGCTACTGGCCATGTTATTGGATTTTTAAGTAACCCACCAACTCCAGGAACATTGCCAATCTTATTTAAAAAAGATGAAGCCATGTACGGAAACTTTGTTTCTGGAGCCACATTCTTGACCAAATCTGTAACTGCAGTTCTTACTACATTACCTGGAGTCCCATAATCATATCCTTGTTCAAATTTACCTATATTTTGTCCTAATTGATTTAAATCTCCAGCATTATAAACATTCTGATTACTGTAGCCACCTGGCATCCTTCTGGTTAATAAATCGTTTACTATAGTTTCAACGTCAGATTTAACATTTCCTAATTTATTACCAGATGTCAAATTTTCAACAAAAGAAGATTGAAGATCCTTTCCCAGAAAACCATTGGGGTTTTTATTGGCCAAAGTTTCTTTAAATCTGTTAACTCCGCCATAAGTCAAATAAGGAATAAGGGATTTTATAAGCATCGGTAACCCGACATAGGTGGCAGCCGTACCAGCAGCTGGGGCAACAGTTGGAGAAGCAGCTTGAGCAATATCAGCTGGATTTATGGTCTGACCAATTGCACCTAAAATGTCACCACTTTTAGCTTTATCTTGTATCTGTTGACCTCTTTTATTTACTAATTCTGAAGATTTTTGGATTCCAGATGGCATCCCATAAGTAAGAAAATTCACAAGATCCATAACAGGATTAGTTTGTGCCACTTCTCTCCGTGTTCCAACTGATTGGGTTGTACTAGTTGTTATTTCTCTTCTTGCCATATTTATTGAGGTTGAAAACCGCTATTTAGATCAGATATATAATCAGAATCAGATACACTATCATATTCATAAACTTTTCCAGTAGTTGGATCTTTCAGTTTTGGATAAGACGCGGAAACGTTTCCAGAAGTATTTGCAGAGGTATTTCCTGTATCTGTTCCAAAATATTCATTTACAATATCTTCTCCATATTTTGAATTTAATAATTTTCTAACATTGGACCAACTTTTATCTGCTTGTTCTTTGGTTAATATATAATCTGGAAGTAAATTTTGAATTCTTTCCATATCTTGGTTTGAAAGAATTCCCTTTTCACCTACAAGGCTTCTAAGAGAACTTACAATAGCATTTTTATATCTCAAATAAGTTTCCACATCGGGTTCAGCTTTAGAATATCCTGCAACAGTTTTAGCAATTCCATAAGCTCCAAACGGACCACCGCTTGGTAATCCACCTGATGTACTATCGTTCCAAGCTTCTTTTACAGATTTCATAACTGATAAAATCTGTTTTCCTTCTATATTTTTCTTAATTTTCTCTGGTGTCCATCCACCTTCTGCTAACCTTTTGACAACTGCACCCCTTACTTTTTCATCTGGAATACTAGAAATTTCAAGTCCACCTTTCACCTGTTCCACATAAGCATCAACTATGTCACTATCACCACCGCTTTCTCCGTATTGCATTTTTGCCCTCTTATTTGCCTGTTCTTCTCCATAAATAGTTCCAAGAGCACCCAACATAGCTTTATAAGCATCTAGGGATCTAGTTTCGTTAAAATTCATAGCATCCATAATATTTCCTAGAGTGTCTTTTTGACCTGTAACATCTCCACCTATCATTCCTATAAGTCCTTGGGGGGTAATTGTACCCTGAGGATTTGTTATAGATTCAATAGTAGCCTGTAAAGGAGAAGAAAAAGCCCCAGCAGGGTTATTAGCTGGAGGAGTAGCTGCCCCACCATATAAATTTGGATTTGAATACTGAGCAGCCAAAGCCTGGTCATGTGCGAACATGGTTCTCATTTTTTCCTCTTCATCGGACAACATGGCAATATTGGGGTTAGCAGTATAATCTGGACCTGCCTGAGAAGCCGTAGCAAGTGCTGCAGCTGCAGGAGAACCTGTAATAGAAGCAAGGGTACTCATCATATTTTGATTTTGTATACCTTGAGTTGTATTTCCCCCAGGGGGAGTATAAATTCCTGCCATATTATTAATTATACCTCATCATTTCCCAACGCCACCAGTTACTCTGAAATCTGCTTTTATGGCCTCAGGATTATTCCACCCTGCATATCCAGGGTGCGCTGCTTTGATTGACCAAACATCTTCAGGATTCACATTTCCTCCACCTGTACCACCAGTTTTGGCACCAGCCTCAGCTCTGGCAATTCCTGCCTGCTTTCCAGCTATATCTGCAGATTGGTATTGAGAACCCAAATTGGTAGCTTGAGTTTCATGAGCCAATTGCTGTTGTTGAGTAACATTTCTAAATTCCTGTTGAGATTTTTGTCCTCCAACAACTTTCTTTATAGCTTCAGATTCAAGTCCACGTTGTCTGGTTCTTTGTACGGCTTGCTGTCTAAGCATCTGATTTTTACTTAGTGTTCCAACTTCATCTGCGGCCAATCCGCCACCTGCATATGTAGTTTGGCCTTGAGGATTCTCAGTTAAAGCAAAACCACGTTTATTGAGAGACCCTTGTAATGCGGTATCTTCTGCGGGCATTGTAACTCCCAAAGTCTCCATAGAATTCATGAAATCTTCAACTTTAGTTCTGGCACCTACAGCATAATCTCTCTCCAAATTTGTAAGGGCAACATTTAAGTCCCCTTTGGCCTCTTCTAAAAGTTGCTTATAATATGGAGCAAGCTGCTGATAAGCCTTATCATAAAAATCTTTAAAAGGGGTAACGTCAAAAGATCCCGCTGGATAAGTAGGATTGACAATGTTTCCAGACGAACCCATTATCTGATTTAGAGAATCTTGAATATTAGAACCTCCATTCTGGATAAAAGAAGATGTATCTATGGCGGGTGGATAATAATTTGTAATCTTAGATGTATTAGAACTTGCAGCTCTAGCCGTAGGAGATGTAATTGCTTTAATAATTTGATCAGCACTAAAATTAGACCCAAAACCTTTAGGTATATTCAAACTCAAACTCTGTGCTTGTCCAAATGGTGCCATATTATTTCTTTTTGTTTCTAATAATTACAATTAAAGCAGTAACAGCAACTATTACTGGTGCAATACTAATAATCAAAGCAATTTTTGTATCTTCTGACATTAGTCTCCATTAATACAACTTATTTGGTGAATAGTATCAAGTTTGCATACATGACTTTGAACTTGCATGGAAAGTTGAGATTCACCTTTTCTCTCATCTTTTATATCTTGTACTAAAGTAAGTAAATTGTCTAATTTTACATTACTAATTTGAACCTCAGTTGAGAGAGCAAAAAAGGTGGCTGATATTAATACAATTGAAGTAATAATTGGAACCCAAAAACTAATTTCTGGTTTACTTAAAAATTCTTTATATGATGATTTGGACATAATATATTTTACCACTACTGTGTTTGATTATAGTTTACGTTAGGATTTCCAACGTCTTTAAAACCTTGATCTTTCCATCCGTACCATTGTGACCAAGCTGGAACATCAGCACGATCCTCTAACTTTGTTCTTACAAGTTTTGCGACTGCAAAATTAGTAGGTTTATCTGACCATTTATTGCCAACCCAATCTTCATAGTTATTAATTCCTATTTTTTTCATTGTATTTGGATATTTTTGTAAAAGTTCCTGTACCGTTTTATCATTAAGTTGAAAATATCCTCTATCCCAAGATTTGTAATACGGAGAATTGGGATTTCCATTATTCTGGTTTTGAGCTTTAGGGTTGTACATGGATTCATTAAAAGCGGTTGTAGCAGCACTCGTAGCCTCATTTGGGAAATATTGCTGATATAAAGACATATCTTGTGCAGGTGGAGCATAGATAGTTCTTTTGGTATTTTCGTCAATATGGGGAGCAAAATTAAAGAACTGACCTGAAGCTTGCTGAATTGGTTGTTGAATAGGCCGTAGAGTAGGTTGAACTACTGATTGAGGGGTTTGCCTTGGTTGATTATAAATATTCGAATCACCTTTATAAGCATACGTAGTCTGAGGTTGAAATAAAGTCAATATAGCTTTTAATAGTTCTTCCATATTTACATAAAATTAAGTAAGAATGCTCCACCAGATGCTTGTTGAGGAGCAAATGAAACAATTATGCCTGCTAAATCTTTAGTGTTTCCTGTTGTAGCCATTGTTGTACTACTAGGAGTTGTTATATCTGCATTACTATCAAATATAACTATCCCATTTTGGGTAACTCTTTCATAACTTCCAGCTCCAGCATTTCTTGAACTATCATCAATGGTTGCCAAAGTTGTCCAACATTTTGATTTAATGGTTGTAGTTGAAACCGAAAAAGATGAAACATTAGTTTCAATCTTTTCATTTATTGAATCTGGAAATCCTATTTGAGCTACACCAGTATAAGAAATACTTGCACCTTCAACATAAGTAGTTGAAGTAAAATTAACAGTTACAGTATGTGCTCCAGAAGCAGGATTAAGCAAGTAAAAACCTATTAAAGTTGATCTGCTTACACCTCCACAATTTGGTGTTTTAGACATTTTAGTCATAGCAACTCCGTTATATGTTGCTCCAGTTGTAGTATCACCCTGATCTGATCCAGTTCTGATAAAAACAAGCAACAATCTATTATCACCACTAGAACAAGTATGGGACCAGGATATCGAGGTCTTATTGGTAACACCACTTCCATTTCCTACTGCATCATAAGCTATCATATTAACAATTTTGACCTACAATAAATCCATCGTAAGTATCACTTCCAGTTCTTATAAATCCAAAGGTATCTCTTTTGTTTGCGGTTGCTGTTAAAGTTGGCGCAGAACCCCCTGCCCAACGAATTGTTGCAAACCATGCTGCAATAGTAGAAACCACTGCTCCTTGTAAAATTGAAACTATAAATGGTTGAGAGTTAGTTACTCCAGTAATTGTAAATGTAATAGCAGTTCCAGATGAATGCCCTGTTACAAAGTGCATATTATTAAGTGAACAATCCAAAGCCACTGTTTGTGATCCTGTAGCGGGTGTATAAGTTGCAGCTGTAGGATTTGTTCCATTAACAACTGGTTTATTCAAGGTTGGAGTTGTCATGGTTATTCCAGTAAGCGGATTGGCCAATTTTGATCCTGCAATAGCTGCACCTGCAGCAATGTCATCATTATCCAAAGCTAGAGCATTTAAAAGGTTATTAAATTCACCATTAAGAGCAGAGGCAGTTAAAACTTGATTATCTGACCATGTGACGGTCCTCGTGACTGTTGCCATCTAAATACACCCCCTTTCCTCTAAATTAGAATTAAAAAAAGGTTCCCATTCTTTTTCATGATTATTTACAAACTGATATGCACATTGATTGCAAATAGTAATTCCATTATATGATGATGTTCTAAGTTCTGGGTAATCAATATATTTTTTGATGTGATTTGCTTGAATATCACCATTACCTCTTTTCCCACATATCTGACAAGTATAATTATCACGTTTAAAAACTTGTATACGCCAATTCTTATATTCTAAAGAACCCATAAAATTTGATCTTTCCGTTCTTGTAAATATGGAGATTCCACCTTTCCAAAAATTACTCTTTTCTCCATTACTCCAACTATTTGGTTTTCCTCTATTCCAACTTGGTTTTCCAACGTGTAATTTTTTCATTTCTTTATACCACCCACCATTTTTCTGGCATTTAAGAGAACAATATTTTCTATGTGCATGACATTTATGATTAAATTTTTTCTTACAACTTTTACAGATATCTTCCATATTATTGTCTAAGTCCTTTGACCGATCCCATAAGTGTATATTCGTAAATTGTAACTGGATTTGCAGATTCTTCTGTAAATTGCAGTTGAAAAATACGTCCTATTTGTTGTGCAAAGTTGATTCTATTATACCCTATGGTTGCACCACCTAAAACTGACACACCTAAAGTAAAGGCCCCAGTAGGTCCCAAACCTGGAGAATTCCCATTCAAATCAAGGGGTTCTCCATTCTTACCATACTGTTCCGTAAATTCGGTTGCAGAATCAAATTTAGACTTAATATGAAGAGTTGTATCAACTCCCTGATCATGTTTTACATACATATATTTCCAATGGGTTTTACGTGAGGGATGTCCCATATATCCTCTACTAATAACATCTATTGCAATGGCAGTTCCATCGTTTGTATAAAGAGAATTATTAAATTTAAATACTTTTCCAGTTGAAGCTGCATCTGTAAAAAATACAGTTGAAGTTCCAGCTGAAATTGTAGAATTAGCAAAATAGGATACATTTTTCCCAACCATTGTTGTAAAAGGATAAATTCCTTTTTTAGAATTAATTTTCCAGGAATCAAGAACAATAATTTTGTTATTTGTAGTAGAAGCTGCTGTAGGAATTGCCCAATAAATATAACGACCATCATAGGTAGAAACAATTTTATCTATAGCAGATAAAGTGACATCAGCCAAAGTTCCGCTAATAGAATCTGAAACCACTCCGCCTGCGAGCGTGACAGCATTTATAGTCTTTTTGAGTGATCTAATAACTGGAACACTTCCAAGCATTGAGAAATAATAAACGTCATTTCCAACCGAGACTATGGAATTTTGATGAGTAGCTCCATATCCAAAAATTCTAGCATTAAGATTACTTGAGGTAAGAGACGTACTTGAAAATGAATCTGCTGCCCAGCCTGCTACTGACCAAATGGTATTTCTCTTAAAACACAAAAGTTCATCCTGAATCATGGAAAGCCCCGTAATTTCATCTGAATCTCCAGCGTTGACATCTACATAACTTGATACGGTTGTAGTGTCCACCGCGGTTATATTTACAGTTGCACCGCTTCCGCTACCACCAGTTGTCGCAACTGCACTCGTAACTGAATATCCAGTTCCAGGTTTAAGTAAACTTATTCCTGTTACTGGACCATATGTATTATTGCTCATTATATTTACAACTACAGTTCCATTAAAATCTGTGGTTGGAGTAAGTGTAAAAACCCCAGCCCCTACCGCAATTGATACCCAATTTCCACTAGCCGTGAAGGAAGCTGAAGTAACGCCTCCAAAACCAAGTGTAAATGATCCTGCAGTTCTACCTGTAACTGTATATGTAATTTGATAGTTATATCCTGCAGTGGGAATTAAAGTATCATTTGTAACTGCAGTTGTACCGCTTGTATGGGCAAAACCAGCAGCATAAGATCCACTCCAACCAGCAGTTGTTGTCCAGGTATCTGAGGCGGAAGAAAGTCCTGGACCAGAAACTGAAGTCACATAAACCTGACCTCCAGTTCCAGCTGCCCCAGTTAATCCTATATTAAGAGCATCCCCAACTGCGTAATTTACTCCACCAGAGGCTAAAGTTACAGTTGAAATTCCACCCGCAAAACTTGTGGGCTGACCAAGGTTTGACCAGTAAAGTCTATTTGGATAAGAGGAAACATTGGCTACCCACAAATATCCGTGAAACCACTGAGCAAAATTGCCAAGAGGTACACTGGCACGATTTTTAGTATAAGTTGTTCCATCCCAATCACATTCTTCAACTCCATTAAATCCAAAAATTAAGTCTCCAGCAACTGTAAAGTTCATAGGTGCACTGTTAGTAAGATTTGCAGTTCCAATAGCGGAAAAATTACCAGATCCATTCCAAGAATAAAGTTGAGCATTAGAAGCTCCATTTATATTTGCAACTAAATATTTAGTTCCTGCAGAATATCTTTCAAATGAACAAAAACCGTTAAATGGTTGTGTAGCGATAGCGGCAGCAATGGAACTAGAACCTGGAACTTTAGTTATTTTGTTGTCAGTTACAAAAACATTTTCAGCTTTTACGAAGTAACCTTTAGGAAGAAGGTGAATAGCATCGTTATCATTGTAACCTAAAAACTGTATCTCAGTTGTTTCTGGAATATTGAAGCTTTGAGTCATTTTTAAATACCTCCATAAGTTTGAAAATCTATATCATCATTCAATGCGTCTTGTATCATATTGACCCCGTCAGATTGTCTTTCTCTTAAAAACGTCTGCATCTCTTTTACTCCAGCCTGATACTCAGCTAGATAACGTGCAGCGGTGGCTTCTTCCTGTTGACCCTTACGGAGTAATTCTCCAGCAGACCTAAGACAAATAAGATAATAGAATCTGTCAGCCCAAGGAATATTGACATTGTCCGAATCACTAACCAAATCCGCAGGGAGGGCATTTCCCCAAACTGAAATTGATTCTCCCGTAGTATCAGCATTTGTAGGAATAGGAACAAAACCTATCTTCTGGTTCCCTATATCGCCATGTATATAATATCCAGCGTTAAAAGTTGATCCTAAAGTTCCTGAATAGGCTAAATTAAGAGGTAATTCATCTGATTTTATAGAAGTTGCCCTTACAGCATTAGAATTTGCATCTGAAGGATTATAATTAATTTCTACTCTGGTAACTTTTATAAGAGAAGAATCGATTGTATATTCCTGTTGACTAGCAACAACCGCATAAGTAAAAGGGGTGGTAGTTTCGTAATAATTTTCATATACCTCCATTACCTTTCCACACAAATCCTGATAAGCAGAATTATCTGCTGTTTTTACTTCCGCATCTGTCCAATCAGCAGCAGAAGCCTCATCTAAATAAGTTCTAGTTTTGGTATTTAAGTTTGCTAGAGTTTTTGCCATTTTAATGTCTGATTCCCACTATATAAAGAGTTCCTGATCCGGAAGCTCCTTTAGCATGAATTTTCTTTACACTTCCACCAGTAAAGTCAAATTCTGTATGTTGGTTGTCAGCTGCAAAAAGTTTAAAAGATTGTGTTGTATCAACAATTGTATCAAAATCTATAAAAACATCCGCACTTGCCCTAAGTAAAACTCTTTGGACACCAATCCCAGATGGATCTAACTCCAATCCAAAAGTAGCATAAGAATCTGCAGTATTTGTAAATGATAGTTGTTGTGTTTCTACTAGTTCGCTCATAAATTACCACCTCTCTTTCCTTATGTCTCTCTCCAATTTCTTAGAAAGAGAGACAAAGAAACAGCTGTTCCTTAATTTTGGGCACTAGCTTCACTTGCTGGTTCCCAAATAACTGTAACTAACATTGCCTGATCTACCATAAGATTACCTCCATTAAGTTGAAGAGGTTTTTCAAATGTGTAAACAGTTTCATAAGGATACTCATGTGAACTTGTAAGAGTTGCTGGTAAAGCAATTTTAAAAGCTATATCACTTGTATCTGTAGCAAAAGCTACTGTTTTGTTATAAAGCTTTATTGTTCCAGATGCTACTGGAGTACCAATAATTAACTTATGAACAAAAATATCTTCATCGGCTGCTCCAAGAGCTACTCCGTTGGTTGTACTGTTTGCTGCTGCTGCGTAAGTAAATCGCGTATTAATCACCCCCCTTCCTGTTAATAAATCTTTTAGTAATTGTCATATAAATTGATGTTTCTCTATTGTTGGTTTTTGACTAATCTTATGTACTCCGTTATTTTCTTCAGGTTTTCCAAGTGCGTCAAGTTTTAGATGTTTGCATTCTCCTTGTACTTGAACAATTTTGAAACCTTTTTCTCTGGCTTTACAAGAAAACCAAATATCTTGTCCACCGTATCTATTTTCTGGTGCTGGTATCCATTGCATGTCATTTAAGCGCAACTGTAAATCATCTCTAAAATAAGGTTTTTCTAGGGCCTCAAAAACTCCGCGCTTAACTAATGTACACCCCAAACCGCACCATTTTATCTCTCCATCTATTCTACCACGGGTAATACAGCCCCATCCATTTACTCCATAATCTATAGCTGCAATATCACCATCTGCATGCAAAAGTTTTTCTAAAGCTCCTTTGGGTGGAACGGTATCATCTTCTATAAACCATAAATGGCTGCAACCGTCATTTAATGCCTGTTCAACTGGAACATTTTCACAGTCAGGAATTCTAAGCCCAATTGCCTGATACGGTTTCCAATTATATCCTTGTAAATTATCAAGCAAAGACTCTATAACTTCTGCAAATAGTAGCCCCCTTGAAGGCAACACCACGCCAATCACTTTAGTATCACAGTTTTAAACTGTCCCTTTCTATTTCTGATAATTTTCATATTCCTGTTGTGCAATCTAGTATGTTCTCCTTTTTCTATTACTTTTAGGTTTTCTATTCTGTTGTCAAGTTTATTTCCATTTATATGATGTACAGATTCTTTTTTTAATAGCTTTCTACCAAGAAACTGTTCCATAACATGGCGATGTTCTAAGACCCTGATTCTTCTTCCATCTTCATGCAACCAAATTCTCATATATCCAGCTCTCGTAATTTCTCTTCCACCTTTCCAATTCCAACGATTTTCTCCAATTGGAAAACCATTAGATTTGATATTTTTGAGAGCTATCTTTCTTCGCTTACCATTGGGATATTTTTGATTAAGATACTTAGATATTGTGTCATCACAAATACCAGTTTCTTTTGAAATATCCTTAAGTAAGACTCCACCTTCAAATAATTTAAAGAGCTTATCTAACTTTTCTCTACTTATTGGTTCTTGTGCCATATATTGATATTATATCACATATGGTAAAACAACTCCAATCATGTATTACACCTATCACCTTGTGGGTTATCCAGTCTCCCGTAACCCGTGTGCATCGCTGAGTAATATGGCCATGCAAGACCCATCTCAAAATATTCAAATTGGCAATCAGAACATACTACTGACTTAAGAAGAAAATTATTTATTTAGTAAACGAAGTTTTTTTATTAAAGATTGTCGATATTCTAATTCTTTATCTAAAATCCAAGTCGAACCTGGACCTCCTTCGTCTAATCTCCTTTTAGTCTGCAATCTTCTAAATTCAAGAGCAATATCAAGTTGTTCACTTTTTATTCTCATAAAAGGTCGAACACTTCTTAAAAATCTCTCGGCAACTTTAGTCCACATTCTCCAGTCAGCAACTTTACTATGATTACTTTTTCGAGGGGGTCTAATATTAATTGTTCCACCCCATATTTTCTGACCTTCAAATAATGGTTGAGCTTTATCTGCTCTCATACCAAAAGCTACACAAAGTTTGTTATATCTTCCTGTTTCAACTTTTCTACCAAACTTATATTTACCGTCATTTATAGTTATCATAATACTTCCTTCTCCATCTAGTAAACCAGCAAAGTAAGCATTACGAGAAACCGCACCTCTACTATTCCAGGGTTCGTTCCCTCTAGCGAAACCAGCCCCCCAAGAAGAAGGTTTCAAATCTTTATGAGCTAAACTCATTTTCAGACGAGTTTCTTCTGATAACTTTCTACCTAAGTTAGTAGTATGTCCTTTTTCAAATGCCATGATACTATTGTATCACACCATTTATAGATTGTCAATGTGCCGATCGTATTTAACTACGATCAAGATCTCACCTCCACACCTCCAGTTAACCTTAGAGCTGTCACCCCGTAGATCGTATCTACGATAACTTGCCATGCTAAGGAAGGAAGCCAATAAGCTGCCTGTAATCTAGGAGCCTGTTGCAAAGCCAAAGCCATTGCCTCTTTGTGAAACATCACATTGTGGTATTGGGTTGGAGTTGCAGCTGTTGATGGAACGTTGGTTGAGTAGTATACAGGAATTCCGTATATATTTCCCCACATCCATCTACTTTGCGGTCCTTTCTTTACAGGGGTTGGATTCTGATATTCACCAAGGTAGTCAGCCTTTACGAATTTATCTATCTTCATAATTGCCGCTAACTGATTAGGATGAATAACTAATGCCCTATTGTCACGGGGCATATTCTGTAAATTAAGAGCCAAATCAGCGGATACGATAGTCGCATCGCCAATATCAGTTCCATAAGTACCTACAGCTGTAGTTGTCCAGCTGGAATAAGTTCCAGAAACATCAGAGTCAACCTGTGCAGCTATACCATAACCAGCTTTTTCTGAATACTCAGAACGAAGGTCATAGCTACTTTGTACGCCAGCCATATCCTCAATCTTAAACGCAGCATAATACCATTTATTGATATTAAGCGTTGTTGCAGTTTCAGTGATAGTGGTGTTGGTAACATCAGTATTAACAGTTTTTGCTGTAGCCGTAAGATTACTAATATTAGGAATCTCTATTGTCTGACCTCTGGATTTGACCAAAGCATCATATCTTTTTACAAGACCTGCAAAAACCAAAGCTGCCTCTGTTGCACGCACAGTATCTACCGACCAAATGGTTGGTAAAAAGACTGCCGCTGTTGTAATTGTTATATTTCCGTCTGCCATATATTTATATGTTCACCCCCCTTCGTTCAATCCGAAAATCTATACTTTTGGTATATTTTTTGGAATTGCAATTTGAACATAGAGGTTGAATATTCTCTATATTATTTGAACCACCTTTTGAAACTGGAATTATATGATCTTCTGTTAATGAAATCCCTGGTTCAGTTCTCTTGCAACATAGACACATATTTCCATAAAATATCTTCAGATTTTTCCATTCCTCTAGAGTGTGAGAACCACCAGTACCACGAATTCTAATTTCTCTAACTCTTTTATAGAAATAAAATTTTTCACTGTTTTCTTTTCTCCAAGCATTTTGTCTAGCATTTTTGTCCATTCCAACATATTTAGATATCTTTTTCACTTTAACTTTTTTGATATGTCCTGCCCATTGTTTTTTTGCTCCCAATCTGCCTATTTCAGACATTTTTCCCACATGAGATAAGGACATTTTCTTACGAGTCTCTACCCCAAAAGACTTTCCTTTATTAGGACTTACACACCCCTTTTTTGCCATAGAAATTTTTACCCTTGTTTCTGTAGGGCACACCATACCTTTATTCCAAGCAATTTGTCCTTTTATAAATCCCATATTCAATTAAATAGAAGGAGAATGAAGTTTTATACACAAAAAATCACCCCCTTATCATAGTCAAAGAGGGTGATTTTATCTAACTTACTAAGATTATGACTGTGGAGTCATCTTTCCTAGAGTTGCGTTGATCTCGTTCAGATTCTCACTGTACCACTTATTTCTTTCGTCCACAGGTAAACTCTTCAATTTTTCCTCGATATATTCGGGGGTGAAGGTTTCTTTCTGTTGAGAAGTTCTGGTAGGTTTGAGAGTCTGGGGCACACTTGCATTTTCTACTACGCCATTATGAAACTCGTCTCTGAACATTTTATCCTTGAAAACATCTTCAGGATAATAGTTAGCGTAGACAGGATTTTCTCTAACGAATTCCTCATACTCTGTTCTATCAAATTGGGGTTCGTTATTCTTTCCTGTATAAGCTGATGCAAGTCTTTGCATTTCCTGCTCGTAACGTAAAGTTTGTACTGTACCAGTAACCATGTTTTGAACATCTTCCTTAGTAGCAATACCAACATCACTTAATTTACGAACAGCTTGTTGCACGTCAAGATTAGGCTGGTTGTCCTGAGGTGGGGGCGGTGGAATAGTTCTCAATGTACTTTTGTACGTATCAACTTCATCCAATAAATCCCTTTTATCATGGACAAGCTTTCTAATCCTATCCTGGGTACTCCCAGTAAGCTTGTTAAATTCAACCTCTTCTTCGGATTGAGAAGCATTATCTGCTGCATCAATCTGACTACCGTTTTGTGATTGGGAATCAGGGGCTGGTGTCTCTTGCCCTTGCAATACGTCTTCTGTTTGATCCGACATATTAGCCTCCTTTCTAACTGTGATTACGTCAAGCGATTCGCCAATTTAAAGTCATTAGTGCTACCTGTAACGCTCTCAGGTTGCGATAGGGTTTAATTACCCTTAAATACAGTATGTTTACCCACTTGGATAAATTGAATAGTGTGTTAGGCAAATACTGTATTAAACGATAATTAAACCTCAGCTTTTGCTTTAACTTCTTTCTTACTCACATCATCAGGATTTTTTACTCCTTTATCTTCTGGAACCATGTTTTCAGGTCCAGCATAACTGGAACCATGTAAATCAAAATTGGAACTTCCTTCAGATGATTTTAAATTTTTTCCTTCTCCTCCAAAAATTTTTGAATCTGCCATAAATTATCACCTACTTTCTTATAAACTAAAATCTTCCTGAATGCTGTCTTCAGTCTTTTTAAGATTTTCACTATTAGATTTTTCTGTAGGAACAAAATGACCATTTAAGTCTGAAGCCTGAACGTCACAACCATATTTTTTCATCTCACTAACTTTCTCTGGGTTATTGAGAAAATCATCTGAAGGCATTTTGTGTTTACAATTCATATGGTTAATTATAGAGTATCCATGCAAATCTGTCTACATTCCAGGTGTTTCAGTCTGTCCCATTGCATTTGCCTGGCCTAATTGGGCCTCAGGGACAGTAGGTGCACCAGGAACCTGTGCCGCGACCTGTGCATTTCTGCTAGCATCCTGCGGCATCATACCCTCTACAGGAACGGCACCCGAACTCGGAGCAACTGACCTTTCGCCAACTTGCCCACCTTGTAACTCTATCCAATATTGATGCGATTCTATATGTTTGCCTATAATCTCATCATTACCTTTGCCCAAAGCTTCCTGATGCAAAGCTATATGTACAATATGATCGTCTGTAGATTCAGTTGGCATCTCTTTTCCTTCCAAAGTCATCATTTCATTTTCCGTCATAGCTAGTCCATATTCGTCAACTTGCTCCCCGTTAGGACCTGCTGGTTTCTGAAGTTTTGATTTAAGAAGCTCTTCAGTTCTGGTTTGCTGAACTATAGAGTCAATATCCCCGAATTCCCAAAGTCTAAGGAAGGTTTTTTGATCAATTGCCCCAAGTTGAAGTAACTTAAGAGTCTTTTCCTGCATCATTTCCTTGGTGTAGCCTAACCAAGAGCCAATTGTAACCCTAACTTGGTTATCTTCACCAAGTTTGACCAAATCAATCCAATCTGGGCCAACTTTTACCTGATTTTCGTGCCCAGGAATTGTCTTGCCTTTCATTTTTGAATTTTCACCTACAACTGCAAAATACTTGGATTCTTCGCCTTTATAACCCAAATCCTTGATAATTTTCATAGTTGAATAATGTTTTGCCATCTTTTTAAGCATTTTGCGGCCAACTTCTTCTAAGAAATCTTCCAAACCGTCAACTAGATCCTGTTGATTGGTAGAATCAGACTGTTTCATCTCGGCCAACATAATTCCAGACCTACTACCAGGTGGAACGCGGCCCAAAGAAGAATCATGTACTCCTCCAATATCCTCCTGATACTTGTACATACGTTCAATCTGGGCCTGAGTAGCAACTGGAAGCCCTGGCATATCCAGTGAACGGACTTCCGCACCCTTATTCTTAGAAATTATTTCTCCGTGTACATTGGAAATAGCACGCACCCCAGAATCTTTATCAACGACAATCCTACCTTTTGCAACTTTGTAGTTATAGTCAAAAACTGAAGATTCAAGATTATTTATAACCCTATTGATTGGCATGACATGTTTCATCCAACCTTCACCATAAATTTCTTTAGGATTAAGATCAGCTACATATAAAACATAATCATATTCAGTTTCATCAGTATCTTCCCAGTAAAGAGGAACAGAATTTTGGTCTGTCCAAATAACTTTCCTTATATGAACACCTTTCTCATCGTGGATTTTAAAATCACCCTCAAATAGAATTACCGTTGGAGCTTCCTCACGATTATATTGGGTAACATACTTGAGGGCTTGCAACATAAACTGCTTATACTCAGAAACCGCAAGTCTAGCCTCACCGCCTGTAACTTCTCTACGGGCTATGGCGTTATAATCTTTATTGAATATAATTTCATCCTTAGGTCTTCTGACTGCTTTTATTACGTATTCACATTCTTCTAAGGATTCTGCGAGTGGATCAAAAAAGAAGTCAAAAGTATCTACAAGCCAAACCTTGACCTCTTTGGTTTCAGGATCATATACAATCTGCCAGGGACCACCAACTGAATACATAAGTCCCTGAGTAACAGTTTCTTTGATCTTTTTCTTAAAATTGAGATGGTCAAAATAATAATCCAGAAGTTTGCCTTGGTATCTGGCTTGGACCCTACTCTCTTCTGTGGCGTGGCGAGGTAAGGTTTCATATTTTGGCCTAAATGAAGTAACCTGATTACGGATTGAGCGCATTTGAGCAGAAACAATATTTACAGGAATCTTTGCTGTTTGACGGGAGGCTAAGACTACAGTTTGGGTACTTGGCTGATAACGAGAAAATTGATAACCGCGTCTAAATAAATCCCGAACCATCCACTCGTAATCGTAACGTCTACGAGCATCCGCAGAGTGACGGAGAGCTAACTTTGCAGTATTACCTAAGAAATTTCTCTGCTCATATAACTTGTCAACTTTTTCTTGATCTTCTGGAGAAATGTTTTGAGCACTACCCTCACTAGATAAAACATTTACTGGAGAAATGTCGGAACCATTACCAGAATATGCCATTTTATTTTTCTATTGGATTAATACTTTTATCTTCGTAATTTTCAACTGGATCAATATTCATAGTTTGAGTTTCTTCTTCATCTTCAAATTTTATCTTGACTCCATCAACAATTGGAATCCTTGGTATATCACCTAAATTGATCTCCTCGTTTTGAGCAGCATTTTCTATAGAATTTTCTACAGCATCAGCTTCAATTTTTTTAGGAGTTTCAATTTTGATATCTTTTTTGAAAACTTGTGCAAAAACTTTAAGAAATTCCTTATTATTTTTATCAAGAAGCGTGTTACTTTTTTGAGAATGTTTTTCCAAAGACTCAAAATAACTAACTTGAATTTTTTCAATTGTCTCATAAAGTTTTTTATTTTCATCTACAATAAAAGTTAAAACGTTACTAAGTGTTTCGTTAAAACTGGATAAAGTTTCAGTCTCCTGAAGCCTATCTTTTTTTCTTTGGTCCCATACAAAGTATAACACGGCTATCAAAATTATTAAATTACTTATAATCAGAAATACATCTAGCATCTAAAAATCACCTCCATCTAAACCCCCCATATTTTCAGGAGAAGTCGGCATACCTTTAGAATCAAAACTGGCACCACCCATATAAAAACCAGATTCATCCATATTATCCCCGCGCTCTATATCATTTATAAAAGATGAATTTTTAGCTTTTGATAACATTTTGATTCCAATAAGCATAGCCATTACGCGGTCATCGTGTCTACCCCTTTGCGCTCCAGCCTTACCATCTACATTACGTACAAAAGAACGCATTTCGCCAACTGTATCTTCATCATAAAGTTGAATCCTGTTATCTCTGAAAAGTTCAGTTGCTTCTGAAATAATTTGCTCTTTGCTTTGACTTGTGGTTACCCATCCCAATTCAGCTGTAACTCTATCAGTTAATTCGCCAACCTTTTCTCTCTGGTAAATATGGGGGTAGTTTAAGTCTCTAAGTTTGATAATGGGCGCAATACCTATAGAATTTCTCTCAACTCCAATAAGGGCAGTATTATAATATCTACCTAACATATCTAACTGAATCCCGAGTATATCAGGATCTATATTTCCGTACCAAACCGCGACCTGTTCATAGGTAGTTTTATCAAAAACCTGAGCACAAGAAGAATCCCGATCTTTTTTATCGTCACCAGATAAAATAACTTTTCCTTCAGCTACATCAACTCCAATTGCGTATGTATGAAACTCTTCTGGCTCTTTCCAAACTTTTAAGTGTCCACGATCGTTTTCTTCTACGCTAATAGGATCATATCCTCTAAGATTTCCCTGCACTTTAGGAGGTTTGCAATGAGTTAAGTATCGGTTCATAGTTGTAGAGCTCCAAACAGGGTTTCCAGAAACAATAAAGGCTTCTTCTGCGGTTGAAGGGAATTGTTCTTTAAAAGTATCCCAGGTTTTAGGATCTTTAAAGTCGCCCCCCATCTGGTTAATTTTCCATCTGCGCCATGCAATTTGTTCAACGGTAAGACCATATAGACGGACCATTTCTTTTTCATCATCTAAAAGTTCTGAAGCTATAAGGCCGCCAGCAGGTAAAACATATTCAGGAAGTTTGAACCAGGGAAGAAAATGGGTTCTAAACGGATATTGGGTATCTTTGTTCTGGGTCCAAAGTTTATTGAAATAGTCACCATAACCGTTAGCTGTAGTTTCAATTATGATACGGCCATCTTTTGGAACTGCCTGTAAAAGACCTATCATCATTTTTTCCTGTTCAGGCCACCTGGAAAGTTCTGAAATGTGAAGATTGTTAATAGTTTCCCCGTGACCAAAAGCTCTGGCTCCTGCAGTACCTATGTAGTAATAACTATTCTTGGTTTTGTTATAAAGTTCATGGGTAGAAGAACGGCCCAACTCATAAGGTAACTCACCTGGAAATGTGACCTTCATGGAATCCAAATAATAACGAACCCTATCAAATAAACGCTGAGTAGCCTTATCCTCGTGAGACATAATAACACAACGGATATTTTCAACTGTAATGAAGTCAATTGCAAAAATAGCAGCTATAAGTGATGAAATTCCCTCTTGCCTAGCTTTTAAGATAATATCCATGCCACCTAATTCTTTTAAAATTTCTCTTTGGGGAGGGTTAAGGATAAAGGGAACTGCGTGCATTTCCTTATCAACAATTAAAAAGGATTTCTGAACGGCCTTAAGATAATATTCGTTTGGGTGCATTATTTCAATTTTTTCTTACACCACAGACAAAATGGAACTTTTATATGAAGTCCAGCAACTCTACAGTGTCTGGTACATTCAACTTTTCCATTAAGCCATTTAGGGTAATTTAGTTTCATCGTCCTCTATGAATTCCTCAAACGTCACACGTTTCTTGATTCTTGATTCATCTTTTTCTGGCTCCATAATATTCTTATATTCCCTGAAAGCTGCAATTTGGGTTTTATAGTCATCAGGGTCTGATTTTTTAGCATCCAGCCACTGAACCATTTTATTTGCCATAAATTGTCCACTAAGGCGGGGATCTTGCAAACTGTTTTTCATAGAATCTAAAATCTGAATAGCCGCACTACTCTTGACAACATTTTTTGTATTAGCGGTACTTTTAGAATATCCAGCTTCCAGCATGGCGCGTCTTTTACTGTAACCTTGATTTATAAGTTGGAGAGCGCGGATTTGTTTCGTAGTTGGGGTTCTGTGTCTGCGTTTTACAGATGGAGTATCAGTTGGTACTGAAATAATCGGGGCATCGTTATCCATATAACAGATTATATACTAGCAAGTAAAGAAGTCAACTATCCCTGATTTAGTGCCATTGGTACTGGGGGAAGATTTTTGGGTTGTTCTATATTAGTCTGGGAAGGAACTGCAGCTCCTCCTTCATATCCTCCAAAAGCACTACCCATTGTAGGAGCGCCCCAGAGAGCTTGTGCTAGTCCTGGTGACATGCTTGTAAGAGAAGATTGATTCCCTAAAAGATTTCTAAGTAACATTTGTCCGATAGACTGAATAGCTTCTGGGGTAATAGAAGACGCAAGAGCAGGATTTACATTAGACTGAGATAATCCCTGCATATTGGCTGGTAAAGTAGAAGAATCAATGGCAGATGGAACAACCGAACCGCGGGGTGTAGGAATAGGAGCTTGCATAATACCACGGCTAACCTGCATAGGTGCACCAGTTTTGGCTGCAGAGGGAAGAACCTGACCCTGTTGAGATGGAAGATTTCTTACTGCTCCAGTTTTGACATTGGATGGTTGGCCAGATTGTCCAAGATATTGATAAAGGTTTTGTGAGGCAAGTAAACTCTTTTGATATTCTGTTAAGGTTTTTCCTGATTGAGCAGCATTTATAGCATCTAGTAAAGCACCCCGTGTATCTTCGTATTGAACTCCTTTATTTGCATTTGCAGTAGCAACATCACCCAAAATCTGTCCAGTTTTGAGAGATAAAGGTCTACCTTCAAGATCTTTCATTGCGAAAATCTTTCTCAATGCATCTTGTTGTCCAGCAGCACTTTGTCCTTCAGCTCCTAACCCACCTGGGACAAATTGCGTAGGTATATTTAATCCAGTTAATTGGTTAAATCCTTGTATGGCAGGTGTAACAGCTTCTCCTGCTGAAGTTATTCCTTTACCAACTTTACCAACTAAGCTAGTAAGAAAAGGGGATCTACCTGCTATATTGGCCAATTTGGTATCAACTTCTGTAGAAACTCCATTATCTAGTATTGATGGTGCTGATGTAGTAGATGGAACATTATTTCCTCCACCCCCACCACTAGATCCACCAGAACTGGCTATATTTGAACCAGATGAAGGTACACTTCTAATTGTTGGAGTTGGGGCTCTAAAATTACTTTTTCCTGCTGCAGGAGTACCTATATTTCTTGAATTAAGACCACTACCTGATAAAGAAGCACCTTGACTTACAGCCCTTGCACCCAAAGAAGGACCGCTACTCTGAACCGAGGGTTTGGGAGCAAAGTAATTTTGGACCGCTGAGACTATGTTATTCCACCACGCCATTTCTTAATTATACAACTATTGTCCATACGAACCAGGAGGAGTTGGATTCTCCTGGGTAGGCCCTTTGGGTATTTTATCTGCTACTAGTGAGTTTTTATGTTTACCGTAAGAGTCTATGGTTTTGAGTAATGAATCCCAAGACTGTTGGGAACCTCCAGTAAGTAAAAGGTGGGCAATATCCCCTACAAATGGAATCCCTATATTGGCCATTTTATCGAGAGCCTGATCTAACATCCGCATAGTATCTGACTGAGTAGCTTGAGATTCCTGTGGATCTGGGGCCTGGGGCATTTGAGACGCATCTGGAACGGGAACGCCACCGCCACCTAATAGCTGAGAAATCATGTTGGGGTCCATGAATAAATTATACAGCATTTGTCTAATAGGTCTCTGAGGTGGTGCGGTCAAAGCATAAGCTTATCGTATGTACACTCCTAGTTTCAGGGTCAATTTCCTTTACCACCGCACCCCTCAAAAACCTATTTCCCAAATATCAATTCCAATATTGCACCAACAATATTAACTGCTATCCAAATAAAAAATATGTCTATTAAAAACGTAATCATTTCAATGCTCCTTCGACTTCAGCTTTGTGTTTATGAAACTGGCAAAGATTCATTGGAGTATCTACAGTACCTCCAGAATTATCATTTTTTTCTACTGTAAATTGTCCTACTGAAACTGATTTACAAAAAGGCATATCACAATGATTAGAAGGAGGGGGATCTGTGGCTTTAGGAATTGTACTGTTAATTAAATCTTCAGCTTTTAGATAATGTTTAAGAGCAATTCTAATAAGTTGAGATCTTGTGCGTTCCTCTTTATTACAAGCTTTATCTATTTCCTGTAAAAAGTCATCTGGTAAAGAAATTAATATCCTCATATATCAACAGTATATCATTTGATATACACATATGTCAATACTGTAACTATGAAGTTACATCCAGATGGTACCAAGAAGCATTTTTAAGTACCTAGGGAACATTCGTTCCCTGACTGGATGGGCATTTGACTATGCCTGTAAAAGTTAAAAATTAGATATATTTTTCTGAGAGGACTTCGATCTTGTTACGCTCCCTTTACCCCTTAAGACACTGTCATGAGCACATTCGACTATTCACATTACCGCTACTATAAGATAATTATTGTGCCTGGAATAGGTAACTGTGACTGGGATACGTCGCAAAATGAGTATTGTGCGACTAATGATGCCTGATGATATTATAGGGTGAGAGATGCTACACTCCACGTTCCTTTTCTCTGTTACCTACTCTATAGTTACTCCTATTGAATAATACTTATAAGGAATATGAAAGCTTACAAGGGCGCAAACGCACCTGAGCCTGACAGCTTCTGACTCTCGTGAGGTCTTATTGGCTAGTATACTTTTTAGGTATTATTTGTGCTTATTTTGACTATTGACAATGCCTTCCGCTTGGTATACTATATAGATAGTTAAGTTATCAAGCTAACACTTTATAACTGTACTTTAAATAATCAGGCTAGCGGAAACATAAAGACGCTACTATCTGCTCTAAGTATACAGAAGCTAGCCTGAAAAGTCAAGTTCTTTAATATAATGGGTAGAGCAATTTACGAACTCTATTAAACATCACTTGTTAAGTATGCACCCCATTGTTCTTTAATATAGCAAGTTGAGAGATGAAGAGATGAACCTCTTTTGCTAAATCTCGGTACTATATCTTTTGACTACTCATCAAACTAAAATTGGTGGGTAGTACAAAGGAAATTAGAAAGGAGTAATAAAAATATGAAAACATACAGAATTGAATATATTGTCTCGGATAAACATGGAAAAACACTCGCAGATGGACAAGTTACAATGCGAGGCAAAAATAAAAAAGACTTGATGAATTTTATTGTAAGTAGAAAATTTTTACAATTAGAAAAAGGAGAAGAAATTACAATTACAGATTTTGATATTGTTTAATTTTAACCCTACATATATTGAAATTGGGTATGTAGGGATTAGAACTAAAATGTACGAAATATATTACAAACAAGGAGAATTTTTAAGAACTAAAGAAGCGAAACTAAAAACGTTGCAAGATGTTGAAGATTTTATGCGTAATAGATGTAATTGGGAAAAATATCAAGTAAAAACACCACAAGGAATAATTAAAGAGGTACAAACCATGGGACTCAACCTATTTTGAAATGACAAAATTTGAACTATACATATATCAATGGCTAAGACGTACAAGATGTACTAATTATGGTTTATATGCCCTTATTTTACTCTTGGTGATGTCTGGGGCTATTGTAGTTATGTTACTGGGTATTATTTTATTCTTATGTCTATAAAACAAATAAAGAAACTAATTAAAAGCGGAAACAAACTTAAGATTCAACAAGCTATATACGGGCGGTGGAATCTGAAAGATAGACCGACGTTGCGTTATCCATATAACAATGACTAAAAAAGAAAAAGAAGAACAAAAGAAAGCATTTAAGAAAAGAATGGGAAAACGTGGACTCACTGTGTACGATAATGTGCGGGGCGTATGTTATTCGTATTTGAGAAGGAGTGCAATATGAAACTTACAGGAACAAAACTTAAACAAGTGAAATCCAGACTGATTACTGGTAAAATAATGGATCTGTTAGATCGTAAAGGATTATTATCAAAAATTGAACATCTAGGAATGAAAAACTGGAATGGCAAACAGGTAATGGTAAACCAATTAACAGCACTTACAATGGATGAACAGACAGAACTTGAAAAAGAGATCAACGAGCAAGTGGATATGATGATATGAAAAAGGATATATTTGGACATTACATAAGGATTAAATCAATGCTACAAGTATTACTTAGACTAAACGAAGAAAGACCACTTTTTTTACCAACAACTAAAAAATGGATTGAAAAAGAAATCAGGTGGCTAGAAAGTGAAATTTAAAAATATGAATAAGATTCTAAATAAAATTAAGCCAAGGCAATTTGGTAAACAGGGTAAGATAGCATCTCAAGTTATTTTAAAGGAAATTAAAAGAATAACAAAAAAGAGTTTCAAAGAATAAAATGTATGAATGACTTTATCACTTGCCCAAATTGTGGCCAACAAATAAGCCTAGATGACAAAAATCTATTAAGGCATCTGGCACGTAAAGGTGGTTTAGCACGTAACAAAATAGGGAAAGAAAGATTAAGCGAAATAGGAAAAATGGGTGCAAAAAAGAGGTGGGGAAAGATTTAATTTTTTTTCATGTTTCTTCATCCACTTCTTTCCAGACGTTTTTGATAATTAGTTTTCATTTCCATTGCCAAGTATCAAAGATGTTTTTAATCTTGGTTACAAGCATATACATTGATTTATAATATCCAGTTCCACCTCCAGGATAAAGAGAGTTCCATTCGTTATATAAATCTACTAACTGTTTAATTAGTTTGTCTGGACTTTTAATACGTTTCTGGTAATTAGTTTTCATGCTCTATGTTCTTGTTTTGAGTCTTCAATCATTATCTCCATAGCTTTTTTGAAATCTTTGAAATGTTTCTTTTGTCCTACTTTGTAACCCCTTTGATAGCCACGTTTATATCCCATATCATAATCGTCTTTTTTAATTTGTTTTTTATTTCGTATTATTATTTTCATATTTAATTAACCTCAAGGGACTGGGGACGTTCGGGATAAGTCCACACTGTAACAGTTAAGCCAATGTTCGGCTTTCCCCATCCCCAATCCGTTGCGATTAACTAAAGTGTTTTAACAACATCTTCAATCTTCTCTACTAACTTTTGTATTTTTTCCATTTTCTCAAAATCCCAATATCTTTTATGTTTAGGATCAGCTTTAATGACTACTTCAATCTGCTTTCCATCTACTGTACTTAGGCTATCAAATATTGTTTTCATTTCTTTTCGGCTATATATTCTTCAACCTTGCCTATTATCCCATCTACTACATCGGTTAGATCAGATTTGTCGGTGTCATCCATATAATCCATAATAGATTCCTCAATCAGTTG
>Ga0172381_10001683_pt1 | contig 25333 bp, 25 predicted proteins | sample Leawel6488metaG_FD_119754 | JGI IMG/M metagenome (GOLD analysis project Ga0172381, IMG submission 119754) | Leachate microbial communities from a municipal landfill in Southern Ontario, Canada - Leachate well 64-88 metaG | ecosystem: Engineered > Solid waste > Landfill > Unclassified | place... | reverse complement strand
TTTGCTATCGGGCAGGGGGCGCAAAAAGATGTGGCGGATCAATATAAGAATCTGAGTGTCAATTCCATTATGATTATGGGGAATATGCAAAGAGGCGCCGGTTCCAGTTCGAAAATTTCTGCCGATGATGTGGAAGTTATCTTAGAGAAATGCCAATATATAGGAGAGGCGACGGCGGTTGCTCAAAGCAATGGCACTATATCTTATGTTCAGGAAAGCAGTACAGTCAGTATAACCGGATCGGATAACAGTTTTTTTGGAATTTCCAATCTGGAAGCTCAGTACGGAAGGATTTTGACAGATGAAGATAATCTTCAATCGAGTTCAGTGGTGGTTTTGGGCAGTACGGTGGCGGAAACTCTGTTTGGAGAAGCCAGTGATGCAGCTTTGGGAGAAACCGTTACGATCGATAGTAAGAAATTGGAAGTGGTAGGTATCTTGACGGAGAACGGAAGCAGTGGATCAACGATGAATTACGACGAGTCTATCTTTGTGCCTTATAACTATGCCAAAAAGAAGCTTTTTTCCGAAAAGTCCAATGTGATGCTTATGGCACTGGCCAATGATGTGGACTATGTTGATGCGGCGATTGAAGAAGTGACCGCGGTTTTGAGGACCGAGCACGGGCTTAAAAGCTCGGCGGCGGATGATTTTAAGATTATGGATGCGGGCAGTATGGTGGGGGCGGCGCAGTCATCAGCAAGCACGCTGACAATGCTTCTGACTTTGGTAGCGACAGTCGTGCTTCTGGTTTCAGGTATCGGAATTATGAATGTGATGTTCGTGACAGTGGCGGAAAGAACGAAAGAAATCGGAATCGCCAAGGCTATCGGAGGAACTCAATCAGAGATTTTGGGGCAGTTCTTGTCCGAGTCTGTCATTCTCTCTATGATCGGAGGTCTCCTGGGAGTAGGCACAGGGCAGGCAGCTATCTCTATGATTGAAAATATGAACCTGATCAGTGTCACTCCGACCGTTATGGGCGTCGCAATCGGTTTCGGTTTCTCGGTCTTTGTGGGAGTATTCTTCGGATTTTATCCGGCACTGAAAGCGAGCAAGCTGGACCCGGTGGATGCGCTGAGGAGCGAGTAGGTTTAAAGTTATTAAAAACAATTGATTTTTTAGCTTTGCTGCAACAAGATTATAAATAGGGAATAAAATAAAAAATACCACCTTTGCAGGTGGTACTTTTTTATTTGATGCGATTACTTTAGTTGAATCTTATACTGTTCAGTATTCCGTCCTCATCGTCGAAGCTGGCTTCTCCTCCTCTGTTTATACTGATAAGCAAATTTGAGTTTTCTGCTCGTAATATTTTATAAATTGGAGACCATGAGCAAGTGGTGCTACCCAGGTCCGCTCCCTTGTCCCAATCTTCGCCTTTGAATGTAATTTCATAAACGTCTTTTTGAGACAATTCATTTTTTCCATCAACGTAACATCCCTTTCCGTAATAGTCTTTCACAAAAGCATTCAGTTCATCGTCACCTTGGATTCTTTTTACTGCTATCATCCATCCATGAAAAGGCTTAGTCCATGGATCCGACTTACCGTCTTCTAGAGTTGCATTTACAGTTTCGTTCCTGAGCGATTGCAGCGTATCTGAAGGTCCGTAGGTAATGTAGATAGCTCCTTTTTCGACATCTTCGGTAACTTTTACCGGCACAAATCCGTCTGCGCCGTCAAGCCCCGAAACCATATTTGACGCTTTCTCGGGATATTGGAAGGATAGTCCCAGCTCTGAACTTGAATAACTTTTCCATCCTTCTTCGGAGGTGGTTGGTTCTGAAGAGTCATCTTTATCGTCAGAGGTCGCGATATTCGGATTATTTTCTTGAGTAGACGGAGCCTCCTCTTTTTGCATAAGCACATAACTGACGGCAATGATGCCCAGGACGATAACGACCGCTAAGGGCAATAGAGTTTTCTTCTGCATTTTTTTCTTTTAATTTGTTTATTAAGACAGCTATATTATAAATGATAATGGCTCAATGTCAATTTTATTAAACATTTTGGGTAGACATTTGACATTTCCAACGATATATACTATTATCAGATTTAGGTGTCTGATTTTTGTTAAAAATAACTTAATCTCTAACTATATATATGGGGCATGCTAACGTTTTGCTTGCGGTGTTTTTGCTCATAGGGCTTTCTTCGATTTTTTCTGGGCTGACGCTCGGGCTTTTTACTCTCAATAAGGATGACCTTAGGCGAAAGAGCGAATTGGGGGACAAGAGGGCAGGGGGGATTTATGATATACGCAAAAATGGGAATTTGCTCTTGTGCACACTGCTTATCGGTAATGTGACAGTCAATTCTATTTTGTCGATTCTGTTAGGTTCGATTACCTCCGGGGTTATCGCCAGTTTTCTTGCTATAAGTCTGATTGTGGTTTTTGGAGAAATATTGCCCCAGGCGGTATTTGCTCGGCATGCATTGAGATTGGGTTCGAAATTTATTTGGGTTGTTAAGATTTTTATATTCATTTTATATCCGGTGGCCAAACCGCTCTCTATGTTTTTGGACAGGCTTTTGGGCGAGGAGCTTCCGACGGTTTATTCCAAGAAGGAATTAGCGAAGATTATCGATCAGCAGGAGGAGCTGCTAGAAAGTGTGATAGATGCCGACGAGAAGAGGATTATGAAAGGGGTGCTTTCTTATTCGGAAAAGACCGCGGGGGAGATTATGACTCCGCGGACATCTATGGTCGCAGTTGATTTTGCAGAAGAAATAACTCAGGAAAATATTGATGCTCTTAGGGATTCCGGGCATTCCAGAATTCCGGTTTATAGAGATAATCCCGATAACATCGTAGGCATCCTATACGCCAAAGATTTGATAGGAAAAAAATTCGCAGGGAAAAAAGCAGGGGACTTAGCACGAGGAAACGTAATATTCGTGAATCCTCAGAAACGTTTGGATGATCTTTTGAATGATTTCAAGAGAACCAGGAATCATCTATTCATAGTGGCGGACAAGTTCGGTTCGGTGATGGGGATAGTCACTATCGAGGATGTGATTGAGGAGATTATCGGAGAAGAAATTGTGGATGAATTCGATAAGTATGAAGATTTGCAAGAAATCGCGATAAGTAGAATCGGGGAGAGAGTCGTGCTGTAAGAGATTTTTAATAAGAAGACGCTGAGAAATCGGCGTTTTTTTGACATTTATTATATTTTTGTTATGTTAGGTATGTGAATATAAAAGGAGGAATGAGTTTGTGCAAGTGCATATCAAAGATTATTTTTGAAGCGATTAATGAGGGTAAAAAGAGGGGAAAAGGATCTGTGCGAGTTTACTTCGGCCGGAATCTCGAAGCAGAAGAGATTTCTTCCGCAAAGGCTACGGCTCAGCACAACGGGGCAAGAAAACTCGTTCCGAAGGGAAACTTTGCAGACATAATTTTTAAAAAAAATTAATGCGATGATTATTTTTACATCGCTTTTTATTTCTTTCATCTGATTTAATATAGCGTTCGTATGATGAGAGCTTGACATCAGTGTGGATTCGGATTATTTTGTATTTATTGATTCAGGAGGCATGCAGTTTGGAAAAAGTCGATAATCTAGAATATAAAAAAGAAGAAAATCAGGGCTATGGTCCCCATGATGAACAAGCGGGGGATCCTGGTACCGCAGAGGAACAGGGTTTGATGCCTGAACAACAACAGGGGGGCAATCCGAAAGGTGAGAGGTAAAAATTTTTTATCTCTTTGATTTTTTTTGTTAAGTCGCACATTTTACCAAATGCACAAGTTGTGGGATAATAGTCTAAAGAGTTAAATTAAAATATATGCCCGAACTTCCTGAAATCGAAACTATAAAAAATGGTCTCTTGGAGAAGGTTCTCGGGAAGCCGATTTTGGAAGTGGAAGTGAATAACGCGAGCGTACTTCGTGGAGGTAAAAACATTTTCAAAAAGACCTTGGGTGGTGAAAGTTTTACAGATATAACACGGCGAGGTAAGATGCTGATATTCGAGATAGGCGAAAACGTTGCGGATAAAAAATTCTTATTGGCGCGACTGGGGATGACGGGTCGGCTTGTCTATTTTGATAGCGATGACGCGCTTTGGGGCGGGTATAGTTTCAAGGACAAGAAAAGTTTTTCACACAAGCATTGCCATGTCATTTTCACTTTTGAGGGCGGAGGAGTTTTGCTTTTTTGCGACGTCCGGCGTTTCGGGTATATGGAAATCGTTGATGAAATGGGGCTCAAAAATAAACTTGAAGAATTTGGTCCGGAGCCGCTGAGTCCGGATTTTACTCTGGGAATATTTAGGGATATCGCCAGAAACAAGAAAACGAATATAAAAGCATTTCTGCTCAATCAGAAATATATCGCGGGCATCGGTAATACTTATGCCGATGAAATACTTTTTGAATCGAAAATCGATCCGCAGCGCAGTATAGACAGTTTGTCGGTAAAAGAGATAAGGGCGGTTTATGACGCTATCGGAAAAATTCTTAAAAAGGCGGTGGCAAATCGAGGAACGACGTTCAGTGATTATGTCGATGCAGCTGGCGATAAAGGAAATTTTAAAAAGTTTTTAAAGGTATATGGCAGGGCGGGGGAACAATGTCTGCGATGTGATACAAAGAAGATACGAAAGATTAAAATAGCGGGGAGGGGTACGAGTTATTGCGAGTGTTGTCAAAAATAGGTTTTAATCATTAAATTTAAAAATATGACAGAATTGAAACAGATTTATAAATGTCCTGTCTGCGGTAATGTTGTAGAAGTCGTTCATACTGGAGCAGGGCAGTTGGTTTGTTGCGGTCAATCGATGCAGTTGCAATCTAAAAATACGGCTGATGCCAGTTTGGAAAAACACGTCCCGGTTATCTCACGGAAGGGTGATGACTTCAAAGTCGTAGTCGGAGTAGAAAAACATCCGATGACGAATGAACATCGTATCGAGTGGATAGAATTGATCACGGACGGAATTGTTTATCGTCAGGAGCTTTTTGTCGGGGACGAGCCGGAAGCGGAATTTTGTGTTTCGGTTTCGGAGCGGATAGTAGAGGCGCGTGCCTATTGTAATTTGCACGGGTTGTGGAGTGCGAAGATGTAGATTCTGAGAACATGGAGGAAGTATAAAACGGGTTTTTAAAATCCGTTTTTGATTTATCCTGTGTATTTATCGTATAATTGATTCAGTATATCGTTAATATATGGCGTAATCGAATCGGCGATTATAGCTGAGACAACTAAAGTTGACATGAGTGTAAAAAATCCAAAGATATATCGTAGAGTCTTTTTCTGATTTGGTTCTGTCTTAAACAGTCTATTAAAAATATTAAATTTTTTTAATAACGAGGAAGTTATCGTTAGCAATAATAACCAAATAACATTTGGCATAATATATATCCAGATAACTCTATAATCTAATAGCCAGTAAAATAGTAAGACCAAAGTGGCAAATGAAAGTAGATTCTCAAACAATACTAATTTCCATTCTCCTCCTCCAGAAGGGAACTTGCTTCATATTTCAAGCCATATAAGTATTGAGAGGGTTAAGAATAAGAAGGAAAGAACTGATCCGACTGATTTAATCGGCAAATTTATAGTAAAAGTCGTAGCTGTAATGAAAATACCAAAAATCGTTAATAAGTTTTTATTATTTTCTAGAAAACTTTCTAGTGTCTTTTTTTCTGTCATGGCATACAAGCTATTCTAATAAACTAAAGCATCTAAATTATAGCATTATCATTTTTATATTGAAACTTATTTGTCACCGCTGCCTTATTTTGCTAGAATAAGATTGAATTGGAGTGATAATACGGTCAGAAAGCAAGCGAAATATGCCATATATCGTCAGGGCCAGGAAAATTCAGAATAGCGAAGAAAATGTCTTTGAAGGGCCGATGGATTTGTTGTTGGAGCTGATACTCAAGAACAAACTGGATATTACTGATATTTCGCTTTCTAAAGTGGCGGATCAATTCATCGACTATATGCAGGAAAATAGCGAGATGATAAGCCCAGAGCATCTGTCGGAATTCCTCCTGATTGCGGGTAAGCTGGTACTCATCAAGTCGCGGGCGATCCTGCCTCTCTTGGAACTGGAAAAGGAAGAAGAGGAAGACATCGAGGAGCTCAAGCGAAGGCTGCGGGAATATAAGCGTTTCAAGGATATTTTTCCTCACATAAAGACTCTGTACGAAAGCAAAGAAAATTTTTACGATAAGGCGGGGTATTTGGGGGTAGGAGTTATTTTCTGTCCGCCGAATAATCTCAAGCTGGAGGATTTGGAGGGATTATTCGCAACGGCGATCACCAAGATGCCAGTCAAAGAAGAAGTCGGGGAGAAAAAACGGATTATCAAGATTTCGATTGCCGACAAGATTAATGAAATCCGGCAGAAGATTCTTGATCGCGTCCAGGTCACTTTTCGCAGCTTGATCGCTACTAATCAAAATAAAATGGAAGTGGTTGTGACTTTTCTCGCGATGCTGGAGCTGGTGCGTAAGAATCAAGCGTTTATCGATCAGGAAGAGATGTTCGGGGAAATCAGTGTTAAAAAAGTATAAATAATATTTATGGCAAGCGATATCAAATCTTGTTTGGAAAGTCTGCTCTTCATTTCGGGCGAGCCGATGAGTTTCGGTAAATTGAGTAAGATTATCGGCGAGAAAGAAAATCTTTTGAAAGGGGCTGCGGAGAAATTGGCGAATGAATATAAAGATCGTCAGGGTGGTGTTCGTATTGTTGTGGGTGATAGCAAAGTGCAGATGGTGACGGCGGGAGAAAACGCCCAAGTCGTAGAAAAGCTTATGAAAATAGATATCGAGGGTGACCTGTCGCGGTCGGCGCTGGAGACGATTTCTATCGTTGCGTATCGTGGTCCGTTGTCTCGCGCTGAGATTGAAGAAATTCGCGGGGTGAACACGAGCTTTACTTTGAGACAGCTTGCTATCCGGGGATTGGTGGAAAAGACCGACAACCCCAATGACGCGCGTGCTTATCTTTATAAGATATCATTCGATTTTTTGAGGCATCTTGGCATGGAAAAAATCGAGGATTTGCCGCGGTATCGGGAATTGCGAGAGAGGGAACTCATTTCGGAGCAGATTATCAAAAATAGCGAAGAGGAGATTTCGGATGATAAGAAGGGAGAAATAGTAGAGGATGAATCTCCTGTCGACAAAGACGAGAAAAAGAGTGAACGGGAAATTTAAAACGTGATTATGTGCGGAGTAGCAGGTTTCAACCTGCGCTGCTATCCGATACGGGTAGCAAAGAATGTCTGCAATGTATTTCCGACTTGGGATAACCGCGCGGGATAAATCCCGCTACTCCGTGTATGCGTGCGAAATATTGAAATCAAAACGGGAGGTTCAGTTGAGATGATTGAATCTATACTAAAAATAACAAATAAAAATGCTTGAAGAAATTGCAATCATCGCCTTGGCTATATTCAACCAATTTAGTTTTATAAACGCCGAGCAGAACCGGAATGTTTTCTTGGCGCAATTCGTGGATTTCGGTGATATATCGCAGACGGGGAGTATCACGAGCGGTCAGGATATGTGGGGAGAAGACGCGGTGCGGGAAGGTGGGCTGAAAATATTGCCCGAAAAGACGAAAAGCGCGGATCTGGATATCAATGCAGTTTCCGCTTTTGCGATGGACGCCGGCACGGACTATCCGCTTTACGATAAAAACTCCAAAAAGAAGATGTCGATTGCCAGTCTAAGTAAGATTATGACAGCGGTGGTGGTGTTGGAAAATAAATCTTTGGATGAGACGGTTACGATTTCGTCGCAGTCGGTGGCGACTTTCGGGGATAAGAGAAATCTGGTGGCGGGGGAGAAAATCAAATTGGAGGATCTGCTGCAAGTGATGATTATCGATTCCAATAATGCGGCAGCGGTGGCTTTGGCAGAGCATACTGGCGGAAGTGTGGAAAATTTTGTCGATATGATGAATCAGAAAGCTGAGGTATTAGGGCTTAAGGGTACCAAATTCGTGAATCCGACCGGGCTGGATGCTGAGGGCGAAGATAACTATTCGACTGCTTTTGATCTCGTCCAACTTATCGATTACGCGTTGGGTCAGGACAGGCTTTGGGAGATTTCTCGTACGTTGGAAGTCACTGTATTTTCTCTCGACAAGAAACAGACGCATTATGTTAAGAATACCGACGAACTTTTGGGGCAGCTCGATAATATCTACGGAGGCAAGACTGGTTATACCGTCGAGGCAGGTGAATGCCTGGCGCTGATTACTGAGACTGCGGATAAAAAACACAAAGTTGTGTCAGTGGTGCTAAACGCCGAGGACAGGTTTTCCGAGATGAAGAGACTCACTTCTTGGGTTTTTGATGTTTACGCATGGGGCTTGTAAACGTTTTTATATAAAAAATAAAACAAAAACAGTAGGAGGTTCTATTTTGCAGGGAAGCGCAGCAACAAACAAAACGGACGATAGATTATCGAAGAATGCTTCTCGGGAGGAGGAAGAGAGGGTACGGATACAGAAAGTATGGGAATGGTTACAGACAGAGCTTACAGAAAACAAGCGCAGAGAATTCAAGTCTTTGTCGCTGGAAGAGAAGATGGCGGTACTTGAGCTACAGAGGCAGGGATACGTCTCTGTCTGCAGGCTGCTGGTAAAAATTATTGAGGCAAAACGCGGAAGCGATTTTGTTACTAACGGGTCTGGGCGCAGTCAATAATGCGCCTATTTTTTATGGGTTTACAAATGATTTCATATGTGTTAAAAATATACGGTAAATAAAAATACTAAAATTTTATCATGGAGGACAAAGTATGCAAAAAACTTGTGTTTTATTCGAGAGCAAAGGATGCGGTAATGTCGATATTCATGAAGACGATAAACCGATCGGTGCAATAGATACCGGTCCCATAAGATTAGGATTAGAGCTGGAAAAAATAAAAATGCTTGAGATCAATATCGTAAGCGGTCAAGATGGTTTCAATAGGCTTAACCGATGTTTTGGAGCTATAAAAAAATTGATAAATATGAGTCGGTTTGGTTTTTCCTTGGAAATGGTTATAAATGCCTTAGCAAGAGCTGAACCTGATTTGGGAAAAGAGGAATATGATATACTGGTCGCTTTGGGTATTTTGGGGACAGGGGATAGCGGTTGTTATCTGTCTTTACCTACAGTCTATATCGATATCGACTCGCCTCTCTTGAAGGATGGTTAGTTCTGCTAGGGAAGATTAGAAAAACAGAAAATAAAAGAAGAATTAATTGTTAATCCTAAAAGTCTAGCGTGGCTTGAGGGATTTTTTTATATTTGACAGGTATCGTGATATCCACTAATATGTTGTTGCAATAGTAAAAAATCAATCTCTGGGGTGTATCGAAAAGGTGAGCTAAATGAAAAGAAAAGAAATAGTCGAATTTGGAGTAACAAAAGAAAGCGGAGTCGAGGTACCGGAGGTGCCTACTCTATTAATTCCGGTAGAATGGGAACCTCTTACTCTCGAGATAGATTTTCAACTAGTCGAGGGTTGGTTCAGGTTTCCGCACGGTATAGATCAGGAGGAGATAAAAAAGATATATAGGCTTATTATGGAGGAGGTAAATGCCACAAGAAGTGACCATGTCCTTCCTGTTCCTCTACAAAAAAAGAGCAAACACAAAATTTGGGATGCCGAAGTCAGATTTTAATAAAATCATTGACTTTATGGGTCCTAACGATTCCACTGGCGGAATAGGAATTTTATATCGTTCTTCCAGTGTGTTGAGCATAGATAGGGGGTCGTTTTTCTTTAAGGGGTATATCTGAACTTTGAGGTCTGTTTAAGTCGAGCCAATCGATTAAGTACGGCTAGCGTTTTATTGAAATTTGCTACGATATAGAAAAAAATAAAAAGAGAGGTGCTATCCTGGAAGAAAATAAAGAAGAGCCTAGCAACGGTGACTCGAGTGTGGAAGCTTCTATAATAAAAAACGAAGAGATAAAAAGCTACATAATATAATCAAGCGGATATTGTCTGATCCGGAGGAGCAGGATATGTCTCTCTTGCCGCATCTTCTTGACCTTATCCTTAAGAAGGAAGATTACTCAACTTTCCTCGTGATAATTTTGGCAAATCTGGGATATCTGAATCTTTCCCCAGAGATGGTCATAACTATGACTTCGGAACAGTTGAAAAAGGAATTTGAATAAAAAATGACAAATAAAAAATCCTCGAGATTAAACTTCGAGGATTTTCTAATATGCGAAAATTTTATTTGTTCGCGACTTGAGTTTCTTTGGCTTTATTCATAATGTTTGCAAACACTGCCGGGTTTTCGATTGCGAGCTCGGCGAGGACTTTGCGGTCGATTTCGATGTTGGCAACCTTGAGGGCATGGATGAATTTGCTGTAGCTCATTCCCAATTCTCGAACTGCGGCGTTGATTCTGACCTGCCATAAACCTCTCATCAGTCTTTTTTTTCTCTTACGGTCCCTGTAGGCGTTTGTTCCTGCTTTGATAACTGCCATCTTGGCGTAACGGAACTTGGTACTGCGATCCCGTAAATATCCTTTGGCTTTCTTGAGGACGTTTTTTCTGCGCTTGTTAGCCATTACTCCTCGTTTGATTCTTGTCATATCTTTTAAAACTTAAATTAGATTTATTATTTGCAAAGTTGCCTCTTGATTATCTTTTTGAGTCCACCGTTAATTTTTTTGTCAGTTCTCTTAGCTCTGGTCTGAGCTCCTGTGTCGGTGGAGTTGAAGTGATCTTGGTTGGCTTTGCGGGCGATTATTTTTCCAGTCTTGGAAAGCTTGAATCTTTTGGATACCGCCTTTTTTGTCTTGATTTTCATTATGATGAATTATCCGGATTATATATAGTAAATGCTATCTTGAATGCACCTTTGCTTTCTCAGGAGAGGATTGTTTAACTTCTCTTGAATTCTATTATGGCACTGAAGCCTTGCGGACTCTTGAGAACGTCTTGAACCTTTATAATCTCTTTTTCGACCAGTTTGGGGTCGGCTTTGACGATTTCGGTGATACTGTCTACGAACTTATGGAACTTTACTTCGGCAAAGTCCGTGTTGGCCTTTTCACGCCCCTTCAAAACCATCTCGGCTTTGACCCGATGCCCCTTAATCATGAATTTTACCACGTTCCGTGCTTTAAAATCCAGGTCATGTCCTTCGGTGCGAACGCTGAGTCGGACATTTTTTGTTTCCACTTTTTTCTGTTTGGCATTGTGCTGTCTGGTCTGTTTGGAAACTTTGTAGCGGTGTTTGCCGTAATCCATAATCTTGCAGACGGGCGGTTTTAGAGTAGGGGAAACTTCAACAAGGTCCAATTCTCTCTCTCGCGCAATCTCAATCGCTTTGGATGTGTCCAGCAGTCCCAGATTTTCTCCCAGGTCATCAATGACCATTACCTTGGGCACTCTGATTTCTTGGTTGATCCTAAAGTTTTTTGTAGTTGCTATAGCTTTGCTTTAAATTATTAACATCGGCCCTAAAGGCCAAATGGTGGAGATGGCGGGAGTCGAACCCGCGTCTAGATAATCCGTTCAGAAACCTTCTACCAATATAGACCGCTCAATTTGTTTAAGACTTGCAAGTTAAGAGCGAACGAGACCTTGCAAACCCGAGACCGCTAAGTTTCGCCTATGGGTCACAGTCAATCCCCAGAGACTACACTTGATGTATGACACCGGGGTCTATCTATCAAGTTTGGATAGTCCGATGGCTGTCGGCTATTTAAGCAACAGCGGGAGCGAAAGAGCTAACCTGGAATAGGGAAGCTACTTTGCTTGTAAATGTTTTTGCATCTACTGGTTTGCAACCAATTTTTACGAGTTAGATTACATGCTCGATTGGCAATCAATGAACAAGATTCCTATCGAAGCCAAAAGACATCCCCGATAAAATAACCTTACAACTTTTAACTAAACCGATAATAAATACTATAATGTTGCAAGTTTCGTTCCCTCTACCATCGGGAGAGGGCCAGGGTGAGGGGTAGATAATAAATCAATTTCTAATTATTATTACCCTTTGTCTCCTCTAAGAGCTCTTCTGATACTGACGTTTGCTTCGCGTTTCTTGATATCTTCACGTTTATCTATCTTTCTTTTCCCTTTGCCAACAGCAAACTCCAGCTTTATGAGCCTGTGTTTTGAGTATACCTTAACGGGCACTAATGTCAAGCCTTTTTGCTTGATTTTACCGATAAGCGAGTCGAGCTCGCGTCTCTTTACCAAGACCTTGCGGGCGCGATATTCGTCGTATTTTTCCGGTGTGTTGGCTTTTTGGTAAGCGGGGATGTGGGCGTTGGTGAGATAGAGCTCGTTGTCGTGTACAGTCAGGAACGCCCCCTTGAGGCTCAGATGTCCTGTCTTGATGGCTTTTACTTCATGCCCGGCCAATACCAAACCACCTTCCAGCTTTTCTAGGAGTTCATAGTCGAATGCCGCTCGTTTGTTGATTGCATAAATACTCATAAGCTGAGTTTAGCATAATTAGGCGAAAAATCAACCGATGAAGGCGGAAGAAAAATGTAACTAATTAAAAATTAAGAAGCACTGGATGCTTCTTGGAAGAAATATACTAAAATTGGTTTAGCATTTAGAGTTTGAGATTTATTTGCTCGCATGTTGCTAGCTGGCCACATATTTTGCATCGTTCCTTATATATTATAACATTTCCTTCTAATGTTTCGCTCAATAATTCCCATGCTAGTCTTTTACAAGATGGGCATCTCGTCATACCGACCATAAACGTAAAATCTTTTATTAGTTTTTCGGGGGGCAAATGTCGATCCTTGGCCTTATCGAAATTTCCTTGTTTTCCGCAGTTGGTACACTCATCCCAGATATCTCCTAGCGGCCCATCTGGCATTTTGGTTGAGACGTAGTAATATGGGTGTTTGCAGTCTTTTTTATCTGGATTTGCGGTATACTTATTTATTTTTAAGTCTCCTCTTCTTTTTGAGTAAGTGTAAATATTATATGCTAAATCAACGATTGGTCAACCTTTTTTATTTTTTTATTTGACAGTGGGCGGGGGGGATTTATAATTAAGGTAGAATCGGGATTGGAATGAGGAACTGTCCTTTTGGTTCCGTAAAGACGGTCCTTGCGGTGACAAACTGCAATTTCCGATAAACATTAATCAGCTAATGCTTCGAACATTTAATTTTATTATTTTCAAAATTATGAGAATCGGAATAGACGCCCAAACGGTTTTGAATCCCGAAAAGGGGAGCGCATCCGGTTTGGGTCATTATACTTATCAGTTAATAAGATATCTTCTTAAGACAGATACGGAGAATGAGTATGTCTTGTTTGTGAATTATCGGGTGAGAGAGAAGGATCTGGAAAAGGTGAAGGCGAATAAGAATGTTACAGTACGTCGTTTCCCTTTTTCCTATTACAAAAGTTTTTTGCCGGTGGTATATAGCGAAACACTGGCGAACGCTTTTTTCATGCGAGAAAATCTGGATGTCTTGCATGTCCCGGGTGGGCGGCTGCCAATCGGATATCGGCGCAAATTTACGACATATGCGCACGATTTGGCGCTCAGTAAAAATCCGGAACTTTTCCCTAAAAAGGATATGATGAAATATCGCGTGAAGGCTCCAGCTTACAAACGGTCCAATGCGGTAATTACTACTTCCGAAGCGGGTAAGAAGGATTTAATGGAGTATTTCTATGTGAATGAGGGAAAGATCAACGTGGTTCATAACGCTTTTGATGAGAAATTTTATAGGGTGGCTACGGTGGATCAGATCCAGGCGGTGAAAGCAAAATATGGGGTTGATGGCGAGTATATTCTTTTCATGAATACCCTCAAGCCGATTAATAATCTGTCTCGTTTGATTGAGGCTTTCTCTAAATTACGGATGATTCTCAAGAGCGATATGCCACATTCGAATTATAAATTGGTGCTGGCGGGTAAGAGCGGATGGATGGCGGACGAGATCAAACAGATAGCGAAAGATTTCGGACTTAAGAACGACGTAATCTTTACTGGTTATATCAAACCACAGGATTTGAATTCACTTTTTGACGGGGCGGAAGTGTTTGTTTCCGTGCCTATTTATGAGGACTTCGGTTCTTCGGTGTTGGAGGCGTTTTCCTCGGGTATTCCGGTGGTATGCTCCAATGTTACTTCCTATCCCGAAATTACCGGTGGGGCGGCTAAGATGGTTGATCCGTATGATGTAGATGGCATACGCGATGCAATTTTGGACGTTCTGCGTGACGAGGGGCTTCGCAGCGAGATGAAAGACAAAGGTATGATACAAGCGCGTAAATTTCATTGGGATAATACGGCAAGAGAGACCTTGAAAGTATTCCAACAGGTGGCGGCGAAGAAGAAATAAGATTGACTAATTGCAATAATGGGGCATATTTGGAGTAGCAGACTTTAGTCTGTGCGATTATCCAAATCTAATATTACGTTTTTATCGGTTGTGATAGCAGCGCGGGTTAAAACCCGCTACTCCAAAATAAATTCTAAAACAAAAAACCATATGCTAAAATTTACCGAGGAAGATGCTGCACTCTTTGGTGACGATTTAGGAATCAAATGGGATAAATTTGATGTCGAGCAATTCCGCAAGGGGATGAATGTTGAGTTGGAACACGGGAAGCGTAATCCTCATACTAATGTTACGGATGACGATGGAAACATGACTGGCAAAATAGCGTTGGCAAATCTGAACGAATTTCCCGACTATTATGACCGGTTGGAAAAGATGGAAAAAGAGGCGGACGCATTCTGGGGGAAAGGGGAATAGTTTTGCGACGTTTGTTTTTTGAAGATAAAGAGAAAAAGAACATCGGTTGATGTCCTTTTTTAGTTTATTCCGGATTCTATTAGGTCTTCTTCTTGTGTAATTTGTGGTATAGGCCCATCTTCGGATGCGAGCAATTGTTGCTCGGATTTTTGTATTGCGTCCTCCAAATAGTTTTTATACGGACTGCAAAGGGCATACCCTCCGGTGTAGCATATAGACATAAGGTCTTCTGCAGCCAGGATTGAATCATCTCTTTTTTCTTCTTCTTGAGACACCTTCATTCTTTGTAAAATAAAGGAAAAACAAGAAATTTCTTCAAAGAAAGTGTCCTGTCCCACTCCAGGGAAGTCTTGAAGGCTTCTCATCGCTTCCAATATATTTTGCATTCTGTAGATGCCTATGATTTTTTCTACAAGCGGTAAAATGTTTTTTCCCTCCTGTTATAGATATCCTTATAACATAGAAACGGTAAAATGACAAGCCTTTGAGTTACTGCATCTAGATTGTCTCGGTAATTCCTGTATTTGCCGGAGAAAACAAAAACGCCGCTGGAAGTCGCGGTGTTCTCTGTTTTTGTTGGTCTTTTTAATTGAAAGTGATGCTATTGATTATCCTATCTTCTTCTTCGTAGCAATCTTCTATGCTGTCGGTCCGATTGAAGGTGCAATCCTGTCCGAGGACAACGGAGACAACCTCGTTTTTTTCCGGAGCGTAGAAAATCTTGTAGGCGTAATCGACTTTGCAGCTCCGACTTGCGCTGAAGCCGTCAGTCGGTGTATTCCAATCTTTGCCGGTTATTATTATCTCGTAAACGTCATTCTGCCTATTGGTCAGTTTCTTTTCACCCATCAAGCACCCTCCTGTGCCGTAATGTTTCTTGATGAAAGCGCTGAGCTCCTGCTCGTTTTTTACTTCCTCGGTGGCAATAATCCAAGTGCCCAGGATTTTTTCTTGCTTATAGCTGCTATTACCGGTGGACACTTGCGCAGTCTTTTTTTGGAGGGCTTCCAGAGTTTCTCCACAGTTTACCGTCAAATACACGTAGCCATTATCCGGATCCTCGAATGTTTTGACCGGTACCGAAACGCTATCCTTGCCGTAACAGTCTGTGCCCATCGTCTCTTTCGGGTAATCGAAAGAGATTCCTTGCGAGCTGTTGTAATTTATCCAGCCTTCCGCTTTGGCAATCGAGCTTGGACCGCTGTCTGTCTCGTCGCTTGTCTCAGTACTTATTTCGCTTTCTTCGTCGTTCCTTATATCTGATTCTTCTATGGTTACGACCGGTTGGGTACTGAATAGACCCGGGTTGTAATAATAAAAGTAAAGGCCCACGCAGGAGATTGCGAGCGACAATATCAACGCCGTACCCAATGCTACTTTATTTGTATCGTCCATATTGTTCCATATGTTATTTGTAATATATTATACGTGAAAAATGAGGATTTGCCAAATTGGGTTTTATCTGTGAAATTTTTCTATTAGCAAAAGATGACGTAAAAGAAAGAAATGATGTCTTGACAGGCTTCGAATTTAATGTAAAATGAGTCGCAGTAGTAATCTAGAAAGAAAAAAGGATAAAGGTGAGAACATTGAAAGGGACAGCTAAAGAAACAGCAGATATTCCAGTATTTCTTGAAAGGTCGTTAACGAAAAGGATCAACCAGATCGGTCTTGAAGGCAAATTTGCACCCATTCCGAACGAAGAGCCGGGGCCTGAGTGGGACTATTTCGGCATCATGAGTGAAGATGCAAAAACTTTCTGGACAATGGCTGCGGAAATTTGCGTAGAGAGCGAAAAGGTTCATGACAGGATGAAAGTCGAAGGGAAAACTCAGGAGCTTGCTCGACAGGACGCTATTCTCCATGAAAGGTTTGATCTTTTCAGTGGGTTGGTTTTCAGCTGTATAAAAGAACAAGTTATGAGAGACCTGATCGGTTCTGGTATGGACACAAACAATCTGGAGATATGTTTCTCGGAAGACTTTAAGCTCTTCATAAGAGAATCATCAGATGAAAATGACGAATGTCAGTGCCCATTGTGTCAGGCTAGAAGGTCGATTATGTCCGAGAATTTTGCTGGCGCAGAAGGAGATATGCCGGAACTTCTTAAACTTGCCTTTCTTGCATCGGTCCTTGAAAAATCTATCCAGGAACCTCCAAATATAATAATCAGCGATCTTTTCGGTAAGACAATGGAGGATCTCGAGGGTGAGGGCGTTCCGAAGGAAGTCATAGAGGCTCTACCTGAGCTTATTAAGGATATATTGAGGAGGAATCAGGAAGTAGAAGACCTAGAAAGAATAGAATAAAAAAGACAATAAATTGTAAAAAATAATAGTTTGCCAGACCCATAGTCTGGCGCTTTTTTATTTCTGTTTATATTTTTGTTTGCTAACAGCACTTTTTTATCTTTACTTTTGTCTGTTTTTGGCTTAAGATTAGTATTGTTAGTAATAAAAATTTTTTAATAAACATATATGTTCAATAAAGTTGATCCGAGGCAGAATTTTCCCGAAATGGAAAAGAATGTGTTGGAGTTTTGGAAGGAGAATAAAGTTTTTGAGGAGTCGATGGAGGACGGTAATCGTCCGACTTTCAGTTTTTATGACGGGCCGCCTTTTGCTACGGGGCTGCCGCACTACGGACACGTGGTGGCGAGCCTTATCAAGGACGTGGTGCCGAGATTCTGGACGATGAAGGGAAATAAAGTGGACCGTCGCTGGGGTTGGGATTGTCACGGGCTGCCGGTGGAAAACCTGATCGAGAAAGAATTGGGAATTGAGAATAAGCAGGCAATCGAGGATATGGGAGTTGATAAATTTAATGCGGCTTGCTGCGGCTCGGTTTTGAGATATGCGGATGAGTGGAAAGAATTTATTCCGCGCGTGGGGCGATGGGTGGATATGGAAAATGATTATAAGACGATGGATTGGAAATTCACCGAATCGATTTGGTGGGTGTTTTCTGAGATTTATAAGAAAGGTCTGGTCTATGAAAGCTACAAGTCGATGCATATGTGTCCGAGATGCGAGACGACGCTTGCCAATTTTGAGGTGACACAGGGGTATAAGGATATTACGGATCTGTCGGCGACGGTGAAGTTTAAATTGACGAAAGAGAGTGCGGAGAAAATATTAGGAGCAAGTGCCAAAATCAACACACCCCCTGCCCCCTCTCAAGAGGGGAATAATGCGGAGGCTTCGGAGGATATTTCTGGTGATGTTTTCGTTTTGGCTTGGACGACTACGCCTTGGACTTTGCCGGGGAATGTGGCATTGGCGGTGGGGGAGGAGATTGAGTATGTTTTAGTGAAAGTTTTTGATGGTTGGGATAAAGATAAGAGTCCTTTATATTCTTATGTAATTTTGGCAAAAAGTGTTTTTGATGAAGCCTTTAATGAGTCTTTCTCATATAAATTTTATAAAAAATGGTGTGAACAGGGAGACGATGCATTAGCTAATATAGAAAATCTATATGAAAGTGTAAAAAATAAAAGTAAATACGATATATCTTTGTATAAGGATCTTAAAAATGTCAAAAAAGAGAATTTGTTTGATTTAGTAAAAGGGGTATATGAAGAGCGGTGTCATATGAATGATTTTTGTGTAAAACTTCTTAACCCTTATGGGGCAGGTGCCGAACCTTTAATAACCACAGGATTCCCGTTAAAAGTTTTTAAAGGTTCTGTGCTAAAATATTTTTCATATGAGCCAATTTTTGATTATTACTCTAAGAAAGAGGATTTGGAAAATCGTGAGAATGGATGGAAAATATATGCCGGAAAGTTTGTGACGACGGAAGAGGGGACGGGTATCGTGCATATTGCGCCGGCTTTTGGTGAGGACGATATGAATTTGGCGCGGGAAAATAAGTTGCCTTTCGTGCAACATGTTTCTCGCAACGGAAAATATACAATGGATTTTATAGATGGCCTTAGTGAAGACGATAAAAAGTTTTTTATTGATAAAGAGAATGATAAGGGTCTTACGGTGAAGCCTAGAAAAAAATCAATTAACGATAAAGAGCCTAGTGAAGCCGATATTAAAATGGTAGACTATCTTGAAAAAGAAAATACTTTATTTTTTAGTAAAAAATATTCACACAGCTATCCTCACTGCTGGAGGTGCGACACGCCGCTTCTCAATTATGCTTCGAGTTCTTGGTTTGTGGAGGTAACGAAAATCAAAGATGATTTGATTAAAAATAATCAGCAAGTAAACTGGGTGCCGGGATATATCAAGGACGGACGTTTCGGCAAGTGGCTGGAGGACGCGCGCGATTGGGCGATTTCGAGAAGCCGGTTCTGGGGCGCGGCATTGCCGATTTGGAGATGTGAGGATTGCGGTGAGATTGAGGTTATAGGTTCCACTACCGAGCTCATTGAAAAAGCTGATCCTGAAACTATCGTTAATATAACCAAAGACGGTAAAGAGTTTGATTTGCACAAGCCGTATATCGATAAGATAAAAATCAAGTGCCCTAAGTGCGGTAAGTCGATGAATATCGTGGGCGACGTGTTCGACTGCTGGTTTGAGTCGGGTTCGATGCCTTATGCGCAGCTGCATTATCCGTTTGAGAACAAGGAAAAATTTGAGAAGAGTTATCCGGCGGATTTTATTGCCGAGGGGATAGACCAGACACGCGGATGGTTTTACACGCTGATGGTTTTGTCGACCGCGCTTTTTAATAAGCCGGCCTTCAAGAACGTAATCGTGAATGGAATCGCGTTGGCGGAAGACGGGCAGAAGATGAGCAAGTCGCTCAAGAATTATCCCGATCCTAATCTGATTCTCCAAAAATACGGAGCAGACTCGCTCAGATATTATCTCTTGACTACTCCGGTAATGAAGGCGGAGGATTTGCGTTTTTCAGAAAAAGGCGTGGATGAGGTCTTGAAAAAATTTGTTCTGACGCTCTGGAATACTTATTCTTTCTTGGTGATGAATGTCGAGATGAGCAAAATCGAAAAGGCGGAAATTATAAAATTTGAGGGATCGGATAATCTGCTCGATAAATGGATATTATCGGAGCTTAATCTTCTGATTGTGGAAGTCGATAAGGAAATGCAAAATTACGATCTCGTTAAAGCTTCACGGCCACTGAAAGATTTTGTGGATAAACTGTCCAACTGGTATTTGCGAAGATCCCGCAAGCGTTTCGTCTCGGATGATGCGCAGGATAAACTGGCGGCTTATCGGACTTTGCATTACGTTCTTGTGACTTTTTCCAAAGTTATGGCGCCATTTATGCCATTTTTATCGGATGAAATCTTCAGGAATTTGAGTGATAAAAAGTCGGTCCATTTGGAAGTATTTCCGGAAGTCAGTGTGGAGGGTCTTAATGATGAATTGAGCGTGCAGATGGATCTGGTCCGCAATGTCGTAACTTTGGGGCTGGCGGTGCGTGCACAGAATCGTCTTAAGGTAAGAATGCCGCTTGCCACTTTGGAAATCCAGAAAGAGGGAATCGAGGCGCTGGACGGCGAGTTGATCGAGATATTGAAAGAAGAATTAAATATCAAGGAAGTTAAAATCGTTAATGCCATCGCACTGCGGGAAGGATGGGGCGTATCTCCCGAGGGTATGATACGCGTGGCGCTCGATATCACGCTGACGGAAGATTTGGAAGTCGAAGGATTGTCTCGGGAAATTATCAGACAGATCCAGTCGATGCGTAAAAATGCCGGATATCAGCGTGATGATGTGGTGAATGTCCGATACGAGATGTCGGAGGATGCAAGCAAACTCCAAAAGATGTTTGAGAAATTTACAGAAGAAATCAAAGGCGAATGTCTGCTGAGCGGATTAACCGTGCAAAAGGAAGTAGTAAAAGAGGAATTTGACGGAATGGACGAGATGGAATTCGGCGAGGAGAAGATAATCCTAGTGATCAAAAAATGAGCACCTATCGGACAGAAGGAATTATTCTAAGGCGGTCCGACTTCGGCGAGGCCAACTTGCTTTTGCATATCTATACCCGAAAATTCGGCAAAGTCGAAGCGGTGGGGAAGAGCGCGCGCAAGGCGAAAGGGAAACTCAAGGGGCACCTTGAGCCCTTTTTGTATGCGGATTTTGTGCTGGTGCACGGTAAGAAAATGGATACGGTCGCAAACAGTTTTGTACTGGATCCCTTTTTGCGTTTGCGCAGTTCTTTTGATCCGATCATGGCCGCTTCGGTAATTGCGGAAATTGCGAATCGGATGACGGTCGAGGGGTATCATGACGAGAGGGTGTTTGAACTGCTTCTTTCTTCTCTGGCTTTTTTGGATCAAGAACTCGGCGCGGAGAAAAGAAATCTCTGGCTGCTGTTACTTTTTTTCGAAGTGAATTTTTTGGCACTTTCGGGATTTGCGCCGCAAGCTGACAAGTGTGTTTTTTGTTCGGAGAAGATGGCTCCCGGTAAAAACTATTTCAGTTTCGCCTTGGGCGGGGTGCTGGACGCGCGGTGTGCGGCAAAAATTCCGGATGCGATTTTTGTCGATGACGATGCTATCAAGCTGCTGCGCTTTTTGGCGATAGATTCCGGCGCTACTGACTACAAAAAGGCGATAGGGGAGAAGTTGATTTGTCTGCATAAGCTCAGTATAAAAAACGAAGCGCTTTTTCGCTCGACATTGCTGATGAAACATTTTATCGAATTCAATATCGACCGAAAGATAAATTCATTCGACACTTTTTTAAACTTTGCTAGGGAGAAGATTTGATTTATACTGAATATAAGGATGGAAGGATGATATTTGAAAGAATAAGTTTGTTATAATACGTATTATAGTATAAAGCCTACTGAACTTACTATTAAACTAAAAAGTGCTAAATTCGTCCCCTCTCCTTCCGGGAGAGGGTTAGGGTGAGGGGGAATAAAAGCCTATTCCTTTGTTTGTTACTTATTTATGAGATATGAGTACCAAAATAAGACAAGCCCGCAGTCTTAGAATTGTGACTAATAACCGGACAGACACTTGTATATTTTTATTTAGAAATAAAATAGTCGATATCTCGTTCCCTCTCCCGGAAGGAGAGGGGACGATACTGATTATAATTTTTATTAGATTTCTTTCTGGTGAGAGAAAAAGGGATTCCTCCTGCTAAATTTTAAATAACAGCCGTTTAGTTTACTTTTTTCAATTTTGTGATACCGTAATTGTATTTGGTAAAAACTTTAAACAGATAATCGTAATATATGACTGCTCCAGGGTTTACTTTTCCAACCTCAAAACCGAAAGACAAAAAAGAACAGAAGATTCAAAGGGCCTTGGAGATGCTGCCCGGCATTGCCACTTGGACGTTTCTACTGGTCTGTTTTATATTGGCCTTTAAACTTCCGATTGCTATCGCTGTATTTATTTTGGTTTTCGATATTTATTGGCTCGTGAAAGTATTTTATATCACCGCATTTATGGTTGTCGGTTATCGGCGGATGCGTTTATGGGACAAGATTGATTGGCTCACTAAATGTCGGGATCTCAAAGATTCCAAAAAGGAAGCGGTCTTGAAGGACTGGCGTGAGATTTATCACGTCATTATTTTGCCGACTTATAAGGAAGGGTTGGAGATTTTGGAGCCGTCTTTGGATGCTATATGTAATAACGACTATCCCAAGGACCGGATAATCATAGTGATGGCTTTCGAGGAGCGTGCGGGTAAGGAGGCGAAGGAGCGAGCTCGAGCATTGGAGGAGAAATATGCGGATCAATTCTTTGGCTATATTACGACTCTTCATCCGGATGGAATCGCGGGCGAGGCGAAAGTCAAAGGCGCCAATGCCAGCTGGGCGGGGGAGGAGGCTAGGCTATTCTTGGACGAGAAGGGAATCAAGTATGAAAACGTTATCGTTTCTACTTTCGATAGCGATACCTGTGTGCATAACAGATATTTTTCGTGTCTCACTTATCGTTTTATGACAAATCCCAGGCGGTTGCAGTTCAGTTATCAACCGCTGCCACTTTATAATAATAATATTTGGCAGACTAACAGTGTGGTCCGGGTGATCATGGTCACTTCTTCTTTCTGGCAAATCACGCAAAGTGTCCGTCGCGATAAGATGGTTACTTTTTCCAGCCACTCGATGAGTTTTAAGACACTGGTGGATGTCAATTATTGGCCGCGTGACGTTATTTCCGATGATTCCATTATCTATTGGAAATGCTATATGCTTTATCACAGCGATTATGGCGTCGAGCCGATCTATCTGCCGGTTTCTTTGGATGCGGTGTTGGCGGAGACTTATAGTAAGACTGTAATTAATCAATACAAACAGCAGCGACGTTGGGCGTGGGGCATTGAGAATATCCCCATCGTTTACCGCGCACTCTGGCGGGACAAGAAGATTTCGCTCAATAAGAAAATCCACAAATCTTGGGAAGAATTCGTCGGCCGTATCTCTTGGGGCGTGTCGCCGATTATCATCACTTTCTTCGGTTGGCTACCGATCTGGTTCGGTGGTGATGAATTCAATCGCACTATTTTTGCGCTCAATCTGCCCAAAGTGTTGGGCTATCTGATGACGTTTGCGATGGTCGGACTGCTTACATCGCTGTTCACTTCGCTCTATCTCTTGCCGCCGGCGCCGGAAGGGACCTCTCGGCGGAAGAAGCTGATGATGATTTTTCAATGGGTTCTCTCTCCGATTGTTTCCATTCCGCTCGGAGCAATACCGATGCTCGACGCGCAGACCCGGATGCTCTTCGGCAAATATATGGAGTTCTGGGTGACAGAGAAGGTGAGGAAGGAATAACTTATAACTGACTAGATTTTATATAAGAGTATATAAAATTAAGATGGTTTTTGTCTCGTCCCCCTCTCCCATCGGGAGAGGGGACGTGCCAATAACTATTGTACTAATAGAGATGTTTATGATAATTTAGAAGGAGTTATGGAAGATTTATTGAAAAAATGTGAAGCATTACTGAAGAAAAATACAGAATAGGATGTTTGCTCTTATTCCCCCTTACGCTAACCCTCTCCCGATGGGAGAGGAGACGATTTTTATATTAGTTTAATTTATGCAAGATCTTATCTTATATCTGAAACCTCTGCTTCTGTCGTTTTTTCTGAGTATCGTTTTTGTAAAAACTGTGATTTCGTTGAGCAAGAAGTATGATCTTTTCGATAAGAATGACGGTAGGAGAAAACATGACGGTAGGATTTCTCGTCTGGGCGGGCTGGGGATTATCGTGGCTTTTTGGTCGGCGATTTTTTTGTCGGGAAGTCTGGTTTTTGATGGGCTTAAAATCGGACTTATTGTTTGCTCCGTTCTTATCTTCATTTTCGGTTTTTGGGATGATATCAAAGAACTCTCTTGGAAAAAACAGATGGTATTCCAAGTTATCATCGCGCTTATAATGATTTATGCGGGCTTAAGCGTGGATTATATCGCCAATCCTTTCGGGGGGAGGGAATTCCGGCTGGACAGTTTCTCTTTTATGGATTTTTCGGTTTTAGGTTCTCTCTTTGTAATTTTGTGGATTGTTGGTTTTATGAATGTGGTCAATTGGCTGGACGGAATGGACGGACTGGCAGGAGGCGTAGGAGTAATCGGTGCGTTCACGATTTTTCTTTTAAGCACAAGCGATTTGGTAAATCAGCCTCCGCTCGCTGTGATGGCTATCGCGCTAGTCGGTGCGCTTCTGGGTTTTTTGTTTTTCAATTTTCATCCCGCTAAGATCTTTATGGGATCAAGCGGTGCGCTCTTTCTCGGTTTTATACTTGCGGTGCTAGCGATATTTTCCGGTGGCAAAATTGCTACGGTATTTCTCGTGATGGGCTTTCCGATTCTGGACGCTTGTTGGGTAATATACAAGAGATTGCGCGCGGGAAAGTCGCCGTTTCTGGGTGACCGCGGCCATTTTCATTATCAGCTTCTGGAACAAGGCTGGTCGGACAGAGAAGCGGTTTTATTTATATACTTCCTCTCCGCCGTTTTCGGACTGTCGGCGCTGGCGTTCCAAGGGATTTATAAGTTCGTTGCCATCGTTGTTTTGTTCATAACCGTTCCGGTCTTGATAACGAGGGTGAAGTATGGCAAAATCCATTCCCGCAAAATAGACAAAAGCAGATAAAAATAGAGTGGATGAGATGAGAAAATTTGCACAAGTCGTATTTTCGTGGTAGTTTCGGTAGAAAGGACTGGTATTATGAAAAATGGTAAAGAAGCAGAAGTCTTTGTAAAAATTCTAAAAGAAAACATTCCAAGTGTCATGAAAAACTTTTCGGGAATGCTGGAAATGCTTTCGGAAGAGTTTACGGACAAAAATGGTCCGATATCTCCAGAAGATATAGAATGTATAAAGGAGGAACTGTCAAAAGGCCTAGGCGATTTTCAATCTCTTTTTGAAAAAGAAAATACCGTAGTTTGGGACGAGTGGGAAAAATTGGAGTTTATTTTCGCTATCCGGATGTGGGAAGCGAAAAGAAGCGGGTGGGATAAGCTCTTGCAGTTTTCCAATCTTTTCTTTGATGAATGTTTTGATCTCTATTATTGCGGTGGGATCGGTTCGAGATAGAATCAAATTACAGAACCTCTTTTAAGAAGGTTCTTCTTTTTTTGTATAATAAAAGAACCTTTAGTCGGGTAAAAAGGTCTTTATAAAGTTTTAGA
>Ga0172381_10001682_pt1 | contig 25359 bp, 27 predicted proteins | sample Leawel6488metaG_FD_119754 | JGI IMG/M metagenome (GOLD analysis project Ga0172381, IMG submission 119754) | Leachate microbial communities from a municipal landfill in Southern Ontario, Canada - Leachate well 64-88 metaG | ecosystem: Engineered > Solid waste > Landfill > Unclassified | place... | reverse complement strand
TGCTTTGTATGCTGGCGCGCGCTCGGCCATAGTCTTGCGGAACGATTCGCGAATGTATTTAGTTGCACTCATTTTTCACACTCTCCGTTTTATGCCACCGACAATAATAGCCGAAACAGTTCAGGGACCGCGAGTCCCCACATCCTCTGTGGCGTAAGAGGAATAATTAAGCAAGCCGCATCAATAAATACCCTTTGAAAGGCTGCAGCAAAAAAATCGTTTGCGGTGTGTTTACGGATGGACGTTCAGGTCTTGCTCGAGGGAAAAATTCGCAAAGTCAAGCTCCCGGCAGGCTCGACAATCAAGACCGCAATCAATGCCGTTGACGCCAACGAGCAGACGATATTAGTGAAGCTGAATGGGAAAATCTGCCACAGCAAGTCGAAGCTTTCGCAGGGCGACAAGGTCGAACTGGTTGGTATAATCTACGGCGGTTGAAAGTCGAATTCAGCGAATAATCTGCACTCGTGGTTTTGATGCCAAGAAAAATCTCCGAAACGACAAAGTTCGAAGGCCGAATCTTCAAAATCAAGGACATCCTAGTTAGGCACGACAACGGCAAGGAATTCTCATACGAAGTGATGACCGCGCAGGGCGGTTCCAAGGGCTCGATGGTTGCAGCAGTTGATGAAAAAGGGCGAGTAGTCCTGGTGGAAGAGTATTTTGCTGGAATAAACAAGCCGCAATTATGCCTTCCAAAGGGAAGGGCTGATGAGCACGAAAAGCCCGTTGATGCCGCCCGGCGCGAGCTTGAAGAAGAAACTGGCTTTCGCGCCAAGAACCTCAAGCTCCTTTGCAAGTGCTACCTCTCTCCGGGGTATTCCGACCAGCTGACTTACATTTACTTAGCAACTGGCCTGTCGAAGCCCGCCAAGCCCTTGCAAGGGGATGAAGTCGAGCCGCTCAAAGTAGTGCTCCTTCCGCTTTCCAAGGCGGTTGCATTGGCAAAATCCGGAAAGATTTCCGAGGCGCGCGCAATCGCCGGCCTGCTGCTTGCGCAGCAGGTTATTAATGGCGAAAAGAGACAATCAAAGAAAACGAAAAGGAAAGCGAGGCCGAAAGCGAAAAATTAATCGGGTGTTCCCTAAGCGATGATTGACATCTTTTCCGCAGAATCCGTTCTCCAGACTTTCGGGATGCTCGCCCTGTTCGGCTTCGTGTTCGCCGAATCCGGCCTGTTCTTCGGCTTCTTCCTTCCAGGAGACTCGCTCCTGTTCACTGCGGGCATCTTCGCCTACAAGGGGTTCTTTGACGTCTGGTTAATCCTCGTGGGGGTCGTAGTTTGTGCTTTCATCGGCGACCAGGTGGGCTACTGGACCGGCAATAGGTTCGGCCCCGCGTTCTTCTGCAAGGAAGGCTCGTACTTCCGCAACCCCAAGTACATCGAAAAAGCGCAGGCGTTCTATGTCAAGCACGGCAAGAAGGCGATTGTCCTCGCGCGCTTCGTGCCAGTTGTCCGCACGTTCGCGCCGATATTTGCGGGAACCGCAAGGATGGATTACGCGACCTTCACCGTCTACAACGCAATCGGCGGGATCCTCTGGTCGTGCCTCTTCATAGGCGCTGGTTACCTGCTTGGCAGCGTGCTCCCGCAGTCCGAAGCCGGGCTTTCCATAATCGTCCTTGGCATAATCTTCATCTCCCTGCTTCCGGTGCTTTACGAGTTCTGGGGCGAGTACAGGAAAGGCAGGAAAAAATGAACGCCGAAATAACCTGCAACTGCTGCCGGAAGCGAAAGGCCGTGGTTGGCCTTGAATATTCCGGCCTGGACTTGTGCGGCCAGTGCTTTTGCGAATTGTTCGAGCGGCGGGTGCGGAAAGCGAACCGCGACTTTGCGATGCTTCGCCGCGGCGACCGCATCGTGGTCGGGGTTTCAGGTGGCAAGGACAGCGCAGCGATGTTGCACGTGCTGGACAAGCTTGCCCGCAAAATCGGCGACATCACTCTGATTCCGGTGCTCATTGACGAGGGAATCAAAGGCTACCGCGAGAAAGCCAAGAAGAAGGCCGAGGCGCTGTGCAAGGCGCACGGCTACAAGCTGACCGTCTATTCATTTTCCGGCCTTTCAGGAAAAAGCCTCGACCAAATCATCAAGCTCCGCAACAAGTCGCATGACCCGCAGTTTTCGTCAATGGGCGCGTGCGCAATCTGCGGCACCCTTCGCAAGTATCTGCTCAACAAGGCGGCGCTCAAGCTGAATGCGAACAAGGTTGCAATCGGCCACAACGCCGACGACATAGGGCAGACGTTTTTGATGAACATCCTGCGAGCGGATCCGGATGGTGTCTCGCGCTTCGGCCCGGTGTCTGAAAACGACGGGGACGGTCTCACGGTTCCGCGAATCAAGCCGCTCATTTACCTTCCGGAGCGCGAGTGCGCCTACTACTGCGAGCTGAAGGGCCTTTCCTACCATCTTGGCGAGTGCCCGTATGCGACCGAGGCCTTCCGCGGTCTTGTAAAAGATTTCCTGAACGACTCCGAGGAAAAATATCCGGGGATAAAGTTCAACGTTCTCAAGTCTTATCTTAACCTGAGGGCGCAATTGGAAGAAAATTATGGTGGCAAGTCCGCAGCCAAGCCTGCAACGAAATCGTCTTCAATTCCTTCCAACAAGTGCGAAAAGTGCGGGGGAAAGTGCTCGAAGAAAATATGCAGGGCCTGCCAGATTCTGGAGTTCTTGAAGAAATAGCTTGGTGGGCTTTTCCTTTGCCCTCAGGGGTTTCCTAGAGTGAGTCCAGTATGTCGTTGCACGCGAGCAAGAACTTGTTCAGCTGGGGGTTTCCTGCGGTAATCTTCATTCGCTCGAACTGCGAGTACTGCTTGTAGAGCTCGATTGCCTTGGTCTTGGCGTCCTCGCTTGCAGTTGAGGCCTGAATCTGCGCAATCGCTTCCATCGGCGTCTTCGCGTCCATGCCGAGGAACTTCTTGTAGAACTCGCGCAAGAAGTCGTAGGTCTGCTTGTCTATCTCGTTCTGTGGCAGCTTGGTGTGGGCGAAGTACTTGCGCAGCTCGTCTATCCTGTGCCGATAAACCGTCTTTTCCGCATCGGCCTGCGGCACGGTTGGCTCGGGCTTTTTGAGAAAATCAAGAATTGTCATATGATTAGTAACCTGTGCCTAAGCTTAAATTAGTGTTGCGGAGGGGGGTAAAATCGTCGGTCCGGCCCCGCGGCGGCTGTTTTTTGCCAATCGGGCAAACAAAGGAATCAATAAAAAGATTGGTCGAGATAGTAATTGTCTCTGCCACATGGCAATAGCGGGTTATTTGGGGCTGTTTATAGAAGGCACCGTATTCTTACCGCGAAATTTGCGTTTTTGGCGTTTCAACAAAGGTGAATTTTTATGGGTGTAAGGCCATCAAGGACTGTTCGTAATCTCAAGTCAAAGCAGATTTGGACCAGACTTTCTCAGAAAAAGCCGCGCAAGAGCTACATCAAGGGCGCCCCGCGGCCCAAGATACGCCAGTATCACATGGGTGCGGACAAGTATTACGAGCTTGAAGTTGACATGATTTGCGGCCGCAACCTCGCGCTGCGCGACAATGCAATCGAGGCAGCCAGGCAGGCGGCGAACAAGCGCCTCGAAAAGGAGCTGATGTCCACCAACTACTACCTTACCGTTCTCAAGTACCCGCACGTGGTGGTGCGCGAGCACACCGCGCTCGGAGTCGCAGGTGCAGACCGTATCTCCAAGGGCATGAAGCAGGCATTCGGCTCGCCCAAGGGCCGCCTCGTGCACGTGCACGTAGGCGAGCGTCTGTTCCGAGCACGCGTGGCGGCAAAGGGCCTCTATGCGGTGAAGAAGGCCTTCGACATGGCGATGCGCAAGCTCTCCGGAGTGTACACGCTTGACATAACGGACATCACCAAGGATCCGGTCAACATGATGAAGAGCAAGACCGCGGCAGTGGTGTTCAAGAAGAAGGAGACCGCAGAGGAGAAGAAGAAGGCCGAGGAGGCAGCGGCTGCGGCGGCAACGACTGCGGCGGCAACTGCGGGCGCGGCACCTGCGGAAGGCGAAGCGAAGCCAGCTGCGGGCGCGGATGCCAAGAAGCAGGCTGGAAAGAAGTAGTTCGGGCGCTTTTCCGGCGTCCCGGACGCTCTGTCCGCCCTCCCGTTTCCTTTCTTTTCATTTTTTCTTTCGGCCGCTCTTTGGTCAAGTGGTTTTGGGGAATCGAAAAGCGGTTAAATGGCCTTTTCGAAAGTAATACCGCAAAGTTCCAGTCAATTCTTTACAAACTTTCAAATGAGGGTGCATTGGCAATGGTTGAGGGTAAGGCTTTCACAAGCGAGTTCGACGTCATAGTCTGCGGTGGCGGACCCGGCGGCTCGTCGTCTGCCGCCTTCCTTTCCGACGCGGGCAAGAAGGTCCTTTTCATAGAGAAGGTCAAGTTCCCGCGCGACAAGACCTGCGGGGACGCAATCTCCGGCAAGTCAATGGCAATAATCAAGAAGCTCGGGCTCTACGAGAAAATCTCCAAGACCCCCAACGCAATAGTCAACGCAATAGGCTTCTCCTCGCCCAACGGCGCGTACGTGCGCATCGACGTCCCTGCCAAGGCCGACGGCACCAAGGAGGCCGGCTTCGTGTGCAGGCGCGAGATCTCGGACAACATCTACTTCCAGAACGCAAAGTCCAAGCCAAACGTCACGACCCTTGAGAACACCGAGATAATGGACCTCATCTATGGCGAGGACGGAAAGTCGGTAATAGGCGTGATTGCAAAGTCGGCGGACGGCAAGCAGCAGGAATATTATGCCAAGGTGGTCATCGGTGCCGATGGCGCGAACAGCATCGTGGCGCGCAAGGTAGGCGTCCCCGAGAACGACCCCAAGCACTGGTGCCTGGCGGTCCGCGCATACTACACTGGAGTCAAGGACGTCAACGACGCCATCGAGCTCCACTTCAACAAGAAGGTCCTTCCGGGGTACTTCTGGATATTCCCGTCGGACGATGGCAAGGCAAACGTTGGCCTGGGGATGCTTGTGAGCGACGTGCGCAAGCACAAGATAAACCTCTCCACCCTGATGGAGGACATAATCGCAAACGACCCGCTTTTCAAGGAACGCTTCAAGGACGCAAAGCGCGTCACTCCCATCAAGGGCTGGAACCTCCCGCTTGGGAGCCAGCGCAAGAAGATATATGGCGACGGCTATTTGCTCGTGGGAGACGCGGCAAGCCTGGTTGACCCGTTCACGGGCGAAGGCATGGGCAATGCCATGATGAGCGGGTACATCGCATCCGAAGTCATCAAGGAGGCGTTCGCAGCGAACGACTTCTCCGAGAAATTCTTCAGGCAGTATTACGACCGCCTCTGGGCCGAGATAGGCCACGAGATGGACATAAGCTACAACATGCAGCGCTACGGGAAGTTCACCTTCCTGCTGAACCTCGTGATTGGCAAGGCCGCGAGGAGCCCGGAGGTCCGCGAGATGATTTCGGGCTCGTTCGTCAACGAGGAGGCAAGGAAGGGCTACACGTCGCCCCTGTTCTACCTGAAGATGCTTTTTGCCTGAAGGGGCTGAGGGCGTTTTTCGTTTGTTTTTTCATTTTCTTTTTTCAATTTTTTTTTAGTTATCTTCAACCATCGTCTGTGAGTGGATTGTCTTGTCTGTGAAGGAACCAAGCTTAACGTCCGACCTAATCAGGGTCTTCCTCCCTCTCCTGCTCATACCCGCGACTTTCATCCTCGTCCTTCCCTTCGGCCACGAGGCCACGAACCTGTTCATCGGCGCGGTCTTTGCCTGCGTCTTCCTGTGGAAGGCCGACGTGCGCGGCCGCAGGCTGATGGTGATGCTCTCCGCGTTCGCGTTCGTGTTCGAGACCGCAAACGTGGGAACCGGCTTCTATTCCTATACCGGCTACAACATGACGCCCCTGTGGGTGGCGATGGGCTGGTCGGTGCTGGGCTGGTACATAGTGTCCCTGATTCCGGTTTTCCGAAAGGTCCCCGACTGGGTGGCGTATGCGGTGAACGCGCTCGCGCTCCTTGCCGTAGCCGTCTATTTCAACTTCTGGCACGTCTCGATGCTCTTCGCCGCAGTTGGCGTTGCGCTCTTCTCCAAGACCACGAGCCGCGTGCCCGGCGCGTTCTTTGCCTTCGGCTCCCTGATGGGCCTTTTGATAGAGGTTTCCGGCACTGCCCTCAGCCGGTGGACGTACTACTCGGCCCAGGGCCTGCCGACCACGCCCGAATTCGGTCAGCTCGCGCTCGGGTATTCCGTGGCGCTCCTGTTCTGCTTCTGGCTTGCTGGCTACGACCGATTGGAAGAAAAAGACTGACCGGCTAACCCCTTTTGTTTAATTTCTCTTACGGTGGTCACCAATGGAAATCAGCATCTATAAGGACGGTTCCAAGGCCGAGGCCGAGGCGACCTTGGCGTTTGAGGGTGAGAAGGTCGACGGCATCCAGTTCTCCAAGGAGGACTTTACTGGAAAAGCCGGCGAGTCGGCCATCCTGCGGAAGGACAAGGTGGCAATCCTCATCGGGCTGGGAAAGAGGGCCGAGTTCGAGGACGAAAAAATCAGGCAGGCCGCAGCAACTCTAGTAGCGGCGTCAAAAAAGACCTCTGCAAGGAATTTCATCGTCAAGTTTCCCGCTTTTGAAAAGGCGGACGATTCCGTCGTTGCCCGCAACTTTGCGGAGGGCGCGCTTTTGGCGTCCTACGATTTTTCCAAGTTCAAGGAAAAGAAGGATGACACGCCCTCCTCGGAAGGAAAGACCGCGTTTTTGAAGTTTTCAAAGCCCAGCCAGCGGGCAGAGGACGGGCTCAAGCTGGGAAAAATAATGGCATCCGCCTCCAATTACGCCCGCGACCTCAACAACGAGCCGGGAAACGTCGCCAACCCCGAGTTCATGGCCCAAAAGGCAATCGAGCTTTCCAAGAAGGCCGGCTTCTCGTGCAAGGTCATCAACGTAGCCGAGCTTTCCAAGATGGGGCTGCACGGCATCGGGTGCGTGGGCGGCGGCTCCAAGACCCCCGGCAGGCTTGTGGTCATGGAGTATGCGCCTGCGGCAAAGTCTTCGGCAAAGGACCCGTTCGTGTTCGTGGGAAAGGGCATCACCTTCGACTCCGGCGGAATATCAATCAAGCCCAGCCGCGGCATGGAGCTTATGAAGTGGGACAAGTCCGGCGCGTGCGCGGTACTGGGTATTCTCAAGGCCGCGTCAGAGCTGAAGGTGAACGCCCGCGTGGTCGGGATTATTGCGCTTGCCGAGAACATGCCCTCAGGCACCTCGGCCCGGCCCGGTGACATCATACGCTCGGGTGGAAAGTCGATAGAGGTTTTCAACACCGACGCCGAAGGCAGGCTGGTGCTTTCGGATGCGCTTTCATACGCCCGTGAAAAGTACCCCGGTGCAAAGTCCGTAATCGACCTTGCCACCCTCACCGGCGCTTGCGTGATTGCGCTCGGCTCGGTCGCATCGGGCTTGATGGCGACGGATGACAAGCTTGCCGCTGACATCGAGAAGGCCAGCTTCAAGACCGGCGAGCGCGTCTGGAGGCTTCCAATGTTCCCGGAGTTCGAGCAGATGATTGCGGGAAAGCAGGCAGACATACGGAACATAGCCGAGCCGGGCGGCGAGGGAAGCACGATTACCGCCGCGTTCTTTCTCAAGAACTTCATCGGAAAGTGGCCGTGGGCTCACCTTGACATAGCGGGGACGGCCTACCAGACCACCCTTGCAGTGAGGAACTACTACGCGTGGGGCCCGACCGGCGCAGGGGTGCGTCTTTGCACGCAGTACCTGCTTGACAATACTGGGAAATAATCCGTTGTAGTTAGTGGAAATATTTTTTCTCCACTTTTCCTTTCTTTATTTTTACTCCTTCTTTTTTCAGGATTTTTATTTTTTCTTTTGAATCCTGCCTGCCGCCATACCCGCCCACTCTCCCGTCCGAGCGCACCACCCTGTGGCAGGGGACTACGATGGGATGCGGGTTGTTTCTCAGCGCGTTGCCAACGGCCCTTGCCGCGCCGGGTTTTCCTATTGCCCTTGCGACTGCGGCGTAAGTGGAGACCTTTCCCTTTGGAATCCTGCAGGCTGCGGCGTAGACTTTCTGCGAAAACGTGGCGCTATTTTCCATTTTTTTTCGCCTGGCCAGCCTGGTCGAGGAGTTTCTGTCGCTCATTTTCCAGGTTCGCGATGAACTTCTCCATCTCCGGGGTCCTTTCAGGGATTTTTCTGCCGTGTTCGATGATGAGGTTGAGCTGGCCGACCTTCCTGCGTATGACGAGCGGGAGCTTGTTCTCCTCGATTTTCTGCCTGTCCAGGGTGCCGTCCAAAAACGACTTGGCCAGCTCCTTGGGTATCCCCAGCTCGAACGCAATCCCGCTCGGGCCGTGGGTGTCCCTGCGCTTTTCCATCAGCCCAAGCAGTTTCGGCGTGGGCGTCACCTTGACCGCAAGGCCGGTCCCGAACTTTTCAAACTTCTTCGAGTCGCCGGTGAAGTCTATGTACCGCCGTACGGCCCTTTCGTCAATATCCGAAAGCGCGGGGTGCTGCTGCTTGAGCGACTTGGATATCTCAACCGGGTGCAGGCCCTGCTCGTGCATCCGCTGTATCTGGTTCTGCACGCTTTCGGTGATTCCTTCGGCCTTGGGCGATACCTTTACCATCATTCCACCACTATAGCGTCCTTGCTCAAGCCTTCGAAAAGCTCGCCTTCACCGTGCCAAGCGCAAGCTCGGAAAGGTCGGCCTCTGCCTGTGCCTTCTCGACCCTGCCAAACGAGATTGACTTGGCGCCTACTTCCGCGGAGATTTCCTTTTCGTGCTCCTCGATGTGCTTCTGGAAGCCGTGGTCCGAGCAGTGCAGTTCAAGCGCGATGCGCTCGACTACCACGTAGCCTTCGGCCTTCCTTGCCGCCTGGATTGCGCGCGTGAGCTCGCGGGTTGCGGAAACCATCGCAAGGCCGGGCGTCATCTCGGAGTCAAGGTAGAGCGTCGCTCCCTTTGCGAACTCGCGGCAAAGCCACTTGTTTCCTGCAGGCTTTTCCTGCGCAAACGAGACCGTCATCGCGTTGGTCGAAGATGCGATGATGGTGCCAAGGGCGCCTACTGCATCCTTTGCCTTCTCGTCCCCGGAAACCGCGATCCTCGCAACCGGCCACCTGAGCTTAATCTTTGCCTCTTGGCGCACGCTGTTCGCGGTCTCGGTGAGCTGCATCGCAAAGAGCATCCGCTCCTCAAGCAAGGCGTCAACCAGCTTCGCGTCCTTTACCGGGTATTGCGCAAAGTGCACGCTTTCCTGTTTCTCCTTCGCGTCGAACCTCCTGAGGTTCTGGTAGAGCTTCTCGGAGATGAATGGCGTGAGCGGCGCAAGGAGCTTGGTCAGCTTCATCAGCACGTAGTACACTGTTGAGAAAGCCTGCTTCTTGGACTTCTCGTCAGCGCCCGAGCACCTGTCGCGGATTAGCTTGACGTACCAGCGCGAGTAGGCGTTCACCGTGAACTCTAGTAGCTCGCGTCCTGCGTGCTGGAACTCGAAGGCCTCCAAGTGCTTGGTGGCCTTTTCCGCAAGGTTGTTCACAGCGGACACTATGAACCTGTCCTCTGCCGGAAGCTGCTTGTAGTATTCCTGCGTCATCTCGTCCGGCTTGAATCCCTGTGGCAGGTAGGTCTCAAAGAACACGTACGAGTTGTAGAGTATCGACAGGAACCGCTGTATCTCCCCCGCGCTCTTGAAGGAGAACTTCTGCACTTCCCACGGCGGGACTTCCCAGCAGTAATAGAAGCGCAAAGCATCTGCGCCAAGCTTGGCGATGGCGTCGGTTGCAGAGACCACGTTGCCGAGGCTCTTGCTCATCTTTTCGCCCTTCTCGTCAAGCACCCAGCCCATCAGGCCCACCTGCTTGTACGGGGCTTTGCCGAACACGCCTGTGCTTGCGAACATCAATGAGTCGAACCAGCCCCTGATTTGGTCCTGGGACTCCACAACCAAGTCAACCGGGAACACTTTCTCGAAGAGCTCCTTGTTCGCAAACGGGTAGCCCAGGGATGCCCACGGCGCAATCCCCGAGTCGAACCAGACGTTGAATATGTCCTGGACGCGCTCCATCTCGCCCCCGCACTTGCACTTGAGCCTGATCGGGTCAACGGTGTGCCTGTGCAGGTCCGAAAGGTCGTCAGGCTTCTTCGTGGCCTTCTGCATAAGCTCGTCGCGCGAGCCTATGACTTCCTTTGCGCCGCAATTCCTGCATTCCCAGATGGGCATCGGGATTCCCCAGTATCTTTGCTGGGATATGCACCAGTCCTCGCGGTCTGACAGCCAGTTTGCGAACTTGACCTGTCCGAACGCCGGGTACCAGGTGACGTTGTCGTTTTGCGCAAGCATCTTTTCCTTGAGCGGGTCAACCTTGAGGTACCACTGCCGGGAAAGCCTGAATATGAGCGGGGTCTTGCACCTCCAGCACAGGGTCGTTCGGTGCGTCTTGTAGTCCGAATTGAGCATCAGGCCCTTCTCTTCGATGTGCTTCATTATCTGCTCGTCGGCCTTCTTGACGTAAACTCCGGCCCAAATCCCGCCGTCAGCAGTGAACTTTCCGTGCACGTCAACAGGCGAGATTGCGGGCAAATTGTAGTGCTTTCCCATGAAGTAGTCGCTCTGGCCGCAACCAGGCGCGCAGTGCACGAGGCCGGTGCCGTCACCCATCGTGACGAAGTCCTCGTACTCCTCAACAGCCTCTGCAGGCTTGGAAGGCGCTTCAGCTGCGTCAACCTTGCCGCTTGCGGCGTCCTTTGCCGCCTTCTCGTCCGCGGCCTTCTCCTCCTCTGTGCGCGTGTCCTCCTTGGCCATCTTCTTCTTGTACTTCTTGTTCATCATCACCTTGACGGAGAGGATGACTTTGTGCGCGTTCTTCCCGGCAAGCTTCTGCTGGCTCGGAGTGTCCAAAAGGGGTACGTATTCAAGTCCTTCGAGCGTGCTGCCGTCGAACTCCTCGACTATCTCGTACTCCTTTTCATCAGCGTGCAAAAGCTCGGTGAACACCGCGTCCATCCGCGGCTTCGCAAGGATGAGCAGCTCGCCGCAATACCTGACCTTGACGTAAGTCTCGTCGCCCTTCACCGCAACAGCGACGTTTGCAGGAAGCGTCCACGGTGTAGTCGTCCAGACAAGCAGGAACTCCTTCTCCTTTCCCTTCACCGGGAACTTTACGAATATGGACGGGTCGCTGACTTCCTTGTACGAATCAGAGACTTCGTAACCTGAAAGGCTGGTCTCGCAGTGCGAGCACCAGTGGATGGGCTTCTCCCCTTCGACCATCAGGCCCTTCTCGTAGAGCTGCTTTGCAGTCCACCAGCCGGACTCGATGTAGGAGTCCTTGTAGGTGAAATACGGCTCGTAATACGCGCGCCAGGCGCCGAGGTTGCGGTAATAGGCCATCCACGCCTTCTCCGTGTTCATGACCTTTTCCAGGCACATCCTGTCGAACTTCTCGATTCCAATCTGCTCAAGTTCGGTCTTGGACTTTATTCCCAGTTCCTTTTCCACCATCACTTCAGTTGGCAGTCCGTGGCAGTCGAACCCGGGCAAAAAAAGCGAGTCGTAGCCCTGCATCAGCTTGAAGCGGCTCCAGATGTCCTTGCAGGTGGTGGTCTTCACGTGCCCCACGTGCGCAGAAGCGTTGGCGTAGGGCGGGCCGTCAAGCAGGAAAAAAGTCTTCTTCCCAACGCGTTGCTGTGAAATCTTGGTGGGGATGCCTTCCTTTTCCCACATTCCCGTAATCTCGGCCTCGATTGCCTTCTGGTCGTACTTTGCAGTGAACCCTTGAGGGACTGCCGGGACTGACTTTTCGCTTGGCTTTGACTCTACCATCGTGCTCACCTATTGCCGATTTACGGCCTTGGTGCCCCCCTATCAGAAGGGCTGAAAGATTGTAAAATGAAATTTGCCTCCTCCGGCTTTTATTACTGCCGAAGCAGCAGCAATCCTGGCCAACAGTCCGGTTTTATAATGGTTTTTTCCCAACAGTGGTTTACGTGGTTATGCTTGACTGTTGAAAACTCCGGGAACCCGAAAAAGGCAAAGGGCATCTTTCCCAGCGGCCGCGCACATGAAGAGAAGAAGAAAGAACTCGTGGCTGGCCTTCGCGAGCATTACAAGCACGAGATAATCGCCGAGGTTGCGCAGGAGGAAGCGGAAAGGATACGCGGCTTGTGGGAACGGAATGGCCGGAATTGCACCATCGTCCACAATGACGGCCGGTTGGAGGACTGCAGCCCTTTCGAGAACCTGCCTAAGCCCGAATTCGTGCGGCCCAAAAAGCTCCGGGAATGATTGTTGGTCATCTTGATTTGCCTGAGGTAAACTTTCTTGGAAAACGAAACGCCCCAAAAGTCAAAGGAAGCCCGCAAGGCCGAGTTTGAAAAGCTGCATCAGGAGTTCATCGGCGAAGCGACGCAGCGCGCGAATGCTCAGACGTTGCAGGCGCTTGACCGGATTAGCATCGCAAAAAAATCCGCCTCACAGATTTATCATGGCTTGAAGGAAGTCCGCGAAGCAGGGGACCATATACGCGGACAGAAATATCTGGATAAGCATCCGCCCAACCCGCTGTTTGTCAAGTGGAAGTTCGAGCACGATGCCGAACACCCTAATGATATCGTCGTTGTGCCTGGCAGAATGCCTATCGAAGCGACCGAGATTGAACCGGTAAACCCGGAAAAACTCCGTAAATACGTCCAAGAGCTGCAAAAGAGCGGCCAATGCAACAAATCTGAAAAAGATTAGGATTGACTTTCAGCAATCATCGGTTCCAATATTTCCAGCTTTATTCCCTCAGCCAGCTTCTGCCTCATCTGTTCTGGGTCCGCCCTGGTGTCGTCCTTCGAGTTGTAGTGCATCGGGATGACTACTTTTGGCTTGATGGTGTTCGCGGCCTTCGCAGCCGCTTCCACGTCCATCGTGTACGTTCCTCCGATTGGAAGGAAGGCGACGTCAATGTCCTTCAGCCAGCCCATCTCGGGCACGAAGTCGGTGTCGCCTGCGTGGTAGAAGTTCCTGCCATTGATTGGGATGACCACGCCCATGCCGTTTCCGCGCGGGTGGAACGACTTTGACGGGTTGTATGCGGCGATGGTCTTGAGGTAAAAATACTTCGAGCTGGGGTAGTCGCCCGGATGCACGAACGAAGTCAGCTGGGAGAACATCGAAAGCTTGCGTTGGCAGGAGTGTGATGCGACTATGCGCGTCTCCGGCCCCACCAGCCGTCCAATCGTGGTCGGGTCGCAATGGTCGTAGTGCTCGTGGGTAATCACGATGAGGTCGGCAGTTGGCGCGTCCTCCGGCGCCTTGTAAGGGTCTATGTAAACCTTCTTTTCCTTGAATTCAAGGAGGAAGCCCGACTGGCAGAGCCAGGTGACCTTTACCCCGAAGTAATTGAATGAGCTCGGCATCTTGTTTTTCTTCCCCTTTTGTTTTTCCCATTCATTGCAGCATCCATCTTTTTTACCGGTTGCCTTTATAAAAAAACGCCCAGTAATCAAGTCAACAGGTGAGCAATTGAAACCGCCAGAACCCGCGCACAAGTCGTTGACTCCGTTCCAGTATCCGAAATTTGAACGCATCGCGCAAAGCCACAATGCGTCCATCCGGCCAATCGATGTTCCAGCGGGCTTCTCACATCCGAAAGAATACCACCTTGGTTTTCATACCAGTGAGCATGGCAACCAGACAGTTACGCTGTTCCTCCTTCCCCAGCACGTCTCCAAGGGGGTTGGGCACGTCGATTATTCGGATTTCGAGAAGGCCCACGACAGCCTGGCAATCAACCTGAAAAAAATCAAGACAAACACCTCCGCGTCATTTGCCTTTGTCCGTTCCGGGCAAAGGGACGGTGCGCCCTCTGTGCCATACCTTGCCATCTCAAAAACCTTCAGTGAACGCACTCCCCGCAACGAGGTCATAGCGGAGCTGTTCAAGATTCACGCGCAAGCGGCCGAGCCGTTCATGGAAAAGTTTGCCTTGTGGAAAAAGTACGACCGTCCCGTCGTTTCGGGCGCGCGTTCGGCAGGTGACGGCGGGAAAGTGCCCCTGTCCAAGTTCAATGAAAACACGCCCCTGTGCATGCTTCAAGGCTTTAGCGTCTTTGGTCTGGGCAAGGACGGTTTCAGTTCGGTGCATGGGAAGTCTCAACCGCACCCCGTCAAGGTCGTTGACGTGGGCGTGCAGATGGCCATAGAAGACTTGCGCGAGAAGAACCTGCCCGAATGGAAAAAGATGCTCGAAGAGGCTAAGGTTTATGAGCTTGCTTCGAAGGAGCTCAATGAGAACATCTCCAGCCTTGCGGGTTTTGACCACCAGCGCGCGAAGGAACAAGTTGATGAGTATATCAAGAGTGCGTGGATTTCGGCTCGTTCAGCTAGCAGTGGTTTGGAGCGCGCGCAAAAACAGACCGAGTATGACGAGTCGATGCCCCGCGCCCCCGAAAGGCACCGCGATATCCGCTCTTTGATGGATTCGGATGTCGACTGGAGTTCATTGGCGGATAAGAATGTCGACTGGAATGGCGACGGGTATGAATTTTACGGTCGTGACAACCGGGTCAATCCGGAGGAAGAAAAAATCAAGAAACGGCGCGAGCAGCAGCGCGAAAAAGGGCTGCAGGAAATCCGCGCCCTGATGGAACGCATTTACACCGCAAAGCCAGTTCAGGACTTCGAGAACAGTGCGGCTTCGATTTTTTACGACTGATTTCACCATTTCCTTTTCTTTTCTTCCGCATTCCTTTCGCACAAAAAGAGGAACTGCTGCGCGTAACCCGCGTGCTTGCCGAATTTCCTTCGCGCAAACGAGCCGATGATTTGATAGGGGATTTCCTTCGCCCTGCACTTTTCGCACTCGGCGAATTGCGCAAGCTCCTTGCCGTACCTCCGTTCAACCGCTTTTCGCACCCACACGTCGGTCGGGAACGCATCCATCTTGCCGAGGCCGTATAGGAGGAAGCAGTCCGCGACCTTGGGTCCGATGCCGTGCTGGGTGTCGATGAGGTGGACGAACGCGTCCTCGTAGTCCATTTTCTTGAGCGACTCGAAATCCAGTTTGCCTTTTGCAACGTTGTTTGCAATGCTCTTGACGTATTCCGCGCGGTAGCCCAGGCCGAGTGCGCGCAATTCTGCGAGAGTGGCTTTCGAAAGCCTTTGGGCAGTTGGGAATGCGTTGGTCTTTGCCGCGGCGTCATTTTTCCCGTATTTTTCCCTCAACGCTCCCAGCATCTTCCTAATCCGGGGAATGTTGTTGTTCTGCGAGCACACGAAAGTGACAGCAGCCTTCCAGGGATCCTGGCGCAGGATGCGCAGGCCGAAGTATTTCTTGGAGTCAGAGTAGAGCTTGGAGTCGGCTTTCTTGATTGCGTTGAGCGTTTTTTCGTAATTATCGCCGTCAAGGCCGAAGAACTTCCGGACTTTCTCTTCTGTCGTGCCGGAGAATTGCAATTCCTTTCTTTTGGCGTCCCATCTTATCGTGGCAAAGTCGCCCAAGAGGTCGCCACAGTAGCAGTCAGTTTTCCTGTCGTGCGTCCAGTCGAACGCCTGGCCTGAAAAAAGCGAAAGGTTGAGGTTCAGGTTCGGAGCCTTGATTTTCTGCATAAGACTGTTTGGTAGGTGCGGCTTTTCATCTTTTGGAGTAGCCGAAAAGCTTGTCATACCGCTCGTGGTCGAAAATGTAGATGACGAACGCCACTATCTCGACTTGGTCGGAGTTGAGGGTGTATAGCATGCGCCAGTATCCTGTCAGTTCTACTCGGAAGAGGTTGTTCACCACGAGGCTTCTCGGGATCAGTCGCTTCGGCACATTTTCCCCATAAACCGGGTTTTCCTTGATGAGGTCGGACTTCTGCCTTATCGAGCGCAACAGTTGCATCTCTTGGGAGTTGGTTTCCCCTTGCGCTTGCTGGGTGCCTGCAATCCTGTTCAGCTCCTCGAATTCCGTCTTGGCCTGGCCGCGCAATATTACCCGCACTTGCCTCTTGGGCGCAGTCATATCTCAAGCCCGCCCCGCTTCAACTCTGCAAGTTGCGCAGGCGGACAGTAAGTCCACACTATTCCCTTGGTGGTAATCAGTATCTTGCCGCTTTCCTGCAGGTAGTCCAGGACCTGCACGAGCGTGCCGTGCATGACCTTTCGCGGGAGCCTGCGCTTGAGCTCCGCTGCGCTTATCGCTTCCTTGGCATCCCTGAGCGTGTCTTCCACCATGATTACCGTGTTCAGGGTGGGTGAGTGCAAGACTTGGGCTGCCTGCATCTGAACTTGTTTCATATATGTAGTTATACCTAAAAGGAATATATTTGTTCCTATTGGCTTGGTTTTTCATTTCCTGAACGCCCCAACTTTTCTTTCCTGCGGTGGGCTTATTGGTGCGCTTTATTTCGCTGAAACCGCAAGTTTATCGTTCAGCGGCAATTCACTTTCGAAATGATTTTACACTTGTTTTTCAATTTTCATCTGTGGAGATGGATATGGACAAAAAGCAAGAACTACGATTAGTAGCGAGAAAGATGCGCTCGCAAGAAAAAGAGATGAAGAAAAAAGGGAAACGGTACCTTTCCGAAAAGGAAGCCCTTTCAAAATATCGTTAAGGCTGCCGGGACCAACGCTTTCGCTTCAGTCTTCCATCGTGGACAGGTCGCCCATCGGCAGCCCGAGTTCCTTTGCCCTCAGGACCCTGCGCATTATCTTTCCGCTTCGGGTCTTCGGCAGCTTGTCCATAAACTCAATCTCGCGCGGCTTTGCGTGTGCGGCAAGCTTGAGCTTGACGAACTCCATAAGCTCGGTCTTGAGCTCCTCGCTGGGCGCGTGGTGCTTCTTGAGAACTACGAATGCCTTGATGATTGCGCCGCGAATAAGGTCGGGCTTTCCGATGACTCCGGCCTCGGCAACAGCCTTGTGCTCAAGCAGTGCGCTCTCTACTTCGAAAGGTCCTACCCGCTCGCCGCTTGTCTTGATGACGTCGTCAATGCGTCCTTCGAAGAAGAAGTAGCCCTCCTCGTCCATATACGCGGAGTCGCCTGACACGTACCATTCCTTGTCCTTTCCGCGGAAGTAAGCATCGAATTTTTCCTGGTTGTTCCAGATTTGGCGCATCATCGAAGGCCAGCCGCGCTTGACCGCAAGGTCGCCGATTTCGTAGGGCTTCATCCTGTTGCCATCAGGGTCAACAATTGCCGCTTCGGTTCCCGGGAAGGACTTGCCCATCGAGCTGAGCTTGAGCGGCATCCCCGCAAAGTTGCAAATAAGGTGCATCCCGGTCTCGGTCATCCACCAGTTCTCCATAATCGTCTTTTTGAATACCGCAAGCCCCCACTTTACGACTTCGGGGTTCAAAGGCTCGCCAACCGAGTAAATGTGCCTGACTGAGGAGAAGTCGTATTGCGCTACTTTCTCATCGCCAGCAGCCATCAAAAGTCGGAATGCTGTTGGTGCGCTGTACCAGATTGTGACCTTGTAGTCCTGTACAGTCTGGTACCACTTGTCAATGTCAAAGCGCCCTCCGCGGATTACCATTGAGATTCCGTTGAGCCAGGGCGCAAAAATCCCATAGCTTGTGCCAGTGACCCAGCCCGGGTCAGCTGTGCACCAGTACGTGTCCTCGTCGTGCAGGTCAAGCGTGTACTTTCCTGTTGCGTAGTGTCCAATCATTGCGTTGTGCACGTGCAAGGCTCCCTTGGGCTTGCCAGTAGAGCCGCTCGTGTAGTGCAGTATGAGCCCGTCCTCGCGGTCAACCCATTCAATGTCGAACTTTTCAGGCGCCTTTGCCATCTCCTCCGCGTAAGCGTGCTCGTTGTGCGCAAGCTTGTGCTTGGAAAGGTCGCCAACAAGGATGATGTGCTTGAGCGCGGGGAGTTCCTTTACTGGCACGCGCTTGAGGAGTTCGGGATTAGTCACAAGAACTGTTGCCGCGCTGTCCTGCATCCTGTCCCTGACCGCGTCCTCCATGAACGCCTCGAAAAGCGGGCCGACTATTGCGCCGGTCTTGATGATTCCAAGAAACGATACATAAAGTTCAGGTGCGCGGGGCAGGAAAAGGAAGACGCGGTCTCCTTTCTGCACCTCGTATTTGCGGAGCACGTTTGCGAACTTGTTTGAAAGCGTTGACATCTGCTGGAAGGTGTACTCTTCCTTCCTGTTGTCGTCCGCATAGTAGAGCGCTACCTTGTTCTTCTTCGCGGTGAGCGCGTGCCTGTCCACGCACTCGAAAGCGGCGTTGACCTTGCCCGTCTTGTGCCAGCTGAACTGCTCCTCGATGTGCTTCCAGGAAAAGTTGTGCCTCGCCTGCTCGTAGTCCTTGACAAAAGGTTCTACCGAAAGCCCTGACAGGTCGCGCTTTACTACTTCCTGCGGCACCCCTGACTTTGTCCTGTGATGTTCGAGCTTGTCCACTATGTGCAATCACCGCTATGAATAGATGGTCACGGCAAAACACAATGGGTTTGCGTTTTGCCTATAGCGCAACCGAGATTACGTTGAATTATGCTCTCGGTTCGCTATAGACAACAAAGTGATTCGCCGTTTTTAATCCAATCGCAGTTCGACAATCGGCGTTGGGTTTCGGAGGTTATCTGGTTTTATTTGTTGATGCCGTTTTTGATTGGATTGGCCTATGCCCCTTCCTTCAAGAAGCCAACGGATACAAATACGTTCCATCGCAAAAAGGCTCAGGAAAAGCAACGCAGCCATCGGCCTTGACCGCGATGGCGTAATCAACAAGGAGCCAACCAGGCTCTCCGCAAGGGACTTGCAAAAAATCGGCCTGGAGAAGCATTCAAAGTACGTGGACAAAGTCGGGCACTTCCTCTTTGAGCCAACCGCAAAGCAGGCCCTGCGCAGGCTGCACAACAACGGGTTCCGCATCTTCCTTGCAACAGGCAAGGCGGGAATCGGCCGGGGCCAGCAGACTGAAGAAGAGGTCAAAGCCCAGCACAAGTTCATGCAGCAGCAGGTATCCCCCAACAAGCACAACCCCGTAATCGGTGACATCTTCGCGGCAACTTATGGCGCAAGCTCAAAGGAGCCAAATAATCCCGAAAAGCAGAACCGGCTAAACGTTGGCTTCGACCCGGAGACGCTCGTGCAATACCCTGGGATGATGGGGCGGAATTGTGACAGCGGCCACGGCTATGGCCGCACGATTTTCCTGATGGGCCCGGATGCAAAAAAGCCCAACACCGCGATGTTCAAAGTAGCGCAGGCAAAGCTCGGTTTTGTCCCATCAAAGACCTTCTATGTCGGCGACGAGGAGTCCGACATCAAGGCGGGTAAGAACTTCGGCTGCCCCACCATACTCATCGGCAGGAAGGAAAACTGGCCGCAAAGCAAGGTTCAACCCGACCACTTCGCGCGCAACCTCTCGGAAGCCTCAAAGATAGCGATTGCAGCAGCGCTTGGAAGGAAAAAAATCAGGGTTAGGCATTAGCTGCTAATCGGACCCAACTATTTTTTGTTCAGAGCGGGAACTGCCCGTTCGTGGCAACCACTTCGCCCTTGGTCAAAGTCCATTCCGTCTTGTCCCAATTGAAGAGCTTGCCTCCGGCTTCCTCAATCAGGCACGCTCCTGCAGCAACGTCCCACAGCTGCAAACCGGTGTGGCAGTAGGCGTGAAGCCGTCCGCAGGATACATATGCAAGCGAGATTGCCGCAGTGCCGAGCATGTGCGAGTAGCGAAATGAGTTCTCGTGCTTGCGCAGGAACTTGTCAACTGTTGCGGTGCGCAATTTGGGTTCGTGCGGCCAGTCGGTTGCGATGAGCGCTTCGTGGGGCACGGCCTTAGGCGCGACCTTGATGGGCTTGCCGTTGAGCTTCGCGCCCCTGCCCTTCGAAGCCTCGAACATCTCGTCAAGCGCTGGTGCGTAGACCACTCCGGCAATCAAGTCCTTTCCTTTTGCAAGCCCGATTGACATCGCAAATAGGGGGAGCTTGTATGCAAAATTGGTTGTGCCGTCAATGGGGTCGATTATCCAAGTAAGCTGGCTTGAGTCACAGGCGTCGTTGTTCCGTTCGCCGCCTTCCTCGCCAATGAAACCGCATTCCGGGCACTTCTTGGATAAGTAATCAACAATCGCAACTTCGCATTCCTTGTCCGCTCTGGTGACTATGCTGTTGTCGTTTTCCTTGGAGCCGAGCATATAGGAAGACGCTGGCTTTTCGTAGTATTCCAGGGCGATTTTGCCGGCAATCCTTGCAGCTTGCTTTGCGTGCGAGGCGTATTCTTGGGGCTGCATTTGGTTTTTCACCAATCAAGCAAAGAAACTATCTTCGGCCCTTTCCTTTCTTTTTCCAGAACTGGCCGTTGTTGCCGTCAAAGCCCTTCTTCCACGGCTGGACGTCGCGCCCGCGGCTGTTGGGCCGGTCGAAGCGTTCGGGAAGCCGCTCCCTTGCAGCCCGCAGGGGGGATACTACAGTTTCCTCGCCGTACTTGTAGATTTCGTACTCGGTTGTTCCAGTTTCCAAGTCATGGACTGAGATTACCGGCCGCGCCAAATCCTTTTCCATCATTCCCGCGGGGGTCTTGACCGAGAAGTCAAGCGAGTATGCCTTTGCGACCCTTCCCTTTTCGATGAATATTACCGTGTCAATGACCTGCGGGATTATGCCCAAGTCGACTTTTCCGAAGAACCTCTGCACCGCGTCAATTGGCTTGGACGCGTGGATTACGCCTACCATCCCCACTCCTGCCATGCGCAAATCCGCGAAAGTCTGGAAGTCGTTGGTCTTTCGGACCTCATCATAAATGGTGTAGTCCGGCCGCACGAGCAAAAGGATGTCGCTTGCGTTCTCGAAGCTCCCCTCAAGCGGCGCGTACTGGGTGATGCGGCGCGAGACCTGCAGGTCGCGCGGCTGCTCAAGCGTCTTCACAATCTTGTTCGCGTCGGCATAGCTTTCCGCAAGCGCGCTGACAAACGTGCTCTTTCCGCTTCCGGGCGGCCCGGCGACGATGATTCCCTCCGCCTTGGCCGAAAGCCGGGCTGAGAGCGTTCCGGAAAGCTCGTAGTCTGAAAGGGCAAGCTTGACAAGCGGCTTTACCACCGTGATTTCGCAGCTTTCGGAGAAAGGCTGCCTTGTGAAGACGATGCGGTAGTCGCCTGCCTGTATGACAGTTGCTCCGAGCTTGTCAATCTCTATGAAGCTGTTCTCGTCGCGCTTTGCGAATTCCACGCAGCGCTTGAGTATCAAGTCGAGCTCGCTTCGCGTGTACTTCTTGTCCGCGTAGTCCACCAGTTCGAATTGTCCCGGCAGCCCGCGCTTCACGCGCGCCTTCTCGCCTTCCTTGATGTGCAGGGACATCACGTCCCCGCTTTCAAAGAAGTGCGCAAACCCGAGCATCGCCTTCTCGACAATCGGCTCAAGGTACTCCACCAGGATGCCCTCGGCCTTGGCAACAGCTGCCTGCACCTTGTCAGTCGTGATGAGCGTCGCTCCTTCGTAGAGCTTTGCTTCCTCGCGTATGAGCGCGTCAATCTCGCCTGAGCTTGCGCCTGAAATCTCGAAGTGCTTGGGCCTTGCACCTGAAAAGTCAAGCTCAATCTTCCCTGCCGCGGCAAGTTCTCCCAGCCGCGTGATTTCGGAAAGGCCGGCAAGCCCGGTCTCGCGTCCGGAATTGGCTTGGTGCTCGAGCTCGGCAAGTGCAGCCTTGCTTATGATGACCTTCGCCGCCCCGCCCTTCTTTGAGAGCATCTCGGTTATGCGGCCGTCAATGAGCGCGCCTGTATCCGGGACTATGACTTTCATCTTGAACCACCTATTTGCCTGTGCGGCCCGGTCATCCGTGCCGGGAAAATCCGCTTTTCCCTTCATCCATACATCGGGTTGTCGTGCATCTCGTTGTAGGCGTCGTGCATGTCCTTTATCTTGTCAATGGACTTCTTGAGCTTGTCCTGTATCTGGCTGCCTTCCGAGCGAAGCCTTGAAGTGTCGACCTTCACTCCCGAGACTTTGGACGCGCAGTCAAGGAGCCTTGCGGCGACAGCCGGGTCAAGCGGCTGGCTGGTCTGCGCCATGATGTTGGCAGCAGGGAACCCCTCCGCCGCGCATTCCGCAATGAGCAGGCCGCTCACGCCCTGCGTTGCGCCTTCCTTGATGAGCTTTACCCCCGCGGCCTCAAGCTTCTTTGAAAGCTCGGGAGTGCTTGCGATGCCATAGATTTGCGCGTCCGGCTTCTCCGCGCCTATCCCTGCGAGGGAGATGATTGCGCTTGCCTTGTAATCCTTGGCGAGCTTGAGGATTTCCTGGGTGAGCAGGTACACCGCGTCAGCCGGTATCACGAACTCGGAGAAGAGCACTATCACGTTGTGCTTTTCGGAAGCGTATATGCGGGCAGGGAAGCTCGGCGAGAAGTTGTGTATGGACGCAATCGGCGGGAACTTGCAGCTTGTGAAGTAGCCTATGAGCTTCATGTCAAGCGTCTCGGAAAGGTAGGTCGCGCCCAGCGTGCCGAGCATCCCCACGCCCGGGAACCCCTCGATGATTGTCGGGTTCTTGAGCTTTGCCTTGGCGACCTGCTTGATTTCTACTCTCATTGGAAAACACCTGCTTTGGAAGACGAAACTGGGTATAGCAAGGATTAACCCTTGCGCTGTTAAAAATGCCTTTCTTCCCGTCGGCTGCTGCCGCAGTGTCCCATTCCACCCCAAAGCCTATGCAGCTGAAAATATTGCGAATACGACAAGCGACACGGGCGCGCAGAAAAGGGCGTATGAGAAGCCCTTGGGCAGGTCCTCCTCGATGAGGCCGACGAAGAAGCCGCCGATTGCGGAAAAGAGCACCAAGTAAGCCTGCACCGAGAGCAGGACTGCGCCCAGTGCGGGGCTTTGTGACTCCGGGAAAGTGCCCACTATCTTGAGCAGGATTGATATGATGAACGGCACTAGGAACGCGGCTGAAGCAAGGACCGTATATTTGGTCACAAGAAGCGAACTTGCAAGCTCCCGCCTCATCTCAAGCGTGTCCGAGACGTACTTGCTGATTTTCTGCAAAGCAGGCCCTGCCTCGAAGCCGTTCCGGTACGCTGCTGCGATGAACGTGCACGATAGGGAGAAAAGTGCGCTCCTTGCACTCGCAGCGGTCCGGGCAAGGGAATACTCGAACGAGTATCCGGACTTGACAAGCCTGTCAACCCTTGAGAATGCCTCGCTTGCCTTTCCCATCCCGGAGCGCGCGATTGCGCTTGGCACCTGCTCGATGGAGTCAGCTGCATAGGTGCTAGCCATCAGCAGGGCAGTAGGCAGGCTCGCTTCCAATTCGGACTTGCTTGCGGACTCGGAAAGCATTCGGATTGCCTTGAGGCCTCCGTAAGGCATGAAAAGGCCGAGAAGCGCGAGTGGAAGCTGCACTTGGACAAACGGCGGGAAGAAAAAAAGGAATGCAAATACCGCGATTCCTGCAGCAGCAAGCTTTGCCATTTCCGTTTCCTCGCCCTTTTTTCTTGCAACGGCCCTCGTCGATTCCGTCTTGTACTCGAATTTCGGAAGGGGCGGGGCTGCGAAGGTGGCAGCGACTGCGATGCAGGCGCAGAACGCGGGGAATGCAAGGAAGTACGCGATGTAGATGTCTATGGTGTTGATTTGCTGCTCCAAAAGGGGCGAGAGGAGCACGTACGCTCCGTAAAGCGCGGGCACCAGGCAGCCCGCGGCCACGAAGAGCAAGCCGAGCAGGGAGAGCCGCTGGCCGAACCTCTTGTGGTGCGCTCGCTGGAGCGAGTAAAGTTCGTCAGCCGCGTTGGAAAGGTAGCTTCCCTCCCCGCCATGCTGGTAGGCGAAGCATAGTTGGGAGCACGCCCTCTTCCAGGCCTGTCCGTCCACCTCGCCTGAAAGCGATTCGAAGGCCGCAACCGGGCTCGAGCCCGCCTCCACCCTGCGGGAGTACTTTCTCATCAACCCTTCCACTGTCCTTCCCTTGGGCGCTTCCGCAAGGGCGTCGTCGAAGCCCTGGCCGAACTCAAGGAGGAGAGAAACGGACTGCAAGGTGACTCCCAGCTCGCACTCGGCCTGCTTTGCTCGCTGGGAAGCAAGAAGGCGCGGGTAGCCGAATGAAATCAGGAGGGATGCAACAAGCGTGGCAATACAAAACCCGATTGCTGTTTCCGGATACAGGACCACGCCCGCAACAAGCACCAGCGCCCCTCCCGCAACCGCAAAGTCCAGCGAGCGCGAGATATATGCCCCAGCGTCCGGTTTCTGGCCTGCCTTGCGCAGGACTTGCGAGTATTCCGCAATGTTCCTTCTCGGAACCCTTGCAAGAAGCGGCGTCCAGTCAAGAAGCTTGGACGAAACGCCGCGGCCCATCAGTTTTACAGTCGCATCCATTGCATCCTTCTTGCAAGTGGCTGCACTAATCTTGGGCGTTGTCCTGCGCTCAACTTTGCGTTGCCCGCCAGTATTAAAAAGTTATATGGTCAAATGGTTAAGTGGTGAGATGGTGAAAACTACTGTCAATCTTGACGACGACCTTTACCGCCGGGCGGTCTCGGAGTCCGTGCGCAGGTACGGCAACACGCGCAGCCTGTCCACGGTGATAAACGACCTCTTGCGGAGCGGGTTTTTGGAAGGCGCAAGGAAAGAGGGAAACCTGTCCGGGTTGTGGGGCCTTTTGAAAGGCAGCCGCGCCAAAAGCAGGCTTACCACCCAGGAGCTGAAGGACCTTGCCCGGGCGGGATGGGAGTAGGTTTTGATGGCCCGCGTCTTCCTGGACACCTACGCCCTGATAGAGGTAATGCTTTCGTCCGAATCCCATCGCGAGGTGTCGTTAGGCGACGGCTCCACGTTGATGGGCAACCTTGCCGAGACGTATTACGTCCTGCGCACCCAGTACTCCGCGGAAGCCGCAGAAAAGGCGTATGGCATAATCTCCAAGCTTGTCGTGGCTGTTTCGGCCCCGACAGTGCGCTCCGCAATGGTTTTCCGCGAGGAGTTCAACAAAAAGAACCGCAGGCACGCGCTCTCCTACGCAGACGCAATAGGCTATACTTATGCACGGGAGAACGGACTGGACTTCGTGACCGGCGACGACGCTTTCAATGGGCTTGACGGGGTGCGGTTCATAAAATAAGATGCCAACTGGCCGGTTCCAGGCCTTGACCTTTCCATTCTTGATTCACCCGCGGATTTCTTCTTCCGAATAAGTTCGCGTTTGGGTGTTCAGTCCGTTTGCCGTAAGATTAGTTTTTCATTTTCCGCTTAACCGGCTTTTTCACGCCAAAGCCCAGTTGCGCGGCAATCAGTTGTATGCGTGGTTGGAAGGGGGGTGCGGATAACGGCGACCGCCGCTTGACCAACCCGGCTTAATTATATGAGCCCGTGTTGATTACCGAAACGGTGCCGGAGCCGTAGTTCGTGACGTAAGCGTACGCGCCGCTGGGTGAGACGGC
>Ga0172381_10001680_pt1 | contig 25375 bp, 24 predicted proteins | sample Leawel6488metaG_FD_119754 | JGI IMG/M metagenome (GOLD analysis project Ga0172381, IMG submission 119754) | Leachate microbial communities from a municipal landfill in Southern Ontario, Canada - Leachate well 64-88 metaG | ecosystem: Engineered > Solid waste > Landfill > Unclassified | place... | reverse complement strand
TGCAGATAGGCATATTATTGAATATATCAAGGCAATCGGTCAGAAAGAGGGAATTGAGAGTATGAGGATCCTTATAGCAGGCGGAGGAAGCGCAGGGCATGTCAATCCTGCAATATCAATAGCAAAAGAAATAAAAAAGCATGACAGCAGTGTTGAAATACTTTTTATCGGTTCAAAAAAAGGTATTGAAAAGGATCTGGTCCCGCGTGAAGGATTTGATATAGAATTCATCGATGTTGAAGGTTTCAAAAGGCCTATAAATTTAAAAGCAATAAAAACCTTATTTGTAATGATGAAAGGCCTTGCTCAGACAAAGAGGATCATACGGAAGTTCAAACCGCAGATAGCGATCGGAACCGGAGGATTCGTTTCGGGTCCTGCGATATTCATGGCGCACAGATATGGATGCAGGATAATGATACACGAGCAGAATGCTTATCCCGGAGTGACGAACAGGATGTTGAGCAGATACGCAGACGTATGTATGGTGAGTTTTGATGCGAATTCTGAACTGCTTTCAAAAGCAAAGAAACTGGTAAAGACGGGCAATCTCATAGATGAAAGTTTTTGCCGGTCTGAAGGATATAAACAAAATACAGGAAAAAAGACAATAGTCATAATCGGCGGGAGCCAGGGTGCTATGACGATCAACAATACAGTGGTCGACATGATAAATAATCATATGAAAAAAGATGAATTTGAACTGATTTTTGCACCCGGGAAAAGGCATTACAGTGAAGTGATAGATGCGGTAAAAAATACTGACGGATGTATACATATACAGGATTATATATATGACAGGCAGACAGTATATAAGAACTGTGATCTTATGGTAGCAAGGGGAGGAGCCATAACTATAAGTGAAATAATGGCTATGGGAAAACCTTCGATCATTATCCCATCACCATTCGTACCTGATCATGCCCAGGAGAAAAATGCAGAGCAGATAAAAGATAAAGGTGCCTGTGAGGTAATATACGATGATAAAGAGTTTACTGGCAAGAAATTGTATGACTCTATATCCGGTCTTCTGAATGATGACGGGAGACGTATGGAGATAGCAGGAAAAGCATATTCATTAGGTATAAGGGATGCAAATGACAGAGTGTATAAAGAATATGAAGAGGTAAAAAATGAAATTATGGGTATTGGGAAATAATGGACCTTATCCGGAAAAAAACGGAGCCTGTTCAGGATATCTTGTTGAGAAAAACGGTCATTATGTTTTATTTGATATGGGAAGCGGGGTCCTTGCCAATCTTCAGAAGGTCACTGACATATCATCTCTGGACTTTGTGATATTGTCGCATCTGCATTTTGATCACATGTCCGATATGCTGGTTTTAAGGTATATGCTTCAGCTGAAAAATATGAAAATCGATGTATATCTTCCAAATGAACCGAAAAAAGTATCTGATATGCTGATATGTGATGAATTCAACCTTATATTCATCAATGATAAGACAATAATAGAAAGAGATGGATTCCATATCTGTTTTCATAGGACAACGCATACTGTAGAAAATTATTCAGTAAAGGTCGATGGCAGATTTGTATATTCAGGGGATATATCCGAACCTGATGACCTTGTGGGATTTGCATACGGTGTTGAAATGCTTCTATGCGATTCAGCTTTTTTACGTATACAGAAAGGCAATAGGAAATTACCGCATCTATCCGCTGATGAATGCGGGATACTCGCAACAAAAGCTAATGTACGAAAACTTCTGCTTACTCATTTTTCACCGGAAGCTGATAAAGATGCGATATTAAGGGAAGCTATAAGAGAATTTCCTGAAACAGCATGCACAGGGATAATGCAAACATATGATTTGATCTGATTTTTCATATCTAAGTGACAAGACATAGAATCAAGAAAGCTAAGAAATTTACGGAGTTACTGATCGGTTCTTTTTATGTACCTGATAAGTTTTGTATTATTCAATACTTTTTCACATATGCCTATCATCACTCCTGTCAGCAAAACAGATATTATAGTGGTTACACCTACCTTACCGCCTAACAGGAATCCGGCAGCGGTATAAAATACATCTGTTAAAATACGTACACGGGAGTATGGCTTTTTAATAAGCTCTGCAATAATAAGACCGACGCTGTCGGCAGGGCTTGCACCAAGAGCCGGAGCAGTATAAAGGTAAACCCCTAAACTTAAAAGAACACATCCAAGTACAATTATCGGAACTTTTATTGCAATATGAAGATCTTGATTTACTGCTGATTCGAAAACAGTCACGAATCCATCAACAAAAAAGCCGGAAAGCAGCAGACTCAGTACCATTGCGATATTTATGTATTTAGTAAAGAACATAAAAATGCATATGACTATTATTCCGTTCAGTATTATATTTGCAATACCTTGCGTGACACCAAACTGTATATGAATAGCATTGCATAACACCTGATATGGATCTGCTCCAAGATCAGTTAGGAAGAATAATGCGGATGCAAGGCTTATTATCGCTATTCCTACTATGGAAATAGCAAGACGTGCCAGATAGTTTTTTGAGGGTTTTATAGACAATTTTTTCATCATAAAATCCTATATGAAATAAATAGGATTAGTAATTGCACAACAAAACTTTTTTCCGGCAAAATTCCGCTCTGCCATAAGGTATACAAAATCCCAGCTTTCAGAAATATGGATCTCAGTTTTGAGCTTTCCTTTTTTGAAACTCTTCCATTGGGCAGAGATACCTTCATTCGATATAAGCTGCAGATGCATACCTGGTTTTACCTTATCTGCTAAAACCGATAAAATCTGTCCTGGTTTATGTGATGCAGTATCTCCCATTATTGATTTTTCACAAAAAAGCTCTAACCGCACGCCTTTTACTGATGATGTGACATAACTGTTACCGCGACTGATCGCATACAGAATATCTTCTTTAGAAGGTGAATCAGCATACACGAATGTGACCGGATTGCCCATTTTCACCACACGGTGACTTTTGTGAAAATCGCTTCCGCCGACAAGCGGTATCCTTCGTCCGCTTTTAAGCATCTCATGCCACCACTCTATAGCATCCATATTCGTTTTACGCATAGGACCATTCCATACTTCTATCATATCAAAACAGCTGTCACTTTCCCATAGATAGGGGCAAATACTGCATTTTGGATGATTTACCGATATCAGCGCACCCATTTTCTTTGCATTGTAAACAAGTTCTTTCATTTCATCCTCATTATTTGCAATAAACGAGTTTCTAAATGGTGATTTCACGCCAAGAAAATTCATATGCCCAAAGTAATGTGTCCATTCTACAGCCGGTATAATAGTAAGCCCGGGTACGACCGGAAGGTGTATATTTTCGCTGTAATTATTATGGTCGGACACTGCTATGAAATCCAGTCTTTTTTTTATCGCGATCTGAGTAAGAGAGAATATATCGTGCTGGCCGTCTGATGCATTGGAATGCATGTGTAAATCACCGGCAAACCAGCGTGCGCCGGATTTTGTGTAAGATATTTCATAGTGCACATCCAGCCCGTCAGAAGGGATCCTATATGCTCCGATGATTATTTTCCAGATACCCGGTTTCAGAGGCACCATGCTGTAACCCTGTGTTGATGCATACAGCCCTACAAATACGCTGTTTCTTGCACTGCCGGACCAACCGATAAAGCGGTCATCTGCATCCATTAAGCCAAGATCCACAACATTTACTATTTCGTACAGTTTTTTAAACCTTCCTGTAAAACGCGTGTAGCTGTAAGATACAGTCACTCGCTCACAGCCATCAGGCATTGGAAAATCTATTGTATAATATGTACCTTCCCTGTTTTTAGAAATATGGTGTTCTATATTATGCTTTTCCAACTGCATTCACCGAAATATCTGCTATGAATGTCTGCAGATGCTTATCCCAGAAATACCAGTCATGTATCCCATCTTCTATACAAGGTACTACATTCAATCCAAGCGCAACCGCTTTTTCCAGGAAGGTCACGGTAAGAGGGTAAAGATCATCCTGCCTGCCGCAATAAATATAGAATTTTATATCCGAATGCTTTTTAGGATCCAGTAAATTTATAGGGTTTAACCCGGAGTTATCTATATCCTTAGTCTCGGAAAGTAGATAAGCAAAATCATTCTTCTGTTCATCGCTCATTACAGGCAGCATCAATTTTAAATTCAATAACCCGGAAAACAACCCTACCGCAGCAAAGCGTTCAGGGTAGGTCAGTGCGATGCGCGATGCTCCAAGAGCTCCCATTGATATACCTGCGATAAATGTCTTGTTTTTATCACCTTTAATTCCAAATATAAGGTTCAGATATTCAGGTAATTCATGAGCTATATAACTGAAGTAATTCTGGCCATATATATTGTCGCAATACATGCTCCGGCCTGCACTTGGCATTACGATCACAATTCCTGATTCCTGGGCATAAAGCTCTATTTTGGATAGTCTAAGGCAGGAAGAAGAATCATCAGATAAGCCGTGAAGTAAATATAAACAGTTGCGATCTGATACAGGCGTATCTCCGATGCGTACGGAATCCGGAAGCACCATAGTCAATGTTGTGCTCATTTTTAATGCTTTCGAGTAGAAATCCAAAGATATAACTGCCATTATTGCTCCTTTGCCGTATCAGATTCTTTTACAGAAGATGTTTGTGTTTCAGGCAGATCCTTAAAATTCAAAAATAATGAAATAACAACACAGAATATCATTACTATGAAAGGGAACAGGCTTAGTAAGAAACGTGCTGCACCGGAAGGATCAGGTCCGGGAAGATCACCGTTTTGATAACCGTAAACTCTGGAAACAATTAGAAAACCTGCCGCAACAAACAGATTGCTTGTTTTATTAAGTATACCGACAAGACTGGAAAAGGTTCCCTCACGTTTTACTCCGTGTTTGGCTGTGTCTTCATCCAGGATACGGGATGCAACAATATCCATTGTTACGCATGTGCCTCCATAACCGAAACCGAGTATAACAAGCGTTACTATAGTGGCTATCAGAGTGTTTACAAAGAAAAGCGGTATGAGCGCGACTGCAACGAATACCATGGAAAGCCGCCATGCTTTCATAAGCTTAAGCTTTTTCATTATTTTTACCCAAACAGGTATGCCTGCAATAGCACATAAGATGACTGATGCAAGCATAATAGTCGATGCAAGTCCACTTTCTTTAAGAACATATTTGGAATATAGGGAAACTGACTGCTGCAAAATGGCCAGAGCAGCGAAGAATGCCGCATTGCTAAGTCCGTAAATCCAGAATTTTGGATTGCGTAAGATATCCCAGACTGTCTTAAAAAGATTCGGCCGGGGCATTCTCTGAGCTTCCGGTGTTTCATGTGAATTGAATGTCATATACAGAATAACAACAACTGCTAAAATGCTGTAGACAATAGAAGTGCTCCTGTAACCGATTTTCTCAGTTACTATAGGTGTTAATGCTATGCTTATGATCATGGCGATAAGCTGGAATACCTGTCGTAATGCATTTGTTTTCGCACGCTGAGATTCAGTCGTAAAAAGTTCGGGAAAGAGAGCGCCATAATTGGAATTTATCATAGAGTCCAGAGTACCGGTAAACATATACATAATAAGGGCATACCAGAAGACTGAACCCTCTGACAGTCCCGCAGGTACAGAGAAAAACATTATGAATGATAATGCAAGCAGCGGTGCGCCAATAACCAGCCATGGCCGGCGGCGCCCCCAGCGTGATCTCGTGCTATCTGATAAAAAACCGTAAATGGGATTATCCAGCGCATCCAAAATTGTATAAGCTGCTATAATAAGTGCGAATTTCTCTGCCGTTAAGACTGCAAGATGATCTACATAATAAACAAAAGCAAAAGTTTTAAACATGTTGATAGGAATGGACGTGCCAAACATTCCTATTGCATAATTAATAGGCTTCGTCGGACGAGCCGTTAGCTGTGAATCCTTTCTCATCATATTCTCCTTTCAGATGAATGTCCCTTATAAAAATTATATCTTCATGATTAATACCTGTCTATTGATTAAATGAATAATATGAGCGATTATTTTAACTAAGTCTTAGGATAGACAATATTTCCTATTGCGAAAGCTCAATGTTACTGTTACGCTTAGCATATGGATGTTTTAAGAATGCCTGCAAAAGGTCATGATGAAAATATAAACACAGATAAAAAAACGGTGTTAACTGTATGTTATCAGGCAAATCGAAACCTTTCAAGGATGCAGGTCTCATTTCACTGGTGGGCCGAAGCATATACATCTTTACACAGGCACGATCACTACGAATTTTTTATTATCACCGCAGGCCGCACCCGGCATACGCTTAATGGAAATACTGAAATTCTATCGGAAAATACATTGCAGCTGATCCGTCCTGATGATGTGCATCAGTTCTCTCCGGTTGAAGGATCTAAAAGCACGCATATAAATATTTCTGTTACATGCGAACGCTTTCTTAAGCTTTGCACTGCTTTAGGCATAAGCATTGAACAACTGCTTAATGGTAACTGTCCGTTACGTTTCGAATTAAGCAGAAACGAAATGGATTTCTTCATGCACCGCGCGCAGCAGCTGAACCTGCAGATCAGTGATGATGACAGTGATTGCAGCTTATTTCAACTAACAATATGTGAAATGCTTATACATGCGATTTCAATTCTATATAAGAGACATCCCATGCGTATAGACAGCCGTCCACAGTGGTTGTACACATTACTTAAACGGCTTCATTCACCGGATATGATGAGCTGTAATGCAGCTGATGTTTACCGGCTTTCCGGATATTCACCGCCGGTCGTGATAAAACAGTTCAAACAGCATACCGGTGACACTGTTCAGTCATATCTTGTAAGATTGAAAATAGACTGGGCGATCTTACTATTAAACACTACAGATAAGACAATTCTGGAAATATCAGAATCTCTTGGTTACTCAAGCCTAAGCCACTTCTGTAAATTATTTAGAGCACAGACAGGTGAAACACCAGGCAGATTCAGAATTTCTGCAAAAAACACCTCTTCGAAGAAACCTGAATTATGTGATTTTTTTAGTTAATGAGAGGAATACTTACCTTTTTCCCTATTCAGCCATGTAATACTGGATTGCAGGACTGTAGCAAAACTTACCCAAAGCATATAAGGGATATTTACAAATGTGATCCATGAGGCAAAGGGATATATAACTATTATTGCCCAGATCAGTGTTACTAATATCAGAACTATATCCAAAAGTGCAAGTTCATTGTTTCTGAGTTTAAATTGTAAAGGTGTAAAAGCTATGTTGAGTATAACATTAAGAATAAAGGGTAAAATAGCCTGCCATGGTATCTGTGCTTTTATAAACATATACGCAGCTGTGCCAAATGTAATGATTATACATATATAGAGGACTGACCATACTGGCCCGAAAAGTCTTTCAGGAGGAGACCATGAAGGTTTTACTAACTGTTTATACCATTGATTCATCGTTGTATCCTTTCTAATAATAAATAATATATTTCAATCACATCTAGTTTTCTAGTCTTGGCAGGGTAAGTATTAATTGTGCAGCTTCTTCAGTTACTATTTCTGAAGGAATAGCATAGTCATACAGAAAAGTCTCGTCAAAATTTTCAGCAGGGAAAACCCTGTTCGTAGGTATGTCCTCTGAATTTACGACATATATACCACCGGTAAGGCTTAAACTGCCCCGACCTGAGATAGTTAATATATTTCCAAGTATATATCCATATCCTGAAGTATTGTTACCAAGAACTATATCACCCTGAGCAAGAATGATCCCGGGAGTCAGATCTTCACCTAAATATAGTTTTCTGTCTGCTATTAAGGAATCTCTGACATATACTGTTCCTGCTACAGTTTCTATACTGCTTCCTTGCCCGTTTGTAGTAAATGAACCATTAACTACAACATTTCCTCGTAAGGTTGAATTGCTGTTCATTGTAAGATTTCCATCTATAAAGAGAATCTGACCATAAGGCACTGTTAGATTCTTATTTGCCGGCATGTTTACATCGCCTTGTATGAACCAGTAAAAACCTGAAGTGGAATCTGTCTGACCTGTAAGATCAGCAGGAGTTTTAAGGACAAATTCGCCTGTAGAGGTAAGACTGTAAACATAACTTACAATTGAGTCAAAACTGTCAAATGACTGAGGGTATGTAACAGTTGTGAAGTTCTGAGAAAAATAATCAATTAAGTAACTATCGAGGAGGTTGCTGGATGTAATATTTGGGTCTAGGCTAAAGTTAGCTTCAGTTCCTGTATACTGGAAAATCTGTTCGTACACGGATTGTGTTGCTGATAAAAGATAACTTACAATGTATCTGTTACCGGATATTCCATATGAAATTTTCCAGATAGAATCACTTACACTCGCTATTGATACATTAAGGTAGTTACCCAGTTCAGTAAGATAAACCTGTTCAAAGTTTCTTTCATTTTTTAGAATTTCTCCCGCAGCCAGTACGTTATTCATGCCCAGATTCTGTTCTTCGGTAATATCTATATTTTTTTCAACAAGAGTGGCGGAATTTATTACAAGTACGAAAACAAATCCGGTTACAAGGAAAAGCAAAGTGATAATGCCCAATACGGTTGGTAATCCGATTCCTTTTTTATTCATAAACCTCCACCTCCTTGTTTAAAATAATGTATAGCTATGGCGTAATAGGATATGTATGTATAATATTAAAAGAGTATTCTGTACCTGACTCATCAACTATTGTTATTGAAAACCTGATAGTTTCCTGTTTTGTCCATCGTATAATGTCAATTACGCTTTCTTCTTTCAAAGATATGGAACCGGGCAAAATATTAACACCATCTATGCGGATCTCACCTTGTTCAAAGGTAATCGTTTTTGATATCGGCGGATCTGATACTACGAGATCTATCGTATCTTCAGAAACATTGATTATATACTCATACCATTTCTCTACCAGAAGGCATTTTCCGTCCGGTGTGCATATTTGAGCATGATCAACAGGCATATCCCGTAAAGTATTTTCAATTTCTCTTGTAATAAGTGTAGCCTGTCTATTGAGGTTACTGACTGAATATATGCTTTTTGAAGCCGTTTGGATTTGTATAAGCACAGTTGAAACAAGAGTGATCGTGATACCCAGTAAAACAATAGCTCCAAGCAGTTCGACAAGCGTTAATCCGTTTTTTGAAGCGACTTTAACCATAAATAACCCCCTCCAGTACAATGAAGCGAGTATCATAGTAAAAGAGCTTTATCTCAAACTTGATCAACTCAAAATTATTTAAAGCTGCATCCGGATAAATGAATGTTATTTCAACTCTTTCTGTTAGTGAGAAAATGTCACATGAAAAGGGAAGACTGTAGTTACCGCAATTATCTGAATCGATTATAAGGTCATTTCCATCCATGAGCAGAAAAATGTCATCATAACCTGTTGTGGCAGTTATTTCAGAGCGGATCAAGTTACCATACTGATTTGCTATCTGGCGATTTTTTGTTGATTCTGATTGGAATCTCGCATCAATCAATACCGTTATCCCGCTTAAAATCACAAGTGAGATCAGAAAAATACCGATCACTACTTCCATCAGGGATATACCACGGCGATTCATTAATGCACCTCCTTGTATTACAGATCAAGTATACAGTATATTAATGAAAAATCAAAAAAAACCAGTAAGTGATATTTATATATAAAGTATATTAATAAAATATGGTATAATTAAAAAGAAAAGAGTAATAAGAGGTAGGGTAAATGAAAGAGCGGATACGTAAAAGCGGATATATCTATTTATCTTTAAGTATTCTGATCCTTGCTGTTCTTTTTGCAGTTACGATGGTTTCTTTGTTTTGGACTGAAGAAAAAATAAATCAAACGACTGTGGGAACAATATATCTTGGTGACAAATCTGCTCAGGATTACGAGATCTCAATTTTACTTGGCATAAGTGAATGGAAAAATAAGGCTGAATTTAGTATAAGTTATCAAAAGTACAGCAGAAAAATCCCTCTGGATATATATGAATTTGATATTGATGCGACCCTTTTAGGTATAAAGGAAAATGAGACGAATTCAGCTAGGTTCAAATTATCTGAGCAGGTGATTTCGGAATTTAGAACTGATATTCAGGATTATTTCGGTCAGGCTGTTTATAATGCCCTTGACATAGAAAAGCTTATTGATGATGTTTTAAAAGATGCAGAAAAAATGTCACTTCAAAAAACATACACCCTTTACCCATATCTGGATAATGAATTATCTGATACATCAATCAGTATTTCAGAAATTTCAAATATCCATTCAGAGGATATAGCTAAAATAACATCTTTATCAGATGTGATAAAAATAACGGCAGATACAAGATTTTCTCTGCTCGATTCAATTGCCAGTATCGATCTTTCCAATGAGCAGTTGAGTATAGTAGCTTCTGGTATACAGTCTGTAATTATGCCCACATGTTTTTCAGGGATCATAAGTCAGCAGTATCTTGACCCGCCTTTATGGGCAGAGATAGGGAAGAACGTAAGGATACTAAAGGTAAGCGAAATTGATTTTTCGTTTTTTAATCCTCTTGATACGGATTTCATCATTAAAATTGAAAAGAATGGTTCAGATTCACTCAGATTTGAACTAATAGGTTTTCCTTTTATAGGTACTTATTCAATAAAATCTGTAACTGATAATAAACTTTCATATCAGACAAAATATATAGTAGATATGACTATCGGGCCAGATACAAGTGATGTGATCATAACTGAACTGGAAACTGAAACTATATATAGCGTATTAGTACAGGAAGGGAAGGCCGGATCGATCACCATTTTCTACAGAACAGTTATTCATCCGGATGGATCAGCTGAGACTTCATCCGTGTTACAGCAATTTGTTAATCCTCAGGACAGGATCTATCGACAGAGAACTGTAGATAAGGAGTATAATTAATATGGCATTACTAAGAATAGGGGATGTCTTGACCCAGGAAAAGATAATAACAGAAGAGCAGTTAAAAAATGCCCTTAATGAAAAGCAGGCAAATGAGCGACTGGGCATGACTTTAATCCGATTAGGTTATGTAACAGAGGGGCAGATACTAAAAGCACTGGAAAACTCCACTGGGGTGCAAAGAGTTTCTTTATCAAAATATAGTTATGATGACAAAGTATTTTCACTTGTTGACGAGGATTTCTGTACAAGGAATAATATAATGCCACTTAAGATTGAAGGTAAAAATCTTCATTTTGCTACATCAGATCCTTTGGATTTTTCAGTTTTCGAAGACTTAAGAGTGATAACCGGCTTTAGACCTGTAGCTTTTTCCGCTACTCGAAGAGAGATCGAAACTGAGATAGCGAAGTACTATGGGTTTTCAAGAACGCTTGATGCATTAAAGACAACTCAGTCTGTAGTAGAACAGGAAGTCACATTTGATCCTACACCAATGGTTCAATTGGTAAACCAGTTATTAACTTCAGCCATATTCCAGCGTGCATCTGATATTCACATAGATCCGCTCGAGGACAGGATTGCCATCAGATACCGGGTAGACGGAGCATTGGAGACAGTTCGTGAGTTGCCGGTCAATATTAAAAATCAGATAACAAGCAGAGTCAAGATCATGGCTGATATGGATATCACAGAAACGAGAGTTCCTCAAGATGGGAGGATCCAGACAACAATTAACGGCAGGAGCATTGACCTGCGTATTTCAACTCTGCCTACGGTAAATGGTGAAAAAATCGTTATGAGAATTTTAGACCTTTCGAATAACATAAATAATATTTCCTATCTTGGATTAAGTGCTGAAGGCGAAAAACAGATACGTAAAATGATAAAAAGGCCTAATGGAATAGTTTTAGTAAGCGGACCAACAGGTTCCGGAAAGACTACAACGCTATATGCGTGCTTAAACGAATTGAACAGGCCTCCGGTTAATATAATAACTGTTGAAGATCCTGTTGAAATCAGAATGGAAGGAGTAAATCAGGTTCAGGTGCGTCAGAATGTTAACCTGACCTTTGCGAATGCTCTTCGATCTATTTTAAGACAAGATCCTAACATTATCATGATAGGGGAAATAAGGGACATAGAGACAGCGGAAATTGCCGTAAGAGCATCTCTGACAGGACATCTCGTATTAAGTACTATTCACACTAACGATGCGGTTAAGACTATTACAAGGCTGCTTGACATGAAGATAGAACCCTTCTTGATCGCATCTTCATTATCTGGCATTGTTTCGCAAAGATTGGTCAGACGTTTGTGTGAAGAATGCATGACTGAAAGCAATGCGACAGCGAGTGAAAAGGAAGTATTTGCAAGATATGGCATGGAAGTAGAAAAACTTAAACGGGCAAAAGGATGTCCAACATGCAATTTTAAGGGATATATAGGAAGAACGGGAGTTTATGAGATACTAGAAATTAGTGAATCTATACGTCTGCTCATTTCAGAAAAAGCAAGCATAGTCGAACTGGAAAAAGAAGCCAAAAAACAGGGAATGAAATCATTGATGGAATCGTGTCTAGAAATAGTTAAAAAAGGTGTGACAACGCTTGAAGAAGTTATGAAAATAGCACTTGAATAGGTGATTTGGTATGGTTGATCAAAATTATAAATATGTTGCAAAGAATGCTCAGGGGAAAATTGTAAAAGGTAAAATTTATGCTGTAAACAAATATATATGCATTAAATACCTTGAATCGAAGAATCTTCAAGTGGAACAGCTTATTGAATTCAAAAGTCTTTATTCCAGGTTGAGCCAGGTTGGTATCGGCAGGGTTTTAAAGCCAAAGCAGCTGGTATTTTTTCTTCGTCAGTTCGGGGTTCTGCTTAATTCCGGAGTAATGCTGCTAAATGCGATCGAGATGCTTCTCTTACAAGAGGAAAAAATAATAATGAGAAAACTATTTTTAGATATTTACCAGCATGTTTACAGTGGCTATTCTCTTTCACAGGCTTTCGCTACCAAACCAAATGATTTCCCTAAATATCTGGTAAACATGATAGAAGTAGGAGAAATGTCAGGAAAACTCTCGCCCATAATTTTGGAAATGGCAGATTATTACGAAAAACAATTCAAATTAACAAATAATATTAAAAGCGCAATCAGAATGCCGATAATATATCTTATAGCAACAATTCTGATAGCGGTGGGAATGATCTTGTTTGTTTTTCCTAGTATAAGCTCTTTGTATGCATCTTTTGGGGATACCGAACTTCCTGGAATAACTCTTTTCTTCTTAAATGCAAGTGAATTTGTAGCTAAAAATATTTTTGCATTTGTTGGTATTATTGTTGGTATAACAGTTCTTTTGATATTACTTATAAAGTATTCATTCAAAGTACGTTATCAATTGACAAAAGCATCATTACAGATACCGATCATTGGCGGGCTTCTTCAGATGAATAACCAGATCATAATCACAAATACGCTGTCTCAGATGTTATCCAACGGCATTAATTCAATGAAATCACTGAAGACACTCAAAACTGTTTTAAGTAATGATGTATATCAGGAAGTAGTAGACCAGACTATGAAATACATCGAAGAAGGCCTGCCGTTCTCAAGAGCATTTCAGGAGAGTCCGTTTATTGACACTATTCTTGCTAAGATGATTGCATCTGGTGAAAAAGCTGGGGATCTGCCAGGATTAATGAAAAACATGGCAGAATATTACAACAGCATATCTGATATGAAAGTATCAAAATTAAAAGACTCGATCCAACCAATTTTACTGCTGGTTGTTTATGCCATTGTCGGTGTTATGATACTTGCACTAATGCTTCCGATGCTTGCTTTGGGAACTCAGATATAAATAAAGCCGGATCGGTATGTTTACATGGAATATATTGCTAGTTATTGTTAAGTATGATATCATAACAATATGATATATCAAATCCATAAAAGGAGGTTCTTATGAATAAGGTGATAAAGAATAAAAAAGGTATTACGCTTGTTGAGTTATTAGCAGTAATAGTGATTATGGCAATAATCACTGCAATTGCAGTACCGTTAATAGGGAACTTGATTACTTCAACAAGGGAAAGCGCTGCTGCTGCTGATGGTAACACAGTATATGCGTCACTTCGTTTGTATGCATTGGAAAATTCAGATATAACTGTTAGTTTTGACTTCACAGGTGATGATACTACAAAAGCCACTGCATTAACAAGCTTGACTGCTGCCATAGGTCCCTATATTTCTGTCGTACCGACAAGCATTACAGGGATAACATTTAGTGTAGTTGAAACAAAGGTTACAGTAACTGCTGCTGCAGGAGCAGAGATAAACGGATATGCTGTAGCATGGTTAAATAATGCATTTGTCCGTCCAGAGTAATTATTAGGTTATGTAATATGTAAAATCGAAGCATACTATAGGTATGCTTTTTTTTATTGGCTTAATGATTATTGAAACATAATTAATAACCTTGTATCTGGCAGGTGGGCAATATATAATGCAATTGGGTGAAAGTATGGATTGGTTTATTTATTTCATGATTTGTATAATGGGAATGTTTCTTGCTTCTTTTTATAATGTTTTGGCAATACGTCTGCCTGTGAAAAAAACATTATTGGGAAGAAGTGAGTGTCCTTTTTGCAATCATACTTTAAGGCCGGTCGATATCATTCCTATTCTTGGATATGTAATTAATAAAGGCAGGTGTCATTTCTGTAGTGAGAGGATATCCATTCGCTATCTGATAGTAGAGATTATTGGGGGTTTCTCATTTGTACTTGGTTATTATATGTTTGGTTATTCATGGCAGTATGCTGTATATTTATTATTTTTCTCAATATTACTTATTGAAGCTCTTATAGATATGGAGAAGAAAATAATTTTGGATCGTATTTGGATATTCGGATTGGTGCCTTTGGTTGTTTTGCGGATTTTTCAAGGAGAATTTTTTGTTTATCTGTTGTCATCTGCGATCCTCTTTACAACTATGTTTCTGATTTCATGGACTGCACAGAAAATCATGAAAAGAGAGGCTTTAGGTGGCGGTGATGTGAAGCTTTATATTTTTATTGGTTTTGCGTTGACCTGGATCCTTGGATTTCTTTCGATCTTTCTGGCTTCATTATTTGGCTTTTTCTATGGGATTACAAAAAAAAGCAAAAGCAATAAGGAAATCCCATTTGTCCCGTTTATTGGTATAGGAGCGATAGTTTCCTTTTTATACGGAAACATGATGATTGATTTATATCTGGATTTACTTAGGATGTGATGAGATGCTTAGAAGAAATAACAAATTATACCTATTTATAACTGATGAAATGATTTATTACGTTTTAAGAAATAGATCTTATAAAATACTTGTTTGCTCTGAAGAACCACTTCCTGAAGGAGTCTTAATAAATGGTGATGTCAAAAAGCCTTTTGAATTGTATGATATTCTTAAAAACATGATTAGTAAAAACAAAATGAAGGTCGGAGAAATATTATTTGTGATTCATGAAGAAAATATTTTAATAAGGAAGATCACTGTAAATAAAGAAGACATTACTGAAAAAACGGTCAAAGATCATATTCGGAAGCAGATTGGCAACACGATTCATTTTCCTTTTAGAAGGCCTGTATATGATGTTCATATACAAAATGAAACAGAAAATAGTTATGAAGCTGTTATTTTACTTACAGATGAGGACATGCTTCAGGATTATCTTGATATTTTCCAGAAACTATGGATCTCAGATGTGAAATTTGAAACCAGCCTTTTATCCTTTTATAGACTGTATTATAATGACCGTTTGAATTCCAAATCCGGTTCAAAAAAGGTTCATATGTCAGAAGATCCTGATTTATCTGTTGGCGATGATCTTGAACTAGGGAAGAGAATTGCTATTATAGGTGGAAAGGTATCTCCCAGTGATGATGATACAGATGAAAATCTAATGTCTGTAGCTCTTTACAACAATAATGTGTCGTTAATGATATTTGATGGTATATATCCTGTATTCTCACTGATTGAAGATATAGATGCAAAAGAGAATTACTGCGAATTTGTTGCGAACTATATTGAGAGGATATCTAACTATTATTCATTTAATATGCACAAAGGGAGAAAAGAAATAGAGAAAATCGAGATTTTCAATTTTACATCAGGAGATGTCAGTGAAATTATAAAAGAGAAGATGCAGGTCTGTGTTGAAAAGAAAAAAATTGTTTTTTTTAATTTTGCTGAAACGCCATTTGATTATTCCGAGGATATTCCACGCGGGTGTTACATACCATTAGCAACTGGAATGGAAAGGTAAGAAAATGAAAGAAAAAGAACTTGAAATTCAATTTACATTTAGAAGATATCACAGAATTCATAAATTCATGGATTATATCTTACTGCTTGCTTTTATTATTTTTGCATCAACTTCACTTTTATTTCTTCCATATACAAATATGTATAAAGATATTGAATCAGCAAAAGCCTTTAATGAAAATTTAAGAAATCAGCTTACCATTCTTGAACAGGAATTACCACCTGTTGAGAAACCCTCAAGTATTGAACAGAATTACAGCCAGGCGTATGAATTTCTTTCAAGTCAGGAAACTGATGCTTACAAATACATAGTGAATATTCTGGATTCTCAAATTGAAGGAATATCGATTACAAGTATTCAGTTGGACGATTCGCAAAAAAGCATCAGGGTTTTACTCACATCAGTTTCTGAAGTTGCAATTAATGAATTTATGATAAAGACTTATGAGAATTATGGGGTTTTACAGGATTTAGTAGATGAATCGCGTTGGATCATACAAACTCCGGCAAGAATATCTACGACAACAAATCTGATTGAGGTGGTATTCTACTATGCGTAAAGTTGATGTTTTCGGTAAAAAACTGACTCGTTTCAGCATATTTGTATGGATTGCCGGTTTTTTCGTTATTATTCTGGCAGGGTATTTTTTGATCCTTAATCTGCATGTAAATCAACTTGATGCTTTAGAGCAGGAGAAACAATTGTTGCAAATACAGATTGATTCCTTACTTACTAAACAAGAAGAAGAAAAATTTTATAATGTCGAGGATATAATACAGTATCTGCCAAACACATTTAACCAGAACCAGACCGGTGTTGAAATCGAATTGCTGCGTAACCTGTCTGGGCTTTCTGATGCTAATAATTACAAGATCACTTTTACACAGGATGCATCTTCTCCGTTTACACAGACACTGCCATCTACAGTAAAATTTGTTTCCATCTCAATATCCATGACTGCACCTGATATTGTAAGTGTTTTCACTTTTATCCGAAATATCCAGAACCAGAATAATATCTATTACATAAAAAGCATAAATATATCTTTAAACACAAACGGCAGCGCTTCAGTTCAGTTGGTTATTTATACTTTTTATAATGATGTTCAAATCTGATATGAAGCTTTTAAAGGATATCAGGGATATGCATATTCAGATCATTAAGAAGCAATCTGTGCGGTTGATATGAATGTATCTAGATATAAATGTGATATAATATCGACCGTATGAGCAGTATGCGTGACCTAATACTGATCATACTGCAAAAAAAATGATATACTAATCTAATATTTTATATGGTTTATGTGACAATTATTGAATTTTGCTTTTCAAAATACGAATAATCAATTATCATATTGAAATAAAGGAAGAAATTTATGGTTAAAAAGATCCTGGTTATTATACTGACAGCAATATGCCTACTCTCATTTACGGGCTGTGTATCATTGTTCCCAAAAGAGGATGAGTTGCTGACGCCACCGGTTGAAGAGGTGGAGTCCTATGAATATAGAACGCAGAAAGTCATAAAAGGCGATATCGTGAGCAAGATATCCATAATGGGTATGGTCACCGCTGAATATGGTGAATATAAACAGTATGATTTTGAAGTCAACGGATATCTCGACGAGGTATTTGTTACGGAAAATGAATATGTCGAAGCAGGAACGGTCATAGCAACATTACAGATACCTGACAGCGCGGATGCAATAGAAGAAACTTATATGAACAGGATGAGTAATTTTCTCAGTATTCAGGAAAGATACAATAACGGTCTGGCCACCAGATATGAGTTAAGATCAGCTGAGATATATTACGAACGTGCTAAGGATGATTATCAGGAAATGGAATATTACCGTGAGAAATGTTATCTGGTAAGTGAAAACGGCGGATATGTTACTTCAATTATTAAGAAAGTACAGGGTGATCCGATCGGAAAGACTATTTCTGTCTGTCGAATCTCCGAAATGGTAGAAAAAACAATAAGTACGACGACAGCGGGCTCAAATGTGCTTTCGATGCCAGTTGGAACCGTTATTGATGTGACTCATAAGAATATTCAGTATCCGGGTATAGTGACTTATTCGTCAGGAACAACAATAAAATTTACCACGGAGGATATGTCAGAGATGGAATTGGGGGATGTCGTCAGCGCGTCATACATAACCGCTCAGGTATATGATGCTCTGCTGATACCTTTTACTGCTGTTACCTTTGTTTCCGGCACAACTACAGGAAGTGTAAGGATATTGGAAGAAGGCACACCGGTTACGGTTACTATAGATCTTGGCGTCAATGACGGTATAAATGTAGTTGTCTTACCTGACCAGGGAATAGATGAGAACACACAGATCGTATTGGGGGTCAAATAAATATGCTGCGTCTTGTTTTTAGAAAAATATTAAATAATAAATGGATGGTAGCATGTCTGATAATCGGCTGCACATTTGCCATTGCGGTAGCGTCTGCCATACCTATGTATACAGCCGGATTATATAATAGTCTTTTAGTCACAGCATTCAAAACCAAGCAGGAAAATGATGATGAATTTCCTTTCAGAATAATTCTGAATGCATCACTCTATGGTGAAGACTCTGCTTCAGCGAACACGATATTAAATAAATTGAATACAGGTTTTATACAATACATATCAGAAATGCCTTTAGATGTTTACATTAAGTTCAGCGATATATCTACTCATTCATATTATGTATTCAACGAGAAGGATTTTGCTGACAAACTAGATATGTATAACCGAGGTATCATTGTAACTTCAGGTCGAGTGGTAACCACCGGGAATTTCGTGATAGGTTCAATCGAGAATCTTTCTGACTATGTGGATGTCGTCGGCGGTGAGATGTTTGTGAAAGATAATGAGTCTGGTAGCGTTGAGGCTGTTGTTTCACAGAATGCTGCAAGTACATATAGATTATCGGTAGGTGACTATTATTATTTTTGTAACAGACCTGTTGATATCGAATATGCAGTAAAAATAAAGATAGTAGGTATTATTGAAATAAAAGATGATGCATCTTCATTTCTGAATTTGAAAGATAAATGTTTTTATATCTATAATGATGAAATGACTTCTTTGCTGGAGTCGGGATCATTGATCATACAGCAAGCCAATTGTTATGCTTCATTTAATTATGCTGATATCATAGTAGATGATACAGAGGCCATTATAATGGCTACCGATAAACTGACTGCGTTGCCCGTGGAACTTGATGTTTCAGCTCCAGTCAGCAATAACTATATGGAAGTGCTGGCTAAATATATGAATGAATCGGTAATAATGAGCCGCACATTTATTTTACTCATAATTCCGATAATACTGATCATTGGAATATATGTGGTCATGATATCCCAGCTTATGATGGAAAGGGAAAAGACCGAAATTTCCACGCTTGAGAGCAGAGGTGCAAGCAGATCACAGATATTCAGGATCTATTTTGATCAGGGGATAATCATATCTGTAATATCATATATTTGCGGTATCGCATTAGCTGTTTTTATCTGTAAACTGCTTGGAGCTGCCAATGGTTTCATGGAATTTGTGAACAGAAAAGCTATCACTTTTGAAATATCAGGTACTGCACTGGTATACGGCATAATATGCTCAGTCATATATTTACTGATGATTCTTGTACCTGCATATAAGGCTTCTAATTACTCTATAGTTGAACACAAACAAAGCATATCTGATACATCAAAGAAACCATTCTGGCAGATCATGTTTCTTGATATATTGCTTATCGCTGTATCCGCCTATTTTTTATATGACTATGAAGGCATGATGGTGTATATTTCGAAAGTCGAGAGTATTTCCAAGGATTTCACATTATTCATAGCAGTCACTATGTTTGTTTTAGGCGTAGGGTTGCTGTTTATAAGGTTATTCCCATATATTATGAAACTGATTTTCCTTGTAGGTAAAAAAATGTGGAAGCCTGCTGCTTATGCAGCATTTACACATGTGTCCAGAGGAGGTAATTACAAACATTTCATAATGATATTTTTGATCCTTTCCATAAGCATAGGAATATTCAATGCAAATACAGGAAGAACTCTAAACGAGAATCTTGAGGAAAATATCAGATATGAGATAGGTGCTGATGCCACAGTTATTCCTGCTACCATAGTTCAAAACGGTTTTGGCGGTTTCGATTTCGTTTATTATACAGGTACACGTATAATATCAGCAGCGAAACTGTTCGTTAAGTCGGAACATGTAGAAAATGCAACAGGCGTTTTTACAACAAATATAATAATGGACAAAATTCCGGAAAGTACAAAAATCGTAGGTCTGGAACCATCAGAATTCAGTTCTGTTGCATATTTACGATCCGATCTGAACGATGGGATCCATATCAATAATTACCTAAACTTCTTATTGCAATATCCAAATGGCATAATACTGTCAAAATCCGTTGCAGAGGCATATGAGGTAGAACAAGGTGAGTATTTTGAGTTTACATATAACGTAAAAGATGAATTCGAACTGATGAAAAACGTCCTTGTCCTTGGTATTGTTGAATACTGGCCCGGTATGACAGATGATAATTTCGCGATTCTTTCACGCGATTACTACTTTACATTAAAAGCAATGTCTGACAAAGGGAAAGTATGGATAAATAAAACAGACGGAAGTAAAGACAGTGAGATGCTGGAAAGCATTACTGAGCTTTTAAACGAGGGTGACTTGATAATTGGTGCAAATTATACGGATAATACTATAATCAGTGCAAAAAAGAATTCCACACTTAACGGCATGAATGGGATGCTTACACTGGATTTCCTTATATCCATGATAATCTGTTGCGTGGGTTTCATCATATTCTGGCTTGTATCCGTGAGACAGAGGGTGTTGCAGTTCGGGATCTTCAGGGCTATGGGAATGAGTAAAAGTGAGCTGTACAGAATGATATTATATGAACAGGCACTTATATCTATCATATCTGTATTAGCCGGTATCATTATAGGAGGTCTGGCAAGTCAGTTATTCGTTCCGCTGTTTGAAAGGATAACAACGCTGGAAACTGTATATATACCTTTTAAAACATATCAGGAAGGCATCGATTATATCAGGATCTACATTATAACCGGATCGATGCTTACTATCGGAATAACTGTCCTGCTGAGGTTCATATCAAGACTTAAAATCGATCAGGCATTGAAACTAGGGGAGGATTGATATGGCAGTAATAATCGAGACACAGAAAATATGCCGTACCTTCAAACAGGGAAATCAGATAATAAATGCATTGAACGAAGTGGATGTGGCTATAGAACAGGGTACTCTTACAATGATAGCAGGACGATCAGGTTCGGGAAAAACAACACTTATGAATATATTCGGTGCACTTGATAAACCTACATCCGGGAAAGTATTTTTCAATGGTGAAGAAATAACCGATATAAGTGACAATAAGAGGGACAATATCCGAAGAACACAGATGGGTTTCGTATTCCAATCCGTTGCTCTGATATCAGTACTTACTGCGTATGAGAACGTTGAATTCGGATTGAGAATGGCAGGGAAACCGCAGAAGATATGGGATAATGCGATCAAAGATGCTCTGAAATATGTGGGATTGGAGAAAAGGCTCAAGCATAAACCTAATCAGATGTCAGGCGGTGAACAGCAAAGAGTCGCTATAGCAAGAGCAGTGGTATCAAGACCTAAGGTCGTATTTGCAGACGAACCCACAGCTGAACTTGATACAAAAACAGGTTTGAGGATCGTACGAATGTTTCGTCATCTTGTTGACGACGAGGGTATGACAATAATCATGACTACTCATGATCCGAGCATGATCGACCTTGCAGACCATGTTATAAAGTTGCAGGACGGGAGGACAGTATGAAATTGTTTAACGATATAAAAAAATGGGTTGTGTCTGTCGATACTAAGAAAACTCCCGAAGGTATAGATGAAAGCAAGAATTTTTATGGCAAGGATGAAGAAAATACCGGATACGATCCAAATGATATAATCTTCTGCGACGGGCTTGTTAAAATATATAAATCGAAAGATACGGAAGTCGTAGCTCTGCAGGGATTGGAACTGGAAATCAAAAAGGGTGAAATGATGGCTATTATAGGTAATAGCGGCAGCGGTAAATCGACCCTAATGAATCTTATAGGAGGATTAGATAGACCTAATGCAGGAACACTTATAGTTAACGGTAAAAACCTCTTAAGATTGAAAAAATCAGAGTTACTGCATTATAAAAAAACTGAAGTCGGATTTGTATGGCAGAATAATGCCCGAAATCTTATACCATACCTTCCTGCGGTACATAATGTGGAAATTCCCATGATACTTGCAGGGAGAAAAGATGCAAAAAAGAGAGCACAGGAGCTTCTTAAAATGATGGGACTGCAGGACAGGATGCATAATAGGTTATCGCAATTATCAGGAGGTGAACAGCAGAGGGTAGCGATCGCGATCGCTATGGCAAATGATCCCAAAATACTCCTTGCAGATGAACCTACAGGTGCAGTGGACAGTGCAACAGCGTCGTTGATATATAATATTTTCCGATCTTTGAATAAGGAACTGGGAGTAACGATCATTATAGTTACACATGACAGGGGAGTTGCAAAAAGTGTTGACAGGGTGGTAACGATCGTAGATGGCAGGACCGGGAGTGAATATATACGTAAAGCTTCATATAAGGAACAGATCATGGAACTTGACAGAATGAGCGGTGTTGAGGATTCAGCATCGCACGAGGAAATGATAGTCATTGACAGACAGGGGAGACTGAAACTGCCTGAGGAGTATCTGGACAAGGCGGAGATCCCAAATAACAGTAAAGTGCATATTACTATGCAGGATGGCAAAATTGTCATATACAAAGGTGAAGAGTATGAAAACAAACAATAAAGTAAGAAAGATAATATTAACTGTTATCCTACTGATAATACTGGTTTCCAATACCAGCTGTTCATATTTTTACCCTGTGGATAAATATGTTTTTGTTCCCGAATTGGTAGATAAATCAGAATTAAAGCATAACTATATCACAGTTACGTTAGGCGATATAGTAAATGGAGCGACAATAGGTATCAATGGAGTTGGAAGCTGTGTATTTACAAATGATCCTATGAAGACAACGATCGCAAATGCAGGTTTGGGTTTTCAATATGCAGATGAGTTATATGTTGCCGAAGGACAGTATGTTAATGAAGGTGATAAGCTCATAAGATATACGTACGAAATAGATACGGATATGGAATTCGATCTTTCAATAGCAGCGAGAAGAGCTGAATTAAAATATGAAGATGCGCTTCAGAAATACAGCAGAGGTGAAATCTCCTCCTCTGCATTGAATTCATATAAGGTCGTATATGCAAATGCCAAGGATAAACTGGATGCTTTATACGCTATTGAGGATACTTACACTTTATATGCCCCCTGTTCGGGAGTGATAGCCAGAATTGAAGGTTATTCAGTCGATCCTGCAGAAACTTTTGATGTTTCATTTTATATATGCAATATTGAAGATGGTATTCTGCTGATATCCGCACCAGTTTCTAATGAGAATGCAGAAGATATCATATTTTCTTTAAAAGAAGGCAGAAATTTGGAAATGTCTAACGCGGATGACACAATAACATATGATATGTATGTCGAAATGGCTAATGTGAATATTAAAAAAATATATACGGATTATATCAGCGAACTAGGTGGAGCTTCGAACATATATATGATCCTGGAGTTTAAGAATGGATACATCCCTGAAGAAATCACATTCAACCAGAATTTTTCCACGGTTTTGATCGAATCGGCATCATATCAGGTTGTTGTCATTCCGATCAGCGTTATGGAATTCGATTCTGATTATAATCCGTATGTTTATGTATTAGGAGATCAAAACACAACTGAGATCAGATATATAACATTAGGCATAGGAGATGGCATGTACTTTGAAGTTACTTCAGGATTAAGTGTGGATGATAAGGTATTGAGCAAATGAAGAAGAATATTAATATAAAAAGCAGTATATTGATTTTACTTGTTGCAGTTACAATGATGCTGACATCCTGCAATGACGTGATAACAGAGAATCCATACAAAGCACCCGAATTCGATCTTATGAATGAAGTTTATAAAACAAGGATCGTTGAAACAGAGGATCTGATCGATACTTCTCCTCAAAAAGTATGGATACACGCATCAGTGATTGATAATATCCATATCACTTATACATCAGAGGATTCAGTACAGAGAGTCATCACCGAGATCAATTCTTATGTTAAGGAGGACGATATAATTTTTATATGCGCTCCTTCAGATGAATTAAGTGATGAACTTAGATTTGCGCAGGAAGATCTTGAGTTATGCATGATCAGGTATGAAGAATTAAAGAATAAATATGCTGAAACAAAAGAAGGATACCTTGACATGCAGCTTGCCTTAATAGACATCGAGGTTGCGCAGAAAGAACTTAGTGATGTGCAGGAAAAGGTAGATGCGCATACGGTCAAAGCAAAAAAAAGCGGAGTGATCAATAGTATTACCAGTACGTATAGGGATGCGGCCGATGAATTCGGAAATGCGATAAGAACATATGAATATGAATACAAATACGAAACGACAGGATATGTATGTGAATTAGCATCATCTGATCCGGAAATGATGAAAAGTGTAGATAATTACACAGCAGGCGAAATAATCGATCTGTATGATGCACAGGGTTTCACGTACAAAGCAGCGATAAATTATGCTGATATTTATACCTATTATGATCGTAATACCAGAACTAACATAACAATGCTTGTGATAGAAGCGGATTTGATCATTGAGGAAGGAGTCGATTATTCAAAAATAACCATATATTCGTTGTTCCATGACGTCAAAATTCTGGAACTGTATGATGTTATACTGGTAGAAAGCAACCTCGTCAACAGCTTGAATAACCAGTACTTTCTTTATGTTCTTGATAATGGGATGAAAACAATAAGATATGTCACAGTAGGTGATTCCGTAAAAGATGGTGAATACTATGTCATAACTGGCGGTCTGACTGCAGGTGATGAACTGATCACGGAAATATCTCTTGAGTGATCACTCAGACAGTAAGGTTTCTGCATAAATCAGTACATCATCCTTATCATAATAATAATCGGGGGTAATACCTA